>X355_Hoffmanns_Two_toed_Sloth__coassemble_1855_pt1 | contig 72131 bp, 73 predicted proteins | sample X355_Hoffmanns_Two_toed_Sloth__metabat2_high_PE_003 | metagenome-assembled genome bin X355_Hoffmanns_Two_toed_Sloth | reverse complement strand
ACGACAGAAATCCGCTCTACGCATGAACGTAGACTGGGTTTCTCGACAGACTGAGCAACAGTCTTCTTACGAAGACTGTTGCTTTTTACATATTAAATATAATTTACCTAAATTCGAATTGCATATTTTGGGAATTTGTAGTAAAATTGCAGAAAACGATAAGGAGGACGGAACTATGTCCATTCAGGTCCATGATTTGCGTAGCGCCCTGGAGTTGCTGCGCCAGCTTCCCGGTCAACTGGCGGAAACCGACGTTCCGGTCGATCCCGCAGCGGAGCTGTCCGGCGTTTACCGCCATGTAGGCGCGGGCGGCACCGTGGCCCGCCCGACCCGGGAAGGTCCGGCCATGCTGTTCCGACAGGTCAAAGGACATCCGGACGCGCAGGTGGCCATCGGTGTACTGGCCAGCCGTAAGCGTGTAGCGGCGCTGCTGGACTGCCCACCGGAGCGGTTGGGCTGGAAGCTGCGGGAGTGTGTCAGTCACCCCGTTCAGCCGGTCATGACCACGCAGGAACATCCCCTTTGTCAGGAGGTCATACACCGGGCCGATGAAGCCGATTTTGACCTGAACAAGCTGGTTCCTGCCCCTACCAATACTCCGGCCGATGCGGGACCGTACATCACGATGGGCATGTGCTATGCCACCCATCCGGATACCGGAGCCAGCGATATTACTATTCACCGCCTGTGCATCCAGGGTAAGGATGAGCTGTCGATTTACTTCACTCCGGGCGCCCGGCACATCGGCGCTATGGCAGAGCGGGCGGAGCAGTTGGGGATCCCCCTCCCTATCTCGATCAATATCGGTGTGGATCCGGCAATTGAGATTGCCTCCTGCTTTGAGCCTCCCACGACGCCGTTAGGCTACAATGAACTGTCTATTGCCGGCGCTCTGCGGGGAAAGCCGGTGGAGCTTTGTCCCTGCCTGACTATTCCGGAAAAGGCCATTGCCAACGCGGAATATGTGATCGAGGGCGAGGTCATTCCCGGTGTACGGGTCCAGGAAGACCAAAACACCCATACCGGCCATGCCATGCCGGAATTTCCCGGCTATACCGGCCCAGCCTGCAGTCAATGCTGGCTGATCAAGGTCAAGGCTGTGACCCACCGCCGCAGCCCGATCCTGCAGACCTGCATCGGCCCCAGCGAGGAGCACGTGTCTATGGCAGGTATTCCCACTGAGGCCAGTATTCTGGATATGGTGGAGCGTGCCATGCCCGGTAAACTGCTGAATGTTTACTGCGCTCCGCCCGGCGGCGGTAAGCTGATGGCGGTTTTACAGTTTAAAAAGTCGATCGCCTCGGACGAGGGGCGGCAGCGGCAGGCAGCCTTGCTGGCCTTTGCCGCATTCAATGAATTGAAGCATGTTTATCTCGTGGATGAAGATGTGGACCCCTTCGATTTGAATGACGTAATCTGGGCAATGAACACCCGCTTCCAAGGGGATGTGGATGTGGTCACCATTCCCGGTGTGCGCTGCCATCCGCTGGATCCGTCCAACGATCCTGCTATGTCGCCTTCCATCCGGGATCACGGGATCGCCTGCAAGACCATTTTTGATTGCACGGTCCCCTTTGCGGAGAAAGCGCGGTTCCAGCGCAGCCGCTTCCTGGAGGTGGACCCGGCCAAATGGGTCCCGGACCTGTTCTGATAGGAAGCAACAGCCGGAATGAGGTGAGAAAAATCAAAGTAAATCGCGTCATTGTGGGGATCAGCGGCGCGTCGGGCGCACCCCTGGCTATCCGTCTGCTGCAAGCGCTGCGGCAGACAACACTGGAATGCCATTTGATCGTCACGGCCAGCGGTTGGCAGACGATCTCGGAGGAAACCGGAATGACGGCAGAACAGGTTTGCGCACTGGCAGACGCCGTTTACAATGTGGACGATATCGGCGCCCCCCCTGCCAGCGGAAGCTGGCAGGCACTAGGCATGGTGGTGATTCCGTGCAGCATGAAAACGTTGGCCGGGATCCACAGTGGATTCAGCGAGAATCTGCTGCTTCGGGCCGCTGATGTAACACTAAAGGAGCGGCGCAAATTGGTGCTGGTTCCCCGTGAGTGCCCGCTGAGTCCGATCCATTTGCGCAATCAATATGAGCTATCCATGATGGGCGCGGTGATCCTGCCGCCCGTACTGGGCTACTACCATCACCCGAAGAATATCGAGGATATGGAGCGCCACCTTGTGGGGAAGATCCTGGATCAATTTGACGTGGAATACGATGGTTTTCGCCGGTGGGGAAATTGCGATGGCTGACGAGATCAGGCTGTGCGATCAGATTCTGGGATATCCCATCACTGTGACCGCTTTGCCCGCGGGCCGTGACTGGACCGTGACCATTCTGGGCGGCTGTCAGCCCCATGTGGGAAGCGTAAGTCTGGCCGAATATGGGGACGGCGCCGTCACCCTTCGCACTCTGTCGCGGACTTCCCACAAGGATGAGGTCGTAGGCGACCGTTTTGCCGGGAGACTTGCGGAGCAAAACCAATGTACGGTGTGCGTCTCCTGCGGCATCCATTTTGATGGTCCAACACAGGCGGATCTGGAACAAATCGTAGCCTGTGCCGAAGGGCTTTTAGAAAAACTCTGTGAGGCAATGAAATAAAAAAGCAAAGTGTCTTCGCGGCTCCACCGCAGGGACACTTTGCTTTTGAACTGCCTTACTTTTCAAACTGATAAAATTTCGCCGTTTCCGCATTCCGGTACTCATGCTTTTCATAATAACCGATGAGGTTTCCCTCATCATCACGAAGAGCAATCATATATACATCCTTATTTTCTGCCTCGTTATGAGAGGTATAGATGATATTATGCTCCTTACTTTCCAAAAACCACAAAACCACTTTTTGAATCATTTCCCGGGATCGCTCATTATGGCAGTCCAAAAGGCTTTTTCTGAGAAGGCTGCTTCCTCCCCACTTCTTGTATCTTGATACCGCCACCGGATTCATATAGATAATTTCATGTTCCAGATTGCAAATCACGACTGCACATCTGTCTTGATCCACGATGCTTTTAAAATATGCTGCGTGCTCCATTGTTTTTCCTCCAGACCAATCAGTAAGAAAACCCTTGCAACAACTGACTTTTTCAGCAATTGCAAGGGTTTTCTTTTTGGCGCGGAAGGAGGGATTTGAACCCTCGCGACGCTTTCACGCCCTACTCCCTTAGCAGGGGAGCCCCTTCGGCCACTTGGGTACTTCCGCAAGTCGAAAATCAAAAATTGATTCAATTTAAATTGGCGGAGAGAGTGGGATTCGAACCCACGGCTCTTGCGAGTCACCGGTTTTCAAGACCGGCTCCTTAAACCACTCGGACATCTCTCCGTATACCCGAGCCTTGCTCAAACGCAGGATTTATAATATCATAATTCTCTTCGCTTGTCAATCCGTTTTCTTACAAAATTGCCGGAAACAGAATCGCCGGGAATGCCGTTTTCGACACGCCCGGCGGCTGTTTTTAGTCAGAGAGTAAAATACGGTCATTGTCCAGGTCCTGGCCCGTGCCGACCTTGAAACGGCGCAGCAGGTCGTCTACTGTCAGCCCTTCCCTTTCCGCCCCGGCAATATCCAACACAATATGTCCATCGGCCATCATCAGGGTACGGTTGCCCATCTCCAGCGCCTGCTTCATGTTGTGGGTCACCATCAGGCATGTGATATGATCCCGCGCGACAATCTTTCGTGTTAACTCAATTACCTTGTCAGCCGTTCCGGGATCAAGGGCTGCGGTGTGTTCATCCAGCAGAAGCAGTTTGGGAACCACCATGGTGGCCATCAGCAGGGTCAGTGCCTGGCGCTGTCCTCCGGACAAAAGTCCCACCGGCTGTTTCATCCGGTTTTCCAGCCCCATTTCAAGAAGGACCAGCTTCTCCCGGAAAAATTCCTTGTCCTTCTTGGAAATACGGCTGAACGGATTGCCCTTGGCCGTACGCAGATAAGCAAGCGCCAGATTCTCCTCAATGGTCATGTTGGGAGCTGTTCCCTTTAACGGGTCCTGAAACAGCCGCCCAATCGTGCGGCTGCGGCGGTGCTCCGGTAAAAAGGTAATATCCTGGCCATCCAGTTCTATGGAACCGCCGTCCACATAAAAACTACCCGCCACAGCGTTCAGCAGGGTGGATTTGCCCGCCCCGTTGGAGCCGATAATTGCAGCGAAATCTCCTGGTGCAAGGCGGAGAGAAAGTTCGGACAGGGCCGTCTTCTCATTTACCGTTCCGGGATTGAAGGTCTTGGAAATGTTCTTAATGTTCAGCATATCAGGCCCCTCCCTTCCAAGCGGCAGACAGCTTCCGCTTTTGGAAAGCCGCCCACTTCTTGATACTGGGCGCGGCAATGGCCAGCGCCACAATGATGGCGGTCAGCAGCTTCAGACAGTCCACCGGGACTACCTTGGTCGCGTACACGATGGCGTAGATGAAACGATAGATGATAGAGCCTACCATAACGGCGATCACGCCTTTGGTCACGGTGCGGCGGCCCAATACGGTCTCACCGATGATCAGACAGGCCAGACCAATGACCACAATACCGGTGCCCGAGTTGATGTCCACCGTCTTCTGATACTGGCCCACTACCGCACCGGACAGAGCCGTCAGGGCGTTGGAGATACACAGGCCCACGGTAATGGTAAACGTGGGATTGACGGAAGAAGCCCGGACCATGTCCCTGTTATCGCCGGTAGCACGAATGGACAAGCCCAGACGGGTCCCCAGGAAAAGCCGCAGCAGCACGCCGGCCACGATCGTAACAGCGGCAGCCAGCAGCAGTTTATACCAGTCACCGCCGAAGCCGGTCTCACGCAGCATCGTAAAAATGGTGTCCGTTTTCAGCAGGCTCACATTGGATTTCCATCCCATGACCATTAGATTGATGGTGTACAGCCCGATATTGGTAACAATGCCCGCCAAAATTGAGGGCACTCCCAGTCGGGTCTGCATGAAGGCCGTAATAAAGCCGGCGCACGCTCCTGCCGCCATTGCCGCAGGCACCGCCAGGATAGGATGCCCTGCGGCGGCGATGGTCACCGACACGGCGGCACCCAGCACGAAGCAGCCGTCGGTGGTCAGGTCGGCAATGTCCAGAATCCGGTAGCTGAGAAACAGGGCCATAGCCACCAGCGCGTACATAAAGCCCAACTCCAGCGCGGTTTGGGAAATAAGCAGCATGGGCGGGTCCTCCTTTCAAAACCGCCGATACCCCCGGCATAAAGCCGGGGGCGGCAGATAACGATTTGGGGTTACGGAACTTAGTCCTCAGTCGTCACGACCGGAACCACTTCACCCATGTCATTGAAAACAGAGTAATCAATTCCCAGCGTCTCGGCGGTCTCGGTATTGACCGTAATGATGCCGCCGTCCATCAGATAGTAATCCTCCAGGCCGTCCATGCCGTCTGCGATAGCCTCATAGGCCAGATCGGCGGTGCGGGCGCCCAGGTCGGTGTAGTTCACGCCGCAGGTGGCGAAGGCGCCGTTGCGGACGAAGGAGTCAGCGCCGGTATAGTGGGGAATGCCGGCATTGGCCAGATCCTCATAGATAGCCAGCTCGGCAGCCATGATGATGTTGTCGGTGGGAGTGAAGATAGCGTCCACACCCTCAGCAATCAGCGCGGCGGCAGCGGCCACGACCTCATCGTTGGTGTTGGCGGTCTGCTCGGAATAAGCGATTCCCTTGGCGTCCAGATAGGCCTTGGCGTCGGCAATGGGGGTGGCGGAGTTGGTCTCAGACAGGGAGTACAGCAGGCCGATCTTGGCAGCGTCAGGATTCTGGGCCAGCACCATATCCAGAATGAACGCGGTGTTCAGGGCGTCGCTGGTGCCGGTAACATAGTCGATCCCTGTCAACTCGGCGGCGGCGGGATCAGAGATCGCGGCGAATACCACAGGAGTCTTGGTGTCCTCCGCGCTCAGAGCGGCCACCTGAGCGGCCAGAGTGGCGATGGGGACGATCGCGTCCACGCCGTCGGCAATGGCCTGATCGGCCAACTGCTTCAGAACGGTCTGGTCGCCCTGACCGGACGTGACCTCGTACTCGATGTTCACGCCATTCTCAGCGGCGATCTCGTCCAAACGGGCGGTGATGGCATTGGCGATCTCATCCAAAGAGGCGTGGTCCATCTGCTTAATGACGGCCACCTTGTAAGTGTCTCCCTCTTTCTGGTCATCGTCATCCGTGGATCCCTGGTTCTCTTCCTCTGTTCCGCTGGGGGAATTGTCGGGCTGGTCATTGTCGTCGGCGCTGCTGTTGGAGCAGGCGGCCAGGGAGAGCGCCAGGGCCAGGGCTGTGGTCAGGGCAAAGAGCTTTTTGATCAGGTTGCGCTTTTTCATGTTCATTTCCTCCATAAAATTCATTTGGATGGCAGATGGTGCCCGAAAACAAAAAACGCTTTTGTCCCCACTATGGGACAAAAGCGTTTGCTTCTGCGATACCACCCAAATTGACGTATACAACGTCCACTCCATACACATGCCATCACATGTGTCCCGATGGGTAACGGGTGGGGCCCCGTCGGCACCTACTGAGAGTTTTCTCCGTTCAAGCCGCCCTCGGAAGTCCATTCGCCGGGTTCCTCAGACTCCGCTTCCACCGTCCGGAGCTCGCTAAACCTTGAAATGACCGGGTACTCTTCTTCCTCATTGGTTTCTCGTGTTTGGTTGTTGCTAGAATTATAGTCGTGTGCCCCGGATTTGTCAACCCCTAATTTCAGATTTTTTGTCCTTGCGGTGCAGAAAAGAAAATTTGGTCTCCGAGCAAAGGATGCTGACAAAAATCAAAACAAACCCGAACACCATGGGCGCGGTGGGCCGCTCCTGTGCAAACAGGACGGAAAAGAGCACACCGAACGGGGCTTCCAGCGCCAAAAGGACAGCGGCGGCCGATGGGTTGGTGTACTTCTGCCCCACGTTTTGGAACAAAAGCGCCAGAGTGGTGGCGGCAATGGCCAGATAGAGCAGCACCAGCCATGCCTTGACCGGCAGACCGTCCGCGGGTATACCACCCGTGACGGCGGCGCAGATCCAGGACCAGGCGGCGACTCCGGCGAACTGGAGCACCGTCAGCAAAAAGATATCCCTTCCTTTGGCGAAGTGGGCCACGGCCACAATATGGAACGCATACATCAGGCCCCCGATCAGGGTCAGTCCGTCGCCCATGGCCAGCACGAAGCCGCCGTCCCAGGATACAAAGCCGATGCCCGCCAGACAGAGCACCGCGGCCAGCACATTGAACCGATCGGGGCGGGTGCGGTCAATGATCCAGTGCAGGAATGGGACGATCACACAATACACCGCGGTAAAAAAGGCGTTTTTGCCGGGGGTCGTCCCCATCAGCCCGAAATTCTGCACCGCGTAGGCCAGAAAAAGCAGCGTTCCCATGACGCCGCCGCCCAGCAGGTAGCCCTTGTCCAACAGCTTCCACTTCTTCCAAAATACCACGGCCAGCACCACGGCGGCCACAGTAAACCGGAAGGCCAGCATGAAATAGACCGATACGTCGTCCAGCGTATCCTTCAAAATAAAAAACGTACTGCCCCAAATAATGGTGGCAAGGACGATCAGCGGACGGGCAAGTTTTCTGAGAATCGACTCGTTCATGGGTTGTGTTTGCTCCTTTGGATGTGATAAGATAGCAACATGAGGTGAGCAAAATGGAAAAATTGACGCGGGACTTTTACGACCGCGATACGGTCACGGCAGCCCGTGAATTGCTGGGAAACTATCTGGTACGGGTCCTGGAGGGGGAAAAACTGGTATGCAGGATCACCGAGACAGAAGCCTATGTGGGCCGCTGTGATAAGGCCTGTCACGCCTATGGCTATAAGCGCACCGCTCGAACGGAGACCCTGTTTGCCAAGCCTGGCACAGCATATATTTATCTGATCTACGGTATGTACCACTGTCTGAACTTTGTCACCGAACCGGAGGGTGAACCGGCCGCAGTGCTCATTCGCGGCCTGGAGGCCGTATCCGGTTTGGAGACTCTCACCCGCCTGCGCTACCAAAAGCCATTAGCGGAACTGACGCCATACCAGCAAAAGAATTTTCTGAACGGGCCCGGGAAAATCTGCAAAGCATTATCCCTTGACAGATCACACAACGGGCTTGATTTGACCGGTGATACGCTCTATGTCGTCCGCTCCGGTGAAATACCGGAGCAAATTCACGTTGGCCCGCGCATCGGTATCGACTACGCCGAGGAGGCGGTGGATTTTCCCTGGAGGTTTTGGATATGAAGCTGTTTGATCTGGACGGGACGCTGATCGACTCCAACGGCGTGTGGAAAGAGGTGGACCACCGCTTTCTCTCGGCTTATGGGCTGGAGAGCACCAGCGAATACCTCGCCGTGGTAGGCCACTCCATCTTCCCCGTTGCCGCGCAGTATACGAAGGATTATTACCACCTGGATATGAGTCCGAATGCCATTATGGAGGAATGGCTCTCTTTGGCCCGGGACGCGTATGAACACCATATTCCTCTGAAACCGGGCGCCCGCGATTTTCTCGCGCAGGAGGCGGCCAAGGGGGAAACACTGGCTTTGGTGAGCGCCTGCGTACCTGAACTGGGCCACACAGTGCTGGACCGCCATGGCTTGACCCCCCTGTTCCGTCACATTATATTCGCCCAGGAACTTGGCCTGGAAAAGAGAGATCCCCGCTTTTTCCATCAGGTGCTGAAACTGTTGGGAGCCACACCCGCCGTCTGTACCTTTTACGATGACGCACCGGACAATTGCGCCGCGGCCAAAGACATAGGTATGACAGTAGTGGGCGTGCTCGACCCATTCTATACCGACCAAACAGAGCGAATGGTACAGGTGTGTGACCGTTGCATCCCTGATTTTACCGAGCTTCTTGATCAGAGCTTGGTCATGTGCTGAGACGCCGACTTGAGCATCAGCTTCTTGGTGCCCACAGTGTCAAAGGCGATCTCGATCAACGCGTCGCCGCCCATGGGCTGAATGGACAGGACCATGCCCTTGCCGAATGCCTTGTGGGTCAGCATATCCCCCTTGCGGAAATCAGGCAGGGGGCCGCTTTTTGCCGCCGATGGGCGGGGTGTGTACCCACCTTGGATACCGGCGGGCCGGGCGGGGCGTTCCTTCCGTTGAGCGGGCGTGCCGCCATAGCCCCCTGCCCGACGGAATCCGCCTCCGGAAGAAGCGCTTCCATACATGGGCCGGGCGGGCCGACTGTAGCCCCAAGACTCGTCGTCCTCCGTGGAGGGGGACAGCGGACTGCGCCCCGACTGCTCGGTCAGCTCCGGCGGGATCTCCCCTACGAAGCGGGAGGGACGGTTGGCGCTGGTTTTACCAAACAGCATACGCTGTGCCGCGCAGGTCATGTACAGCTTCTCCTTGGCCCGGGTCATGGCCACATAGCACAGGCGGCGCTCCTCCTCCATCTCCTCCGGCTCGCCAATGGCCCGGATACCGGGGAAGATCCCCTCTTCCGTGCCTACCACAAACACCACCGGAAATTCCAGACCCTTGGCTGCGTGCATGGTCATCATGACCACGCAGTCCTCACTGGTGTCATGGGCGTCCAGGTCGGTATACAGGGCGATCTCGTCCAGGAAACCGGCCAAAGACGGCTCTTCCGGTTCATTCTCCAAATAGCCGTTGATAGAGGTCAGCAGCTCCCGCACATTCTCGATCCGGGTACGGCTCTCCGGATCATTTTTTGCCTCCAAAGCGGTCACATAGCCGGTCCGGGCTATGACCTCCTCATAAAAATCGGGCAGCGGCAGCTCGTGGGCCAGGGCACGCAGCGACTCCATCATATTGGTAAACTGGGCCAGCTTGGCCGCCGCCTTGGACAACTCAGGGCGCTGATAGGCCCCGGTGATCACCTTCCACAGGGAGATCCCCTCCCCTTCCGCCAGCGCCTGGGCTGTCTCTACAGTGGTGGTTCCAATACCACGGGTCGGGTTGTTGATGATGCGCCGCAGACGCAAATCGTCGTCCGGGTTGTTGAGTACGCACAAATAGGCCAGCATATCCTTGACCTCCGCGCGGTCAAAGAACCGGGTACCGCCAATAATGCGGTAAGGAATGCCGTTGCGCTTGAATGCCTGCTCGATCTGGTTGGACTGGGCGTTCATGCGGTACAGGACCGCGTGGTCCTTCCAGCGGCGACCGGTGCGGAAGCCCTCCATTACCTGGGTCGCCACATAGTGGGCCTCGTCATTCTCGTTCATGGCGGTGTAAAGCTGGAGCTTGTCCCCTTCTCCGTGCTCGGTCCAAAGCTCCTTGCCTTTACGGCCCTGGTTGTTGCGGATCACCGCGTTGGACGCTTTCAGAATGTTTTTGGTGGAGCGGTAGTTCTGTTCCAGACGAATCACTCGTGCGCCCTTGTACTGCTGCTCAAAGGATAGGATATTCTCAATGGTAGCGCCCCGGAAGCGGTAAATCGACTGGTCGTCGTCGCCTACCACGCAGATATTTTCCCACTTCCCTGCCAGCAGGGCGGCCAGGCGGTACTGGAGGTTGTTGGTATCCTGATACTCGTCAATGAGCACATAGCGGAACTTGTTTTGGTAATATGTACGCACGTCCTCGTGGGCCTCCAGCAGGCGTACGGTGTGCAGGATAATATCGTCAAAGTCCAGGGCGTTGGCCTCCCACAGGCGCTTTTCATAGGCCTGATACACCCGGGCGATCTTGGTCATGCGCAGGTCGCCGTCCTTCCGGCACCTGGCCATGAAGTCAGCAGACAGCTCCATGGCGTCCTTTGCCCGGGAAATATAGCCCAGCACGGACCGGGGCTGAAACATCTTATCGTCCAATCCCTGCTCCTTCAGGATATCCTTGATAACCCGCAGGGAGTCGTCGGTATCATAAATGGTAAAAGACTTACCAAAGCCCAGCTTTTCGATATCCCGGCGGAGTATTCGCACACAGGCGGAGTGGAATGTGGACGCCCAGACGTCCAGCGCGGCGAGGCCGAGCATCTTTTCCAGGCGCTCCTTCAGCTCCCCCGCCGCCTTGTTGGTAAAGGTGATGGCAATAATGGACCAGGGCGCCGCGGGTTCTACCGCGCACAGGCGCTCCGCGCGGCTCTTGTCCTCCGGTTTGGGACAGCGCACATAGTCCTCCAAAAAGGCCAGATCGTCCGCTGTCACCCATTCAGGCACCTCGTCGCTGTCCGCGCCCCTGCCATATTTTATCAGGTTGGCGACCCGGTGGATCAATACTGTGGTCTTTCCGCTGCCCGCGCCGGCCAACAAAAGCAGCGGCCCCTCCGTACTCAGGGCCGCCCTGCACTGCTCGGGGTTCAGATTTGAAAAATCCAGTGCAATGGCCGCTCGACGGGCCTTGCAAAATCTCAGTTCCAGCTCTCGTTCCAACATCTCTTTGCTCTCTTTCCATGATGACAGTGAGAGTATTTTATTACAAATCCCCCGGCTGGTCAAGAGGACCGGAGCGAGTTGTCTCCCCTTTCGTTGATGAAAACCTCCGGTACTGCAGACGCAGATTTTTATAATTATAATAGTTGACTACTCAACTATTATTTGTTATGATTTTATTGAGGTGAGTCAAATGGAACGAAGCATAGGTCGAATGATCACCCTTCTCGCAAGGAAAAGCCAAAGCTATATCAGCTATGCGCTGAGCAAATACAATTTGACTGCCGCGGAACAGCCTTTTTTCATGGCCTTACAGCAATATGAAGGGATCACGCAAGAGGAGCTTACCGCGCTGGTATGCGTCGATAAGGCAGCGACCGCCCGCGCAGTTCAGTCCCTGGAAAAAAAGGGCTTTTTGATCCGAAGACAAGATCCCAACGACAAGCGGCAAAATCTGGTTTATCCCACAGATCAGGCAAGACAGTTGGGAGGCACTGTGAAACATGAGCTTCTTCATTTTAACAGTCTGCTCACGGAGGGAATCGACCCGCAAGATTTGAAGCAGGTCTATGGGGCGCTGCTGAAAATGGATGAGAACTTTTCCAGAATCTTAAACTGCAAGAATATTTTGGCGACGAATGGAGAGGAAAAATATGGAACAAGCAAGTGACCGATTTCAGGGAAACAGCAATCCGCTCGGTTATGCTCCCGTTGCCAAGTTGATCGCCAAATTTGCCATTCCTTCTATTATCAGTATGATCGTCAACGCGGCTTATAATATTACAGATCAGATATTTATCGGCCATGTGGTCGGTATGCTGGGAAACGCGGCTACCAACGTGGCGTTCCCGGTCGTAACACTTACCGTCGCCTTTTCCCAATTAGTCGGCATTGGTACGGCCGCAAACTTTAATATCAGCCTCGGAGCAAAGCGGGAGGATCAGGCGAAGCAGGTGATCGGCACCGGGCTTACCCTCATGTCTGTCGTCGGCATTCTGATCATGTGCATTGTTCTGCTCTTGAAAACACCGATTTTATTGTTGTGCGGAGCCACGGAAAATTCACTTCCCTACTCGCAGCTCTACTTGGGGATCACGGCGTTCGGAATACCGTTTCTCCTTTTCTCCAGCGCGGGAAGCCATCTGATCCGCGCGGACGGAAGTCCCGCTTATTCCATGGCCTGCACCGTGATCGGAGCGGTTTTGAATATATTTTTAGACTGGCTGTTTATGTTCATTTTCCACTGGGGCATCCAGGGTGCGGCGGCAGCCACGATCACAGGCCAGATCATTTCCTTTTTGCTCTGTCTTCTCTATTTCACCCGGTTTAAGACATTTAAAATCACACCCAAAATGCTTGGGCTGCGGCTGGAATATGTCATTCAGATCGCAAAGCTGGGCACTTCAAACTTTATCAATCAAACGATCATGATGCTGGTCAATATCGTCATGAACAACACCCTGAAGTATTATGGAGCGTTATCCGTCTACGGCAGCGATATTCCTCTGGCCGTCTCCGGCGTCATTGCAAAGCTCAACAGTATTTTGTCCGCCTTTTCCGTGGGTCTTGCCCAGGGCTGCCAGCCGATCTGGGGCTTTAACATGGGGGCAAAGAACTATAAAAGAGTGAAAGAAACTTATAAAAAGGCGCTTTTTGCCGCATTATTGATCAGTATCGCGGCATTTTTGCTGTTCCAACTGTTCCCTCGGCAGATCGTCAGCATCTTTGGCTCCGGAGATAACCTTTACTTCCAATTCGCCGAGCGCTATATGCGCATTTTTATGATGATGGTCTGTGTCTTTGGCGTACAGCCGTTGTCCGTCAACTATTTTACCGGCACCGGGAATGTGCGCCAGGGTATTTTGCTTTCCCTTTCGAGGCAGGGCTTCTTCCTGATTCCTCTGCTGCTCCTGCTGCCCCTGCGCTTCGGACTTAACGGCGCGTTATACGCGGGACCAATCGCGGACTTTCTGGCCTTCGCGTTGTCGCTGACCCTGGTTTCTCTGAATTTCAAAAAAATATCGGGACTCGAACACACAAATCCGCACGCATAACACCGTTTCCCGAAATATTTTAGGGCAGCCCTCATATTGGGGGCTACCCTTGTCTGTTGCGGCGGCCATTTGCCGCATTTGTTCCAGCGGTCAGCTTTGCCATTTCGGCTAAAAAGCGTTCTGCCTCCCACGGCTGGTTAAACGCGGATAAGCTCACACGCACCGTGCCGCTGTCAAAGGTGTCTGCCGACCGGTGAGCCAAGGGCGCGCAGTGCAGGCCCGCGCGCACCGCAATATTGGCCTGCCCCAGCGTCTCACCCACCTCTTCGCAGTCCTTTGAGGGTATTCGAAAGGAAAAGACTCCCGCTTGATTCAGCAGACCGGGCGACAGAAACACTTCCACACCCGGAATACGCTCCAAGCCTTGTGCCATCCGCAGCGCCAGACGCCGCTCATGCTCCAGGATCACTGCGGCTCCTTTCCGCTCTACAAAACGCATACCTTCCAGCAGGCCGGCGATCCCCGGTACATTGTGAGTCCCGGCTTCCAACCGGTCCGGTAAAAAGTCCGGCATCTCCTGCTGGGCGGAGGCACTGCCGGTCCCGCCCTCTATCAACGGCTTTACCGCGTCGCCCGAACAGAGCAGCAACCCTGTACCCTGGGGTCCATACAGCCCTTTGTGTCCGGGCATGGCTACAAAGGCCGCTCCCCACTTCTCCAGGGATACGGGCAGGCACCCGGCGGACTGGGACGCATCCACGATCAAAGGCTTCTTTTTCTTGCGGCAAAGCTCGGCGATCTCGGGAATGGGCAGCACATAGCCAAAGACGTTGGACACATGGTTGCAGATCACCACGGACACTTCGTCTGTCAGCAGCTCCTCCCACCGGCTCAGCATCTGGTCGGGCCGAAACAACGCGCTTTGAGCGACGCGCACCTTCACGCCCCGGATCGCCGTCAGCGGCCTGGTCACCGCGTTGTGCTCGTAGCCGGAAATCAGCACAGTGCTCCCCGGCCGCACCAGAGATTTGATGGCGATATTCAGCCCGTGGGTGGCGTTGAAGGTCAGCACCACGTGCTCCGGTTCGGCCACGTCAAACAACTGCGCCGCCTTTTCCCGGCAGGCAAACGCCGTTTCCGCCGCCAGCATGGCGGGCCGGTGCCCGCCCCGTCCGGGGCTTGCCATATGCCCCAGGGCCATGTTCATCGCTTTTGCCACTGCCGGCGGCTTTTGCAGAGTGGTGGCCGCGCTGTCTAGGTAGATCATAGGCTCACCTCTTTATAACTGCCGTCGGCGGACATAATATAGACACGTTCGGGCGACAGACCTACACGGTTCAGCACCGTCAGTGCGTCGGACAAACGGCGCTCGGATATTTTCACTGCATGACTGCATCCTGTGCCGGAGACACTTCGGGGGGACCGCATGATATGGGCGGTGATCCCGGCACGCTCCAATGCGGCGGCCGTTCTCTGGGCATAGGTGAGCGACCGACAAATAATGAGATAATAGACCATAGTAACCTCCATGCGCAATCTGCGCCTAAAAAGATAGGAACCCTCCCCCTACATGGAGGTTTCGCCATCACTTGCGGTTGCCGCGGCAGCGGCGAGCAAGTAGGCGATTACAAGTTTAGCGTGTTTACACGCTAAAACGCTCCTCTCGTGCTATTCTATGCACGAGAGGAGCGTTTGGCGCCAAAGGGAATTCAGCGTGGGAGCAAAAGAGCCACGGCCTGGGCCGCGATCCCTTCTCCTGAGCCGGTAAAGCCCAGTCCCTCCTCGGTGGTCGCTTTCACATTGACCTGATCGGGCAGCACCCCCATGACAAGGGCCAGGTTCTGCCGCATCCGGGGCAGATAGTCCGCCAGCTTGGGCCGCTGGGCGATAATTGTGGCGTCCACATTCCCCACCTGCCAGCCTGCCTCGGCCAGCTTTTCCATGACCGCCGCCAGCAGGCGCAGGCTGTCCGCCCCGGCATAGGCGGGATCGCTGTCCGGGAAATGCCGTCCGATATCGCCCATCCCTGCCGCGCCCAGCAGCGCGTCCATGATCGCATGGGTCAGCACATCGGCGTCCGAATGGCCCAGAAGCCCCTTCTCAAAGGGCACTTCCACGCCGCCCAGGATCAGCTTTCGACCGGGAGTCAGGCGGTGCACGTCGTATCCCTGTCCAATTCTCATTGGCTTTCCCTCCACTGCAGCAGCGCCTCCGCCACTGCCAGGTCAGAGGGTGTGGTGATCTTGATGTTCTCCGCCGCGCCGCGGGTCAGCGTCACCTTCATTCCCAGCCGTTCCACCGCAGCGCAGTCATCCGTCAATGGCACGTCTTCTTCGACCGCCTGCTGGAGAGCTGCCCGGATCAGGTCGGCCTCGAAGACCTGCGGCGTCTGCACCGCGAACAGCTCGGAGCGGTCCGGCGTCTCCGTCACAACACCGTCCGCCGCGCGCTTGATGGTGTCTTTCACCGGAATGGCCGGCGCAGCGGCAGCGCAGCGGGCGGCTGTCAGGATGACATCCTCCAGCACCTCCGGTGTCACCAGGGGGCGGGCGCCGTCATGAATGGCGATCAGCTCCGCCTTGTCGGACACCTCGGCCACACCCAGGCGAACAGATCGTGTGCGGGTGTCTCCGCCCAGGAGCACCTTGCTCACCTTGGTCAAAAAATAATCGGCGCAGAGCTTGCTCAACGGGACGATCAGTTCCTCCCGCGTCACCACAATGATCTCCTGAATATAAGGGCAGTATTCCAGCGCGCGGAGCGTATGGACAATGACAGGCTCCCCCATCAAGGGAAGCATGATCTTATCCTCTCCCCCCATCCGGGCGGACGAGCCTGCGGCGGCCACGACCGCCGCGCAGTAAGGGAGCCGCGCCTGTTTCTTTCGTTTGAACAGTCCGGGCAAATCTGCCACCTCCAAAAAACGGGGCAGCCGCCCGGCCGCCCACAGCGCTTGTCTTATCCTATTACGCCAGAGCGCGGTTTATGCGCTCCTCGATTTCCTCGTAGCTGCTGCTTTGAGAGAGCGCAAGCTCAGAGATCAAAATCTGCTTGGCGGAATGAAGCATCTTCCGCTCCCCGGTGGACAATCCCTTCGCTCCATCCCGCAGCATCAGGCCCTTTACCACCCAGGCCACCTCCAACAGGTCGCCGCTCTTCATCCGGCTCATGTTTTCCCGATAGCGGCGGCTCCAGTTCTGCTCCATCTCCACCTGGATGCTCCCCAACGCGTCGATGATCCGATCCCCCTGATCCTTGTCGATGACAGGACGCACCCCGATCTCGTCACTGTTTTCGGTGGGGATCATGACCATCATGCCGCCCACAGGCAGCTTGAGCACATAATAACTGCGCTTCACGCCATTGACCTTCTTTTCCTCAATGCCGTCGATCACGCCGGCGCCATGCATCGGGTGAACGATCTGATCTCCTACCTGAAACATGAGTCCCCACCTCCTGATCACGCTATCTTGTATAATTATATCTGTTTCCCCATCTTTTCGCAAGTAAATTTGAAAAAATTTGTCTATTTTGATCACGTCTGCTCTCTTCAGTATATGGATCTCGCGGTAATTGCTCCGCGCAGAACCGTATATTTTACCGAGGGCGGTCCAAACTAATGGCAGAACAAAGCAAATAAGGAGGTTTTTTCTTTGAAGCATTTCACCCTTCACCGCCGCCTTGCCGTGCTGGCGCTGGCCGTAGTTCTGGTCCTGGCCATGTCTCTGCCCGTCTCCGCATCCATTCTCAGCAGCGGAGAAACAGAACGGGCGGCCGTGTCCGCCTTCTCCAAAAACAGTACGGTATCTCAGACCATTTCCTTTTCCGCAGAGGATTTTCGAGTCATCGGAGACAAGAGCGCATCGTTGGACTATGTGATCCTGACCTCGCTCCCCGATACAGAAGCAGGTATGCTTATGATCGGTGACCAGCCCCTTGCCGCGGGCGACGTGGTCGCCCTGTCCGCTGTGGACGGTCTGCGTTTCTATCCTCTGTCCACGCCTACCGTGGCCTCCACTTCCTTCAGTTTCACACCGGTGTTTACCTCCGGGGAAGCCGGAGAGGATGTCACGGTCGGCCTGTACCTTCTGACCGCGGAAAATCATCCCCCCGTGGCGGAGAATCTGACATTCACCACTTATAAAAACGTAGCATACACCGGACGCTTCTCCGCTGTTGACCCGGAGGGTGACCTGCTGACCTTCCAGCTTGTGGACAAGCCCGCCCGCGGCGCGATCACTCTGCCGGAGGACGGCAGCTCCGAATTCGTCTATACCCCATATGAAAACAAAACCGGCAAGGATACCTTCACTTATGTAGCCATTGATTCGGTGGGCAATGTCTCGGAAGAGGCCACCGTCAGTCTGAAAATTGAAAAGCCCTCCACCAAGGTGACCTATGCCGACATGGCGGGCCACCCTGCCTACAATGCCGCCATCCGCCTGGCAGAGGAAGGGATCTATGTCGGTGCGAGCATGGACGGCGCGTACTATTTCCAGCCCGACCTGCCTGTTACCCGCTCTGAATTTCTGGCATTGGCCATGTCCACGGTAGGCCTGGACGCGCTGGAGGGCATTACCTCCACAGGCTTCTTTGACGACGAAGCGATCGCGACCTGGGCCAAGCCCTATGTCTCCTCCGCGCTGAAAGCGGGCGCGATCCAGGGCACCCTGGCGGAAGGCGGACAGGTCCTCTTCCAGGGAGAAAACACGATCACCGCCGCCGAGGCCGCCGTCCTCCTGAACCGGCTGCTTAATGTTACCGACATTTCCGCGGACGCCTGGTCGGGCAACGCCAGTTCCGTTCCCACCTGGGCCAGTCAGGCGGCCATGAATCTGGAGACAGTCGGTGTGCTGCAGACTGACGCCGCCGGCGTTCTGACGCTCAGCGACGGCCTGACCCGTGCCGACACGGTGCAGATGCTCGCCGCGGCTCTGGATGTGCTGGACGCGCGTAAGGAAAACAGCGGTTGGTTCACCTGGTGATTTGGCAAAGAACGGGACAGCCGATCGACTGTCCCGTTCCTTCACTTGACCCGCAGCTTTTTGACCAACTCTTCATCCGGGTCCACATAGGCAGTCTGATAGGTGGTGTATATCACCATCCCCGGCTTAGACCCGGCGGGCTTTTTCACGTATTTGACCGGCGTATAGTCCACCGGCACCTTGCGCCCTTCTCTGGCCTGGGAGAAATAGGCCGCCAAAACAGCCGCCTCACTGAGTGAAGTTGTGTCAAACGTTTCTCCTTCACACCATAAGATCACGTGGGAGCCGTGGATCTTCTGCGTATGCAGCCAGATATCCCCCCGCCCCGCCTGTTTGGTGGTCAAGCGGTCGTTTTGTGTATTGTTCTTTCCCACGGAGATCCGCAGACCGGAAGAGGACTGAAATTCCATGGGCTTGGATGCCGTACGTTTCTCCCGCGCTTTGGACTTTTTGGGGCGGCGGGCAAATCCGGTATCAATCAGCTCCTGACGGATCTCCTGAAGGTCGCGCTCACCCTCCGCCAGAGGGATCGCCTCCAGTACGCTTTCCAGATAGTCCAAATCCCGTTCACTTTTCTCAATCTGTAAAGTTAAGGCACTTTCCGCATTCTTCGCTTTATTATATTCCTTGTAGTATTTCGCCGCGTTCTGCTGCGGCGTCAGCAAGGGATCCAGGCAAATATCCACCTGCGCCCCGTCCGGGTCGTAATAGTCCACGGCGTGAAAGGTCGTCATCCCCTTGGTCATCATGTGCAGGCCGGAGGTCAGAATATCCCCCAACTGGCGCAGGCGCTCCCGGTCTTTTGTTCCCTCCAGTTCCCGGCGCTGGTTGGCCAGCTTGCGGGCCGTGCGGTCCCGGGCGGTGGTGACCGTCTTGACCAGGTCCTGTCCCTTCTGCCTGGCGCGCTCGGCCTGCTCCCGGACGGCGTAGAAGTCATCCATCAGTTCCCCAAAGGTCTCATAGGTTCGCTGGGTGGTCTCCGGCCCGTACTGCGTGATGGACAGGAAAGTGAAGTCCACGGGCCTTCCGTCGCGAATCAAAACAGTAGGAGTGTACCCGCCCGTCTCCACGGTGGCCAACAGCGTTTCACCCCAGTCCGCGCCCTCCCCTCTGGCCTCGCCCTCCCGGGCAATCAGCGGAGACAGGCCCGGATGGGGATCGGGCAGGTGGTAAAACAGACCGGGCAACACCGCCCGTTTCCCGGAGGTCACGTCGCCCTCCACCCGGCGCAGGCAGTCCACTACGCGCCCTTCCTCATCCAGCAGGATCAGATTGGCCCGGCGTCCGATACACTCCAGCACCAGTTTCCGCTCCTGCCGATCTCCCAGTTCGTTCAGCGTCTCAAATCGGAAGACGGCAATGCGTTCCTGGGGCGGCTGAGTGATATCCAGCAGGCGTCCGCCGGTCAGGTGCTTGCGCAGCAGCATGCAAAACATGGGCGGTTCCGCCGGGTTCTCCCGATTCAGCGCGGTCAACTGGGGCCGGGGGTGATTGGAACTGGCCGAGAGCAGCAGCTTCACATTGCCCGCGCCGGTGCGCATGGCCAGCACGACCTCGTCGCGGCCGGGCTGATAGATCTTATCAATTTTTCCCCCCGTCACCACCTGGCGCAGCTCGTGGAGCACGGCGGAAAGGCAGATCGCATCAAGAGCCATGGGTCATTCCTCCATCATGATCTCAAACAGCTCGTTGAGCCGTCCGGTCTCGCCCTTCAGCCACAGATAGCCGAACAGGGCCTCCACCGCCGTGGCGGTCTGGTATTCCTCCCGGCTGGCCGCCTTGGGCACCGTGTGGGGACTGGTATTGCGGCCGCGGCGAAACACATCGGCCTCCTCCTGCGTCAACAGGGGCAGTATCTTCTCTGCCGCCTTTGCTTGGGCGGGCGCGGCCACGTACCTGACGGTGGCCTTGTGAAGCCCCCGGTTGGTGGCTTTGCCGTGAATGCACAGCCAGGAGCGCACCATCAGCTCAAATACCCCGTCTCCCACATGGGCCAGGCCCAGGTTGCTGACCGCCCGGATCTCATCCGCCGAGCGGTCCAAATGAAAATAATCCATCCTATACTCCTAAAACTTACTTTGCAGGAATTATACCCTATTTTTTCTCATAAGGCAATGATACAGAAAGGACGTGATCATATGGATCTGCGCTATCCCTACACCCTGCCTCCTCTGCCCTATCCTCAGGACAGTCTGGCTCCCGCCATCGGAGCGGGCACCCTGCACTTTCATCACGACAAGCACCTGCAGACTTATGTCAACAACCTGAACAAAGCGGTGGAAGGCTGCCCGGGCTGCCGGGAAAAAACGCTGATCGAGCTGCTGACCCACCTGGACCAGGTGCCCGAGGAGAGCCGCACCGCCATTCGGAACAACGGAGGCGGCGTTTACAACCATGTGCTCTATTTCAACTGCCTGTCGCCCAACGGCGGCGGACTGCCCATCGGCGCTCTGGCGCAGGCCATGGGAGCCGCGTTCGGCTCCTATGAAAGCTGGCGGGAGCAGATGAAAGCCGCCGCCCTGTGGGTATTCGGGTCCGGTTACGCCTGGCTGGTGTCAGACCCCGCGGGCAAGCTCCTTGTGGTGAAAACCGCAAACCAGGATTGTCCTCTTTCTCAGGGCCAGCTTCCCCTGCTGCCCCTGGATGTGTGGGAGCACGCCTATTATCTGGACTACCAGAACCTGCGCGCGTCCTACGTGGACGCATGGTTCGGCCTGATCAACTGGCCTTACGTGGAGAGGCTCTATTTGTCCTCTCATTAGGCCAGAGATTCACGAGGGCCTCCGCCTGCTCGGCGGAGGCCCTCGCTTCCATCTTTAATGATTCATCTGTTTGCGGCGGGACAGGTTCATGGTGCCGTCCTGCATATCGCCGACCCACTCCAGGCTCTTGCCGGTGCCGTAGGCGACGCAGGAGATGGCGTCGTCGGCTACATGGGTCTCGATGCCGGTATGGGATTCGATCAGCTTGTCAAAGCCCCAGACCAAGCTGCCGCCGCCCGTCATGATGATGCCGTTGGTGGAGATGTCCGCCACCAGTTCGGGCGGCGTGCGCTCCAGCACCGAGTGAATGGCCTCCAGGACGCGGCCGGTGGGTTCCTCAAAGGCTTCGATCATCTCGGAGGAGGACACGGAAAACACGCGGGGCAGGCCGGTCATCAGGCAGCGGCCCTTGATCTCCATGGTCTGCTCCTCGGGCCGGGGAAATACGCAGCCGATGGTCATTTTCAGTTCTTCCGCCGTACGCTCACCGATCAGTACATTATGCTTGCGCCGTATGTACTTGATCACGGCCTCGTCAAACTGGTCACCTGCAATTTTGATGGAAGCGGACTCCACGATACCGGACAGGGAGATCACGGCAATGTCGGCGGTGCCGCCGCCGATGTCCACCACCATGTGGCCGTCTGGCTTCTGAATGTCGATGCCGGCGCCGATGGCGGCGGCCAAAGGCTCCTCGATCAGATAGACCCGGCGGGCGCCGGCCTGGATACCTGCGTCAATGACGGCGCGCTCCTCCACCTCGGTGATGCCGGAGGGAACGCAGATCACCACACGGGGCTTGAACAGGCGGAAGGAGGTCACCTTGCGGATGAACTCGCGCAGCATACGCTCGGTCATGTCATAGTCGGAGATCACGCCCTCCCGCAGGGGACGGATGGCGACGATGTTGCCGGGGGTACGGCCCAGCATCTGCTGGGCTTCCGTGCCCACCTTCAACAGCTTGCCGGTATTCTTATCCAGCGCGACCACGGAGGGTTCACGCAAAACAACGCCCTTTCCCTTGACATAGACCAAGATGGAGGCGGTGCCCAAGTCGATTCCAATATCTTTACTGAACATAGCTCTTCGCACCTCAAATTGCTTTTCAATCAGTTTTTCCCACAAAGCCGCAGGATAAACATTATGTAAGAAACATTATAACGGAGACAAGTCCCTTTTTCAATGTTTATTTTCGTGAATTTTCCGCTCTTGCGCGGGTCAAGGTGGCGCATACCACATCGGCCGCTCCGTAGGTGCGCAGCACTCTGGCACATTCGGACAAGGTGGAGCCGGTGGTGACCACGTCGTCGATCAGCAAAAAGCGTTTGCCCTCCACCAGCACCGGATCGACCACCTCGTAGGCGCCGAGCACATTGGCACGGCGGGCGGAGTCCTCCTTCAGGCTCGACTGGGCGTCGGTGTCCCGCGCCTTGCGCAGGGTCTCCACGGCCACCTCTCCCAGCTCCAGCGCGGTGGCCATGGCCAGCAGCATGGCCTGGTCATAGCCGCGCTTTTTCAGGCTCCTCGCCGACAGAGGGACCCAGGTGATCAAATCGTACCGCCCGGCCAGATGGTCGGTGACGCACTGGGCGACCAGGCGGCCATAGGTTTTGGCGTAGCCGTTGCGGTCGGAAAACTTATAGCGATGGATGGACTCGCGCACCTCGCCCTGATACCACAGGGGCGACGCGCAGCAGGAGATAAACTCCGGCTTCTGTTCCGCGGCTTGTCCGACGATCCAGGGCAGTTCGCTCTGGCAGTGGTCGCACAGACCGGTTTCTCCCCGCTTCAGGATGCTTTTGCAGAATACGCAGCGGGGCGGGAACAAAAGGTCCAGCAGAACTCCCCGCCGCCCGCTCATTTTAGTTCCTCCGCAGAAATGGGACCGTGCTTTTTCTCATGGTCACGGATGCACTCCTGGATCAGGTGGAGGATCTGCCCGCTCATGGAGCGGCCTTCATAGGCTGCCACATACCGAAACTTGTCGTGCAGCTCCTTGTCGGTGCGAATGCTCAGATGGTTGGTTTTCTTCACATGCTCCGCCCCCTTTTTCGTTGGTAAGAAAAGCATATTATGTGCAGATTTATTCAGTTCAAAATCAGTGCATTTTTACGGCATTAAATTTTCTCAGCCAACCGGAAACGCAGACCGGAATAGCGGCGCTGCTGCCGGTCATTGGCAGTCATAGCCGCGACGACGCTTTCATCCCCCACCAAAATAAACAGTTCTCTGGCCCGGGTCACGGCGGTATAGAGCACGCCACGGGTCAACAGTTGGGGCGCGCCGTCGAAAGCCGCCAGAATGACCGCCCGGTATTCGCTGCCCTGGGCCTTATGTACCGTCACCGCGTAGGCTAGCTCCAGCTCGATCAGCATATCCGGAGTGTACTCCACCAGCTTGCCGTCAAAGTCCACGGTCATGACGCCGCCGTTTTCGTCCACCGCGTCGATGCGGCCGATATCGCCGTTGAACATCCCCAGACCGGAGGTCATGCTGTCCCGTTGCCGCCACATGACGTCGTAATTGTTCTTTACCTGCATGACCCGGTCGCCTTCCCGGAAAACGACATCGCCGAAGCGGCGCTCTCCCTTCCCCTCCTCCGGGGGGTTCAGCGCCTGCTGCAGCAGGCGGTTCAGATTCGCCGTCCCCGTCGTGTACCGCCGAGTGGGCGAGAGCACCTGGATCTGGTCGGCGGGGATCCCCATATTGTCCGGCAGCCGCCGGGCCACCAAGTCCACGATGGTCTCCGCCGTGCGACGGGCGTCGTGGCGGCGCAGGAAAAAGAAATCGCCGGCCTTGTTGTCACATTCGGGCGGCTGCCCGCGGTTGACGGCGTGAGCGGTCCGCACAATGGCGCTTTCAGCGGCCTGGCGGAAGATCTCGGTCAGGCATACCGACGGGATCTTCCCTGAGCGCAGCAGATCAGACAGCAGGTTTCCCGGTCCCACGGAGGGAAGCTGGTCCGGGTCGCCCACCAGCACCAGGCGGCAATCCCCCCGCAGCGCGCTCAGCAGTGCCCGCATCAGGGGCACGTCCACCATGGAGGTTTCGTCCACGATCACAGCGTCACAGCGTAAAGGCTCGTCCTGATCATGGGCAAATACCAACTGCCCGGTCACCGGGTCAAACTTGGTTTCCAGCAGGCGGTGGATGGTGGCGCCCTCCGCGCCGCATAACTCGCCCAAGCGCTTGGCCGCCCGGCCCGTGGGGGCGGTCAAAGCAGTATCCAGTCCCAACGCCTCGAACAGAGCCAAAACGCCCCGCAGAGAGGTGGTCTTGCCCGTGCCCGGCCCGCCGGTCAGCAGGATCACCTGCCGGGTGGCCGCCAGACGCACCGCCTGCTCCTGCTGGGGGGCGTAAGTGATCCCCTGCTCTTTCTGAATTTGCTTTAACAGGCACTCCAGGTCCCTTGGCGGCTCCAGTTCGGCGGCGCTCATCTCCTCCAGCCGAAAGGCCACGTAGACCTCGGCCGCGTACAATTCGACCAGATAACACGCTTCCTGGCCCGCCACCTGCTCCTGGATCACCTCGCCCTGGCTGAGCAGCTCCTCCAGCGCCCGCTCGGGACTGCCGTCCTCCAGATTGAGAAGCTGTCCGGTCGCTGCCAGCAGCTTGCGCCGGGGCAGAAACGCGTGTCCGTTATTCAGGTTGTGCCGAAGCTCAAACAGAAGTCCCGCCTCGACCCGCTGAGGGTCATTGCCCGCCATGCCGAGCTGAATGGCAAGCTGGTCCGCCGCGGAGAAGTCCAGCCCCATGTCCCCTTCGGTCAGCAGATAGGGATTCTCCCGCACCACATCCGGCGCGGCGTTTCCAAACCGCCGATTCAGAGGCATGGCCAGGGACAAGGGAAGCTGATATTCGCTGAGAAAATCCAGCAACAGACGCAGCCCGGCCTGTTGGAGAAACGCCTCATGCACCTCCTGCGCCCTCTTGGGGGAGAAGCCCTTGATGCGCGTCAACAGTTCCGGTTCCTGTTCGATGACCTCCAAAGCCCGCTCGCCGAATTCATCCACGATCAGCTTGGCGGTGCGGGCGCCGATCCCTTTGATGGAACGGGAGGCCAGATACTCAAACACCGCCTTCTCCCCCACAGGCATATGGCGGCGCAGGCTTTCTATTTTAAACTGCTCCCCGTAAGAGGCGTGCTTCATCCAGCGGCCTTCGGCCTCCAGCATCTCCCCCGGGGTAATCCCCGGAACACAGCCCACGGCAGTCACCTCGGCGCCGTCGCCGGTGTCCAAGCGCAGAACGGTATAGCCGTTCTCTTCGTTGCGGAAGATGACCGCCGTTACTGTTCCCGAGATTTCGTTGTGTTCTCTCTGTTCATCCATATGTCCGCTTCTCTCACCCATTTTTCCAACTCATCGGGGCGGCAGAGGTAAATATCCCGCTCCCTGTCCGCCAGTGCTTTTGAATGGGAATGGCCGTGCTCATTCAGGCCGCAGTCCACCAAAAGCACACCTTTTCCCCGTCGCGCCTGAAGCGCTCTGCCCACGGTCCGGTCTAAATCATCTCCATCCCCCGCTGCCAGTATCATGGTCCAGATCTCCGGCCCATCTCCACCGCCTAACAGCCAATCCAGGGCCAGGCGTCCCAGCGCCCAAATGCCGACCGCCGCCAACAGAGCAAGAACCGCGTCTGCCAGGATCTGCATATCTTCCACCTCCGCGCTATCTTATGCGCCCGGCAGGAAAACGGTGTCCCGGCAGCGGCTGTTCCTACACGAAAATCGAGGTAAAGCCGTATGTGATGCCCATCACCAAAAAGCCGGCGATGAGCACGCCCAGAGCGATGGCCGGCAGGGCGCGGCGCAGGGGCATATCCAAAAAGGCCGCCACCAAAGCGCCCGTCCAGCCGCCGGTCCCCGGCAGGGGGATGGCCACCAGGATCATCAGGCCCAGGTATTTGTATTTTGTCACCTTACGGCCCTTCAGGTGCGCCTTGCGTTCCAGCCTGTCCACCAGCTTGTCCAGGGCGGGCAGATGACGGCGCATCCACAGGAGTATACGCCGGATATAGATCACGATGAAAGGGACCGGGATCAGATTGCCCACTATGGCGGCAAAAAAAGCCTGCCAATGCGCCAGTCCCAGCGCCACTCCAAAGGGGATGCCTCCGCGCAGTTCGATCACGGGCACCATAGATACCAGAGTGGTGAATGTCAATTTTCCAAGCAGACTTTCGGTCAGCCAAGTCATCAATTCCAAGAATGTGCGCCTCCAGAAAATACAATATATTTTATTTTATCATTTTCCCAACCCGGTGACAAGCATCCCGGTGGATTTTCCCGTAAATGCAGGAAAAAGTCCGATGATTTTCTTGTGCCCTGTGACAAATGATGATATAATATTTTAGTTGATTTTACAGAAACGGGGCGAATGATATGACTTATCAGGAAGAATTCATTACTTTCATGGTGCGTTCCGGCGTACTCACCTTCGGGGACTTTACCACCAAGTCCGGCCGCAAGACTCCCTACTTTATCAACACCGGCAATTACAAAACGGGCGCGCAGGCCGCCAAGCTGGGCGACTATTACGCCGCCTGCATTCAGGAAAACGCCCCCGAGGGCATCGACTGTCTGTTCGGCCCGGCGTACAAGGGCATCCCCCTGGCCGTCACCGCGGCTGCCTCTCTCTACCGCAGCTATGGCCGCGACCTGCCCTACTGCTTCAACCGCAAGGAGGCCAAGGACCACGGTGAGGGCGGCTCCATGGTGGGCTACAAGCCCCAGAACGGCGACCGCGTGGCGATCGTGGAAGACGTGGTCACCGCCGGTACCGCCGTGCGGGAATCTCTGGAGCTGTTTCGGGCGCTGGGCGACATGAAGGTCACCCACCTGTTTGTCTCCGCCGACCGGATGGAGCGGGGCACCCGGGAGTGCTCCACTCTGGACGAGCTGCGGGAGGATTTCGGCATTCAGGTCTGCCCCATCGTCACCATTCGGGAGATCATCGCGTTCCTGCATAACAACCCCGTCGACGGCAAAATCTATATTGACGATCCCATGCGCGAGCGCATGGAAGCCTATTTAGCCGAATATGGCGGCCGATAACCCCCACAAAGGCCACCGTGCCCGCCTGAAGGAGGAGTTCATCGCCCGGGGCCTGGCAGGCATGCCCGACCACAGGGCGCTGGAGCTTTTGCTTTTCTTCGCCATTCCCCAGGGAGACGTCAATCCTCTGGCCCACAGGCTGATCGACACCTTTGGGTCCCTGTCCGGGGTCTTCAATGCCACACCGGAGCAATTGTTGGCCGTCAAGGGCGTAGGTGAGCACGCCGCCTGCCTGATCAAGCTCATTCCGGCCCTGGGTGGCCGCTATCAGGCCGACCGCAGCCAGCTTGGCAATATTCTGGACACCACCGAGCGTCTGGGTGAATACCTGGCGCCCGAGTTTTTTGGTCAGCGCAACGAAGTGACCGTGATTCTCTGCCTGGACGCCAAAAGCAAGGTACTTCTGTGCCAGCAGTTGGATGAGGGCAGCGCCGACGCCACCCCGCTCAGTCTGCGCAAAGTGATGGAGGCGGCGCTGGCCTGCAACGCCTCTCAGGTGGTGCTGGCCCACAATCATATCAGCAACATTGCCACTCCCTCCCAGGAGGATATTCTGGCCACCAAAACGGTCTTTGACGCCCTCCAGCAAGTGGATATCTTCCTGCGCGACCATTTGATTTTTGCCTATGACGATTTTGTTTCTCTGCGGGATTCCGGAATTTTTAAACGGTTTTAAAAAGCCTCTTGCAATCGAACATTTGTTTTGCTATAATGCTTGCAGGGATCTCATGTGCCGGGAGGTGAGCGGATGCCAAGATTTGAAGTCGTTTCTGAATATACCCCCTCCGGTGACCAGCCGGAGGCGATCGAAGCGCTGGCCGCCGGGATCGAACATGGCCTGAACGAGCAGACTTTGCTGGGCGTGACCGGCTCCGGTAAGACCTTCACCATGGCGAAGGTCATCGAGAAGGTGCAGCGTCCCACTTTGGTGCTGGCCCACAACAAAACGCTGGCCGCCCAGCTTTGCGCGGAGTTCAAAGAGTTCTTCCCCCACAATGCGGTGGAGTATTTTGTCTCCTATTACGACTACTATCAGCCGGAGGCCTATATCCCTCATACGGATACTTTTATCGAAAAGGACTCCTCCGTCAATGAGGAGATCGACCGCCTGCGCCTGTCCGCCACCGCCTCGCTGATGGAGCGGCGGGACGTGATCGTCGTGTCCTCCGTCTCCTGTATCTACGGTCTGGGCGAACCGGAGGACTTTGCCAAGATGATGGTCTCCCTCCGGGTGGGTGCCACCATGGAGCGGGACGAGCTTCTGAAAAAGCTGATCGCCATCCGGTACGAGCGCAACGATATCGCCTTTGAGCGCAACATGTTCCGGGTGCGGGGGGACACGGTGGAGATCTTCCCCGCCTACTGGAGCGACAGCGCCATCCGGGTGGAATTTTTCGGGGATGAGATCGACCGCATCAGTGAGATCAATGTGGTCACCGGCGCTCCCATCCGACGGCTGGAGAATATCCCAGTCTGGCCCGCCACGCACTATGTCACCCCGAAGGAGAAAATGGACGCCGCGATCCAGGAGATATACAAAGAGCTGGAAGAGCGGGTGGCCTATTTCGAGGGCAGCAATATGCTGGTGGAAGCCCAGCGGCTGAAGCAGCGCACCATGTACGACATTGAGATGATGCAGGAGCTGGGTTACTGCTCTGGCATTGAAAACTACAGCCGTGTTATTGAGGGCCGCCCCGTGGGGTCGCCCCCCCACACCCTGATGGACTACTTTCCCAAGGACTTTGTCATGTTCATCGACGAGTCCCATGTGACCCTGCCCCAGGTGCGGGCCATGTACAACGGCGATCGGGCGCGGAAGACAACCCTGGTGGACTACGGCTTCCGTCTGCCCTGCGCCTTTGATAACCGTCCTCTGAAATTTGAAGAATTTGAAAAGCGCCTGAATCAGGTGATCTATGTCTCCGCCACTCCCGGCGAGTATGAGCGCACCCGCTCCGGGCAGATCGCAGAGCAGGTCATCCGCCCCACCGGTCTGCTGGACCCCCGGGTGGAGGTCCGTCCGGTGGAGGGCCAGATCGACGACCTGATCGGAGAGATCAACGAACGCGCCGAACGGCAGGAGCGGGTGCTGGTCACTACCCTGACCAAGAAAATGGCGGAGGACCTGACCGCCTATCTGAAAAACGCAGGCATCAAGGTGCGCTATATGCACCACGACATCGACACCATAGAGCGTATGGAGATCATCCGCGACCTGCGCCTCGGCACCTTCGACGTGCTGGTGGGTATCAACCTGCTGCGGGAGGGTCTGGACCTGCCCGAGGTCAGCCTGGTTGCTATTCTGGACGCCGACAAGGAGGGCTTCCTGCGCTCTGAGACCTCTCTGATCCAGACCATCGGCCGCGCCGCGCGCAACGCCGAGGGCATGGTCATTTTGTACGCCGATTCCATTACCCCCTCCATGCGCCGGGCCATGGATGAAACCGAGCGCCGCCGCGCCAAGCAGGACGCCTATAACAAAGCCCACGGCATCGTACCTCAAACCATCATCAAGAGCGTGCGTGACGTCATCGACCTGTCCAGCGGCGAGTCCAAGGAGTATGACGCCAACGAAAAGCAGTTGACCAAGCTCCAGCGGATGGAGGCCATTGCCAAACTGGAAAAGGAAATGCGGGAGGCGGCCAAGCTGCTGGAGTTCGAGTACGCCGCCCAACTGCGCGACAGGATCATCAAGCTGCGGGGAGAATAGCGGTGGAGGCCAGATTTCAGTTTCAGGAGAATGAAATAAAAATTTTTGATTTTCTCCACTTCGCCCTGGATGCGGAGACCGGAAACCCATACAACACCACATTTCAAATGAGTATTGCGTCAAACGGATTTGCCGGTAAGGGAGAATGGGAATGCGACATAAACGAGTTCAGACAATTTGTAAAAGGTCTGGAAGAAATGTCGCAATTTCAAACCGTTCAGGTTGATTTGCGGGACATCGGCTACGCCAGTCATATTTGCTTCAAGATGGCCCACACTGGACATATTTGTGTCACAGGCGTATTATTTGGACCCATGAAAACGCAGCAGGTGACCTTTGAGTTTTCTGCGGATCAAACTGTATTGTCCCCTTTTGTGAAAGAGCTCAGGCTGTTGCTGCCGTAATACAGGGAATATTGGTCCCTGTGGGGCAAAATCATCGAGCTGCGAGGAGCATAGAAGGAGGTCCTTCCAAAATGAAAGATAAGTGGCATCACCTCCCCTTGCCGCAGCGCGTTTTGCTGCTTTTGCAGGCTTTCCTGGTGGTTCTGTTCCTGATCCTCTATGCGACCTTTGGCCGTCAACAAGTCATGGAATACCATAATACCCTGTTTCGCTGTCGGACCGACGGGGATACCACCGTCTATTCCGGGACTCTGAACGGTGAAAAGGCGGTGTTCACTGTTTCCCCCGGCCCAGTGGTGGAATTCCGCTGGGGCGACGCTCTGTACGGACCTTACACCATTACAGAAGACTCCACAGCGATACCGGAACAGCAGGCCATGCCTGAGTTTTTTACGTCATCGGAATATCTCACAGGCGTGGAAGTACGCAGGGGTTCTGACGTACTGTTCCGCGGCGCTTGCCATATATTAGGAGGCAGCCTTTCCTTTTTGATTGCAGAGGATGGCTCCTATGATTTCTTCTCTGTGTCAGTGATCGCGGATTCCAATACAAAACCGGAACCAAGCGTCCGCAGCATCCTCCGAATTGCCCTTGCCCCTGAACTGACCCAACGGGGCCAATGGTATTTTTTCTTCCTGGGCGTTATTTGCTGTGCGATCTGTACCGTTTCAATTCTGTTTGCCGATGACCTTTTCCGCTTCCACTTACAATTCCGCATCAAGTATCCCGAGGACGCCGAACCCTCGGATTGGGAACTCTTCACCCGCTGGGTCGGCTGGGTCGTCCTTACAATCGCAGCATTGATCCTCTGCATTGTGGGGCTGAGTACGCCCTGAACGGAAACAAACGATTTGCCCCGAAGGGAACGATTCTAAATTGCTGAAAAAATACCTTCCCCACACTCAAATTTTACTGGGCGGCTCCCTGTGGGGCTTTATCGGCCTGTTCAACCGCCGGAGATCTGCCGGCGGCCCGGTGGGCGTGCAGCCTATGAGCATTACGGTGGTGCTGGGACGGGGCTGCATTTTTGTCTCTGTGTATATTCTGAGGTGATTTGGTCATGGCAAAGCAAAAAGAAGAAAAGACCAACGTCATGCGAACGCTGGAGCAGAAGAAAATACCGTATCAAGCCCACGCCTATCCCCATGACGGAGTGACCGCCCCCGACGGGGTCACAGTGGCGCAGTCTTTGGGCCAGGACCCGGCGGCGACGTTCAAAACTCTGGTGACCAGGGGCGCCTCCGGGAGCTACTATGTATTTGACATTCCGGTGGCCGCCACGCTGGATTTAAAGAAAGCCGCCAAAGCTGTGGGCGAAAAGTCGGTTGCCATGCTGCCCAGCAAGGAATTGCTGCCGCTGACCGGCTATGTCCACGGCGGCTGCTCGCCGGTGGGCATGAAAAAGCAGTTTCCCACCGTATTTCATGAAAGCTGTCTGAAATTGGATACCATCTGTGTATCCGCCGGGAAGATCGGGTTTCAGGTGGAGGTCAAGCCCGCAGACCTGATCGCCCTGGTACGGGGGACCACCGCCGACGTGATCGTGGAGGGTGAACTATGAACTATCCATGGCTGGACGAGTATCTGATGGCCAAGCCCGGCACGGAACAGGATTTTAAGTTCGAGTGGGGCTGGCGCCGCTACATGGTACGGGGCAAGCTGTTTGCCGCCGTGTGCGCACCGGGGCCGGAGCACAAGGTATACGGCGGTCACGAACTGGTAAACCTTAAGTGCGATCCCCGCATGTCAGAGCTGTTTCGGGCCCAGTATCCTGAGGTGCTGCCCGGCTTTTACTGCGATAAACGGCTGTGGATCGCCGCCCTGCTGGATGGGGCGCTGCCCGAGGACGTATTGCGGGACCTGTGCGACCAGTCCTACCGCCTGGTGGTGGAGAAGCTGCCCAAGTACATCCAGAAAGAACTGACTCTCAGTAAATAAAGGAGAATTCCCATGCTTGACCATATTTCCGTCAAAGGCGCGCGGGTCAACAACTTAAAAAATATCGACGTCACCATTCCCCGGGACAAGCTGGTGGTGCTGACCGGCCTGTCCGGTTCGGGCAAGTCCTCTCTGGCCTTTGATACCATTTACGCCGAGGGCCAGCGGCGGTATGTGGAGTCCCTGTCCTCCTATGCCCGTATGTTCCTGGGGCAGATGGAAAAGCCCGATGTGGATTATATCGACGGCCTCTCCCCCGCGATCTCCATCGACCAGAAGACCACCTCCAAGAATCCCCGCTCCACCGTGGGTACGGTGACTGAGATCTATGACTACCTGCGTCTGCTCTGGGCGCGGGTCGGCACCCCTCACTGTCCCGTCTGCGGCAAGGAGATCCAACAGCAGACCATTGACCAGATCATTGACCAGGTGCTTACCCTGCCCGAGGCCACCCGCATTCAGGTCATGGCCCCCGTTATCCGGGGCAAAAAAGGCGAACACGCCAAGATCTTTGAAGACGCCCGCAAGTCGGGCTATGTCCGGGTTCGTGTGAACGGCTCTTTGTACGAGCTGACCGAGGAGATCAAGCTCAACAAAAACCAGAAGCACAACATTGAGATCGTGGTGGACCGTCTGGTCATTCGGGAGGACATCCACCGCCGTTTGACCGACAGCGTGGAGACGGCCTCCGCCCTGGCCGGCGGCCTTGTGGTCGTCAACATCGTGGGCGAGGACCGGGACATTCTCTTTTCCCAGAACTACGCCTGTGAGGACTGCGGCATCTCCATCGAAGAATTGACCCCCCGTATGTTCTCCTTCAACAACCCCTTCGGCGCCTGCCCCACCTGTACCGGCCTGGGCAGTCAGTTGAAGGTGGACCCAGAGCTGATCATCCCCAACAAAAACCTGTCTATTTTGGAGGGTGCCATCACCGCCATCGGCTGGAGCAATATCAAGGGCGACGGCATCTCCCGGATGTACTTTGACGCTCTGGCAAAAAAGTACCACTTCAAGCTGAATACCCCGGTGAGGGATCTGCCCCCTGAGGTGCTGGATATCATTCTCTACGGCACCAAGGGGGAAAAGCTAAAGCTGACCTACGAACGGGCCAACGGGCAGGGCACCCTGATGCAGCCCTTTGAGGGCATTGTGAACAATCTGGAGCGCCGCTACCGGGAGACCCAGAGCGACGGCTCCCGCCGGGAGCTGGAGGAGTGCATGAGCGAGTGCCCCTGCCCCGACTGCGGCGGACGCCGTCTGCGCCGGGAATCCCTGGCCGTCACCGTGGGCGGACTGAACATCGACGAATTCTGCCATAAATCGGTCACTGAGGCGCTGGATTTTGTGGAAAAGCTGGAGCTGTCTCCCCAGAAAATGATGATCGCCGAGCGCATTTTGAAGGAAATCAAAGCACGGTTGGGCTTTTTGCAGAGCGTGGGTCTGCAGTATCTCACCCTGTCCCGCGCCGCCGCCTCCCTGTCCGGCGGCGAGAGCCAGCGCATCCGACTGGCCACTCAGATCGGCTCCTCCCTGATGGGAGTGCTCTATATTCTGGACGAGCCGTCCATCGGCCTGCACCAGCGGGACAATGATAAGCTGCTGGCAACCCTGAAAGAGCTGCGCGACTTGGGCAATACCCTGCTGGTGGTGGAGCACGACGAGGACACCATGCGCGCCGCAGACTATATCGTGGACATCGGCCCCGGCGCGGGCGTTCACGGCGGCCAGGTGGTGGCCGCCGGCACCGCCGAGGAGGTCATGAACACCCCCGGCTCCATCACCGGCGACTACCTCTCCGGGCGCAAAAAGATCCCTGTTCCCGCCCAGCGGCGCAAGGGCAGTGGGAAATGCCTGACCATCCGCGGGGCGGCGGAAAACAACCTGCGGCATGTGGATGTGTCCATCCCCCTGGGCACTTTTACCTGCGTCACCGGCGTGTCCGGCTCAGGCAAGTCCAGTCTGGTCAACGAAATCCTCTATAAGAAGCTGGCCGCCGACCTGAATCACGCCAAGTGCCGCGCCGGGAAATTTGACGCTATTGAAGGCGAGGAGTATCTGGATAAGGTCATCGCCATCGACCAGTCTCCCATCGGGCGCACGCCCCGGTCCAACCCGGCCACCTACACCGGACTGTTCAATGACATCCGCGACTTGTTCGCCTCCACCCAGGACGCCAAAGCCAGAGGCTACGGAGCGGGCCGCTTCTCCTTCAACGTGCGGGGCGGCCGGTGTGAGGCCTGTCAGGGCGACGGTCTGTTGAAGATCGAGATGCACTTCCTGCCCGACATCTATGTCCCCTGCGAGGTGTGCAAGGGCAAGCGCTACAACCGGGAAACGCTGGAGGTCAAGTACAAGGGCAAGAATATTTATGAGGTCCTGGACATGACGGTGGAGGAGGCCCTCCCCTTCTTTGAGAACCTGCCCAAGCTGTACAATAAGCTGTGTACGCTCCTCGACGTGGGCTTGGGCTATGTGAAGCTGGGGCAGCCCTCCACCGAACTGTCAGGCGGCGAGGCCCAGCGGGTCAAGCTGGCTACCGAGCTGTCCAAGCGCTCCACCGGCCAGACCATCTATATTCTGGACGAACCGACCACCGGCCTGCACACCGCCGACGTGCATCAACTGATCAATGTGCTCCAGCAGTTTGTGGACGCGGGCAACACTGTGGTGGTCATCGAGCACAATCTGGACGTCATCAAGACCGCCGACCACATTATCGACCTCGGCCCCGAGGGGGGCGACGGCGGCGGCCAGGTCGTCGCCACCGGCACCCCGGAAGAGGTCGCCGCCTGTCCGGAGAGCTATACGGGTTACTATCTGAAAAATATGCTGTAAAACTGTGCCGGGCTGCCCAAATGGATGGCCCGGCACAGTTTTCTATTTTTCACTTTGCAAAGAGGAAACAACAGCTTCTGTGGCCCCCTCCGTGCTGCTGCCGAAGAGGTACCGCGCTCCGCTTTCTGTTTCGAGCAGCAGCCAGGGTCCTGTCCTTGGGTCGATACAGCAGGTGAAACCGCCCCACTCGTTGCTGCGCCAACTGCCTGTTCTGGCAGTCTTCATCGTATTTCCTGCCACCCGGCTCATGGAGGGCAGCTCCTCTACCAGTTGAATATCCGCAATATCGTCCAAACGCACGGTGTATTCCGAATGGTAGTGAGAGGCCACTACCGCCGTCTCCGTAACGGTCAGCTCCACGGGCGACTGCTCCATCCGTGTCAGGTACCACCCCAACCAGGGCCCGCATAAAACACAGGCCACCAGAAAAACCGCAACCAGGGCCATGATGACCTGGCCCGACCGCTTGGCCAGGTTGACGGTAGTTCCGATCCCCACCCGGGCGTTGACCGTCAGGCGGCTGTCGTTGGGGTTGTAATAGAACATTCCCCAGATCCAGCGGTCATCTTCGTCCGCATAATAGCTCCGTCCGCTGTCGGCGGTCAGCTTCTCCTGGAGCCGCCGGACCCAGAATTCCACGCCCAGCACCGCCGCCACGACCACGGTCCCGTAGATCAAAGAAACCGCCATACAGGCCCAGATATGCTCCAGCGTCAGCCACATGCCCACATTGAAAATCCCGGTGGCCCAGGCCATGATAAGCCAACACTTGCCCCAATTGTAACGCCAGATGCGGGTCAGAACCAAATTTCGATCGCTGTCCTCGTCCACCACCTCCGCCCGGTTCCGGTACAGCCAGCGGTAGCAGGCGTAAAACAGCGGGATCAGGACCGCGTTCAGCGTCCACAGCCACCACATGGTCCGGTCAAAAATCAAGGGCAGAAGGCTGATCAAAAACGGCGGCAGGAACCAAAGCGGGGAAATCCAGCGCATGGACTCCGCCGCGGCCTTCAGGTCGGCGACCGCCTTTTGATTCCCCTTCCGCTTCCAGCCCCGCGCGTTTTTCAATTTCCTCAGGGCCGTGTTGCAGCGGACGTAAGGTACATAGAATGCAAACGCGACTGCAAAAATCCAGAGGATCCAGAGCGTCATACTGATGCCGATACTCTGGATGAAAAGGCACGGGATCACCGGAAGCCACGACAGCCAGCAGATCCGCTTCATCTCTTTTTTGTACCGCTCCAGCAGCTTCAAAACCTCCGGGTCCCGCTGGGCCTCGTAGGGCAGCGTCACGCCCACAATGATGTTCTTCTTTGGCTTGCATTCATTTCTTAACGTGAAATACATGATCGGGATCAACGGCAGCATGCACGCCCACAGGATCAGATTGACCCAAATCGACATCAGCTTTGCACCTCCTCGTCAACCAGCTTCTCACACAGCTTCAAAACTTCCTCCCGGCTCAGACCCGCCAGGCGCAGCTCACAGATCCGCAGCCGCAGGCCCTCCACTGTCTCCCGGTCAGGGGATGCGGCGGTTTGTGCCCGCACCGTGGCCCCGCTGCGCCGGTCCGTGGTGATATATCCCTCCTGCTTCAGCAGTTGATACGCCTTGCTGGCGGTCATCATATTGATGCCCGCTTCTTCCGCCAGAGCGCGGATGGTGGGCAGCTTCTCCCCCGGCTCCAGCCGGCCTGAGGCGATGGCAAGGACCACCTGATTGCGGATCTGCTGATAGATGGGAACATCACTGGAAAAATCCAATTGCAAAAGCATCCTCCCGCCTCCTTTTGCATTATTTATATTAATGCAAATCATGCATTTTGTCAATCAAAATGGCCGTGCGTCGGAAAATTTCCAACACACGGCCATTTTCTCATATCTTTCGGATATCACAGCACACCTGCTTGTAGGCCGGGAACCCGGTGTACGGGTCCAACAGGTCAATGGAGATCAGTTCATTGCAGTTGGCCTCCTCATAGCCATGGTACACGGAGATCTCGCCGGGCTGTATGCGTTTGCTGGGATTCGCCTTCATCACGATCGAGCCGGCCGCGTTGAAAATTTCCACACGATCTCCCTTGGCAATGCCCAGCCGTTCGGCGTCCTCCAGGCTGATATCCACCAGCGGCTCCGGCCGCATTTTGCGCAGCCGGGGCACCTTGTGGCAGCGGCTGTGGATGGCGTAAGGAAGCCTCGGACCGCACATAACCGTAAAGGGATAATCCTTGTCGCACACAGGCGGCGTCCAATGGGGCAGTCCGGTCAGGCCCCGGTCCTCATATTTGGCGACTGTGGAACAGACCAGCTCGATTTTCCCGGAGGGGGTCGGAATATGCTTTAAGTAGCTGCCCGCCTCATACGGTTTTGCGTTGGGGATGGGCATCGGACCGTCGGCGGCTTTGACCGCGTCCCAGTCGGTGATGCCCGCAGGCTCCATGATCCAGCGGGTCGTGGCGTCGTAGCCGCTGCAAAGCAGCGTATCGTCAGGGATCAGGCGGCGGGCCAATTCCGTGATGATGGTCACATCGTCCTTCCCGTCGGTCACTGGGTCAATGGCCGGCGTGGTGTAGTAGATGAATTTACCGGCGTAGCACTTGGCCTCCGAGCGCTCCACCGACGACAGGGCGGGCAGCACGATGTCCGCGTGGCGGCAGGTCTCTGTCCAGAACAGGTCGGTGGCCATGATAAAGTCCAGCTTGTCCATAGCCCTCAGGAAACGCTGGGATTCGGGGTACATCATGTGATTTACCCCAAAACACAGGGCCGCTTTCAGGGGGTATTCCCCGCCCGTCTCCAGCCAGTGGGTCAGTTCCATGGCCTGGCCCTCCGCCAGCATCTCATTCCAAAACGGGAATTTGTGGGCGCCGACAGCGCTTTTCAGCCTGCGGAATTCTTTTTTCATGGTAAATTCAAACTCACGGGTGGGCGTCCCGCTGTTGGAATAGGCGAAGGTCATACCGGCAGGCAGCGCGGCGCCCGGCTTATCGATATTTCCTGTCAGAGCCAGCAGAGAAATGATCGACCGGTACAGGTCAAAACCGCCCGTCCGGTGAGGAACGCCGTTTCCGCTTTGCAAACAGACCGGCCCGTGGGCGTAAAAGAAGGTCGCCGCCTTTCGGATATCGTCCGCAGGAACGCCGGTCAGCGTTTCGGTATACTCCGGGGTATAAGGCTCCACCAGGGCACGGTATTCCTCCACACCGGAGACATATCTGTCGATAAATTCCCGGTCCACGCCGCCGGTAACAAAAAGCTCCCGGGCAAGGGCAAAGGCCAGCGCGGTATCGGTACCGTTCCTGGGCTGCAAGTACAGATCGGCCATGTCTGCCGCCTCACAGCGGCGGGGGTCCACGACCAGCAGCAATCCGCCCCGATCTTTGAAGTCTCTCAATCCGTTGTAGGCCACATGCTGTGTGCCGGCGGGATTATAACCCCAGCCGATACACACAGATGCCCGGCGCATATCCGGTTCCATCATCCTGCCGAACATGGCCCGCCAGGCGAGCACCCGGGCCTGGTGGCAGGTGGAGGATTCCGTCAAATAGTTGGGACTGCCGAAGCTGAATGCAAAGCGCTGCAGCCAGGTGCGCATCCACTTTTCATAGCCCACCATGAACAGCACGGATTCCGGCCCCGCCGCCTCCCTGGCCGCCAGGACACGGCGGGACGTCTCGTCCAGCGCCTCTTCCCAAGAGATGGGTTCAAACCGGCCGCTTCCCCGTGGGCCGACCCGGCGCATGGGAGACGGGATGCGGTCCTCCCGGTAGACATATTCGGCGGTCGCCAGCCCTTTCACACACAGCTTTCCGCCGCTGACCGGAAAGTCAGGCGTGCCGCGCACGGAAACGATCTTGCCATCCTCGACAGTCAGTTCCATGCCGCAGTGCAGGCCGGGGGTGCAGATGTCGCAAAGAGAATGTCGGATCACGATTCCGCCTCCTTCAAGCAGGTGCAGAGAGTTTTCAAGTGCGCCAAAAAGCCGTCCACCGTCTCTTCCTTTGTGGAAAATGACGTGACAAGCCGAATCACTGTACAGTCATTTTCACCCTTGCACCAGACCTCGTGTTCACACAGGATATCCATGGCAGGCATCAGCTTGTTGGGGATGATGGGAAAAATCTGATTGGTCGGGCTGTCGACAAAGAAGGAGAATCCCATTTCCAGCAGACCATTCTTCAGCTTGGCGGCCATACAGTTGGCCCAGCAGGCGTTCTGCCAGTACAGGCCATCCTTCAGCAGCGCTTCAAACTGCGCACCCAGAAGGAACCCCTTTGCCAGCACAGCGCCCTTTTGTTTCATGACTCTGAAAAAGTGAGGCTGCAGCTCCGGGTCGACCAGCACCATGGCCTCCCCCATCAGGGCGCCGTTTTTCGTGCCGCCGATATAAAACGCGTCGCACAGACGGGCCAGATCGGGTAACGTCAGGTCCGCGCCGGGCGCGGTCAGTGCGGTGCCCAGGCGCGCGCCGTCCAGGAAGAGATACAGCCCGTGCTTCCGGCAGCAGGCGGACAGCGCTTCCAGTTCCGCCTTGGAATAGATGGTGCCAACCTCGGTGGCGTTGGATATGTACACCATGCGGGGAAGCACCATGGCGGTATCGGCGCAAAGCTCCACCCAGTGTTCCACATCCTCCGGGCGCACCTTGCCGTCCCGGCTGGGACAGGCCAGGATCTTGTGGCCCGTCCCCTCCACCGCGCCGCCTTCGTGGACATTGATATGGCCGGTATCGGCGGCGATCACCGCTTCATGGGGACGCAGAAAGGCGGCAATGGCGGTAAAGTTCGCGCTGGTGCCGCCGATAAAGAAATGGACAGCGGCTCCGGGGCATTCGCACAGTTCGCGGATCATGGCGGCGGCGCGCGCGCAATGCGGGTCCCCGCCATACCCTGTATTTCCTTCCATATTGATATCATTCAGGGCCTGCAGTACTTTCAGATGGGCGCCCTCGGAATAATCATTTCTGAAATTGTACACGGTGCACCTCTTACCTTAACAAGGACGACCGGAGGCCGTCCTTGTTAACCTCGATTGAGTGGATTATATCACAGCTTAAAGCTGTCCTTCAAGCTGACGGAGCGGTTAAATACCAGCTTTCCGGGCGCGGAGTCTTTGTTATCCACGCAGAAATATCCCTGGCGCATGAACTGGAAGAACGCGGGGGCCTGTACTTCGGTCAATCCCGCCTCCACCTTGGCGTCGGACAGCACCTCCAGGGAGTCGGGGTTCAGGCAGTCCAGGAAGTTCTTTTCCCCGGCATCAGGCTCGGGGTCGCTGAACAGATTGTCGTACAGGCGCACCTCGGCGTCCACAGCGGTGGCGGCGTCCACCCAGTGGATGGTGGCCCCCTTTACCTTGCGTCCGTCCGCCGGGTCGCCGCCGCGGCTGTCGGGGTCGTACTCACACAGGATCTCGGTGACATTGCCCTGCTCGTCCTTGACGCAGCCGGTGCACCGAACCAGATACGCACCCTTCAGGCGGCACTCGGGGCCGTCGGGGTACAGCCGCTTGTACTTGGGGACGGGCGTCTCCAGGAAGTCCTCGGCCTCCACATACAGGTTGCGGGAGAAAGTGATCTCGCGGGCGCCATCCTCCGGGCGGTTGGGGTTATTCTCCACGGTAAAGGTCTCGCTCTGTCCCTCGGGATAGTTGGTCACCGTCAGCTTGATCGGCCGCAGCACGGCCATGACCCGCCGGGCGCTCTCGTTCAGGTCCTCACGCAGGCAGTGCTCCAGGAAGGCGTACTCGACGGTATTGGTCGCCTTGGCCACGCCGATACGGTCGCAGAAGCTGCGGATGGACCTGGGGGTATAGCCCCGGCGGCGCAGGCCGCACAGGGTGGGCATCCGGGGGTCGTCCCAACCGGATACGCGCCCCTCCTCCACCAACTGGCGGAGCTTGCGCTTGCTCATGACCGTGTAGTTGATACCCAGACGGGCAAATTCGATTTGGCGGGGCTTGTGGTACAGGATGGGTACATTGTCCACCACCCAGTCGTACAGGGGGCGGTGATTCTCAAACTCCAGGGAACACAGGGAATGCGTGATCCCCTCCAGCACGTCCTCGATGGGATGGGCGAAGTCATACATGGGATAGATGCACCACTTGTCCCCCTGGCGGTGGTGATGGGCGTGGTTGATACGGTAAATGACCGGGTCCCGCATGTTGAAGTTGCCCGAAGCCAAGTCGATCTTGGCCCGCAGGGTCATGGCGCCGTTGGGGAACTCGCCGTTCTTCATCCGCTCAAACAGATCCAGCGATTCCTCCATGGGGCGGTCCCGGTAGGGAGAGCGGGCGGGGGTGGTCACATCGCCGCGGTACTCCTTGAACTGCTCCGGGGTCAGCTCACAGACATAGGCCAGTCCCTTTTTGATCAGCGCCACGGCATACTCATACATGGTGTCAAAGTAGTCGGAGGCATAGTAGAACCGGTCGTCCCAGTCAAAGCCCAGCCAATGGATGTCCTCTTGAATGGCCTCCACATACTCCTCGTCCTCTTTGGTGGGGTTGGTATCGTCCATGCGGAGATTACACTGACCGCCATACTTTTTGGCAGTGCCGAAGTCGATGGTCAGCGCCTTGCAGTGGCCGATGTGGAGATAGCCGTTGGGCTCGGGCGGAAAACGGGTATGGACAGTCATGCCCTCATAGCTTCCGCCGGGGGCAAGATCCTCGTCAATAAAATCGTGGATAAAATTCTGACTCATGGTCTCCTCTGCCATGGGAACCACTCCTTACACAAATCAACTTTACGAATAGATTTATTATATACGAAATCGCCCAAAATGCAACACTGCACTTGACAAAATCCGCCTGAAATGGTAAAAGTAAAAGTGCGATATGACTGACGGAAGTGGACTGACCACATGAAGTATCGCCTTGAATGCCGACCGTCTGGGCACACTACCGATCTAATGTAGTGTGCCCTTTTTTTACAGGCACACACGGAAAAGGAGAATGCTGGATGAAATCTGATATCGAGATCGCGCAGGCCGCGCAAATGCTGCCCATCACTGAGATCGCCGCCAAGCTGAACATTGACGAAAACACACTGGAGCCTTACGGCCGCACCAAGGCCAAGATCGACATCACCGCTTTGAAAAACACTCCCCGCAAGGGAAAGCTGATCCTGGTCACCGCCATCAACCCCACCCCCGCCGGTGAGGGCAAGACCACCACCAGCGTCGGTCTGGCCGACGCCCTTTCCCTGCTGGGGAAAAAGACCGTCCTCGCCCTGCGTGAGCCTTCTCTCGGCCCCGTGTTCGGCATCAAGGGCGGCGCCGCGGGCGGCGGCTATGCTCAGGTGGTGCCCATGGAGGATATCAACCTCCACTTCACCGGCGATTTTCACGCCATCGGCGCCGCCAACAACCTGCTGGCCGCCATGCTGGACAACCACATTCAGCAGGGCAACTCCCTGGGTATCGACGTGCGCAAGATTACCTGGAAGCGCTGCGTGGATATGAACGACCGCCAACTGCGCAATATCGTGTGCGGTCTGGGCGGCAAGCCCAACGGCACGCCTCGGGAGGACGGCTTCGATATTACTGTTGCCAGCGAGATCATGGCCGTGCTCTGCCTGGCCTCCGACCTGAAGGATTTGAAGGAGCGCCTGGGCCGCATGGTGGTTGGCTACACCTACGACGACAAGCCGGTCACCGCCCGCGACCTGAAGGCCGACGGCGCTATGACCGCCCTGCTGAAGGACGCCATCAAGCCCAACCTGGTCCAGACTCTGGAGCACACCCCCGCCCTGATCCACGGCGGTCCCTTCGCCAACATCGCCCACGGCTGCAACTCGGTCTCGGCCACCGACACCGCTTTGAAGCTGGGCGACTATGTGGTCACCGAGGCGGGCTTCGGCGCCGATCTGGGTGCGGAAAAGTTCCTGGACATCAAGTGCCGCTACGCCGGGTTCCGCCCCGACGCGGTGGTCATCGTCGCCACGGTGCGCGCCCTGAAGCACCACGGCGGCTGTGCCAAGGCCGACTTGGGCAAGGAAAATCTGACCGCTTTGGAGGCCGGTCTGCCCAACCTGGTGCGCCATGTGGAGAACATCACCAAGGTCTACGGTCTGCCCGCTGTGGTGGCCATCAACCGCTTTGACAGCGACACCGAGGCGGAGCTGAACATGATCCGCGCCGCCTGCGGCAAGTTCGGCGTCAACGTGGCCCTGTCCGAGGTCTGGGGCAAGGGCGGCGCCGGCGGCGAAGAGCTGGCCCGTGAGGTGCTGCGCGTTATGGACGAGGAGCAGAACCATTTTGCCTTTGCCTACGATTTGGACGCCCCTCTGACCGAAAAGATCGAAGCGGTGGCCCGCCGCATCTACGGCGCGGACGGTGTGGACTTCGCCCCCGCCGCCGCCAAGGAGTTGAAGCAGTTGGAGGCGCTGGGCTACGGCAAGCTGCCCATCTGCATGGCCAAGACCCAGTATTCCTTCTCCGACGATCCCAACAAGCTGGGCGCTCCCAGCGGCTACCGCCTGACAGTGCGCAAGGCAAAGGTGTCCGCGGGCGCGGGCTTCGTAGTAGTGCTGACCGGCGAGGTCATGACCATGCCCGGCCTGCCCAAGGTCCCCGCCGCCGAGTCCATCGACGTGGACGAAAACGGCAAAATCGTCGGTCTGTTCTAACCATTCGTATATAAATCAACTCTCCCTTAAGGAAAACAGCCCGGCATCGTGCAGATGCCGGGCTGTTTTTATACTTGGTTCAAATAGGTAACGATCCCCTCCGCGATGCCTGCCGCCAGCTTGTCCTGGTAAGCGGGCGTAGTCAACAGGCGCAGCTCCGCGCTGTTGGTCATAAAGCCCAGTTCCACCAGCGCCGCGCACATGTCAGTCTCCCGCAGGACCACATAATCGGCGCTGGCGATACCTCGGTCGATCGCGCCGGTGACGGCGCACAGCGGCGTCTGAATGGCCTGGGCCAGCCTGGCCCCCCGGCGGCTGGTCGGGTGATAGTACGTGTAGATACCGGAGAAAGCAGGCGCATTGACCGCCGCATTGGAGTGTATGGACACAAAAAGATCGGCGTCCTCCCCGTTGGCAATGTCCGCCCGGGTGTACAGGTCCACGGTTGTGTCCTCGGTACGGGTCATGACCACACGATAACCATAACTGAGCAAAATGGCCTCTACCTTCTTCGCCACCGCCAGATTGATGTCCTTTTCGGCGATCCCTTCATAAAAAGCGCCGGAATCACTGCCTCCGTGACCGGCGTCCAGCACCACGGTTTTTTGCTCCGGGGCAATGGGATCGGTGAGCGTAAAGCCCTCACGGAATGTTATCAGCAATCCGTCGGACAGCGGCGTCAGCGCGACATGATCCCAAAAAGCGACCCCTTCCCTCAGGTCAAGCACAATGCGCACTGTACTGTCATATTCCGCATAAAGCTCACTGCCATGCCCGGCATAGCGCACAGCGGCTATGTACTCATTGTCCACCGAAATCGTGTCAGGAGCGCCGAATGCCAGCTCCGCCCCGAGGAAATCCACCGCCACCCGGTCACCCAGGTCTGTCACCACATAGTCGGGCGCTTCCGAGGTGGTGATCTGAACTGTCCGGGCATCCGCATCCGCTTTGATGTCCGTGACCTGACAGACGGTCTGTACGGTGGAGATGGAGGCGGTATATGTCTTCTGCTCCCAATCGACCTGAGCGCCCAACTGTTCCGAGACAAAGCGCAGGGGGACCATAGTGCGCTCGATCCCCTCATACTTGGTCAGTACGGCGGGGATCCCGCCATACAGCGTGACCGTTTCCCCGTTCACCTGTGCCTGTGCGGAGCCGATCTTCAGCAGCACCGTGACCTCTCCCAAGGTGATGGAGACCTCATTCGTACCGCCAAACCACTCCACGTCGGCGCCCAGCTTTTCCGTGATCACCCGTACAGGCACCATCGTGCGGTCGCCCCACACAAAAGCGGGCACATCGCTTTCCAGCGGTTCACCGTCCACGGCGACTTGTACCACAGGGACCGTTATATCCTGGTACCGGCCCGCTGTTTCTTCATAAAGCCCCAACGTAACATCGCCACTGGGACCTGCTGCCGCGGCAGAGGTGAAACACACCAGGCAGATCAGCACCAGAAGCAATGCCTGGATCCGTTTCAAACGGCATCCCCCCTTTTGTCGAATCAAGCCGTATTTTACCGTATCCGACCCGCACCGTCAAACAGGAAAGATTTCCAGCCGTACTCCCGTATTTGAAATACCACCCTGTTTCCTCTAAAATAAGCATAAAAAGTTCTTACTTTTTTCGTCCCGGCTGTAACCTTTTGCTCCTTTTTTCGTATCTATTGGCAGAACCGGTTCAAAAAGGATGGTGCGGCGTTTGAATGAAGCAAAATTGATCCAACACTTGCGGCGCGGGGATCGCTTGGCGTTAAACCGGGCTATCGCCGCCTACACCCCCTATCTTTCCGCCGTAGTCTGGCGGGCGATGGGTCCCAGGGCAACCCCGGAGGACGTGGAAGAGGTGGTCTCTGACGCTTTTCTGGCCCTGTGGCGGTTTCGGGACCGTCTGGAACCAGACCACGGCGTGAAATCCTGGCTGGCGGCCGTCGCAAGAAACGCCGCGATCGACCGGCTCAGAAAAACTCCGCCCCCTGCCCTTCCCCTGGACGACGCGGAGGCGTCCGGGGGTCCCGGCCCCGCGGAAGAGCTGGAGCGGCGAATGTTCGCCGACGCTCTCCGGCAGGCGGTGGAGGCACTGGAACCGCCCGACGATCAACTGGTCCTGCGCTTCTACTATGAAGAAGAAAAGCTCAAGGACATCGCGGCGGACCTGGGGCTGTCTGTTCCCGCCGCGAAAACCCGGCTGTGCCGGGCCAGGCAGAAATTGAAAAAACGATTGATGAAAGGAGAGTTGGCATATGGCACGGATGGATGAGCTGTGGAAAGCGGTGGGCGCTCCCGGCACGCCGCCTGCAGCAGACAAACGGGCGGTCAAAGCCCGGGTCAGCGCCGCGCTGGATGCCGACCGGAAAGAAAGGAGCATTTATATGCGAAAAAAGGTGAGGACCGTCATCGTAGCCGCCGCCGTGGCCGCCGTTGTGACCGGCAGTGCCCTTGCGGTAGGCAGTAATTGGAATATGCTTCAGATATTTTTCAAAGGAGACACTTCCCCCGCCCAGGAATATGTGGATACCATCGCCCGGTCGGTCCGTGATGAAAACTACACCTTGGCCGTGGAGGGTTCCGTATCAGACGAGAGCACCGTCTATCTGATCGCGACAGTGACCGCCAACAGTGAGGAAGCAAAAGAGTTCCTCTATGACGATTTTTTTGTGGGGATAGACACTTTTTCCCTTCAACTGCTCAGTGAGCAATCCTTTGTCAGCAGCTTTTCCTCCCATGAACTGAATCCCGCCGCGGAAAATACCCGGAGCTTTCGATTGGTTGCTGATTTGACAGGCCCGGCCGAGTCCATCCGGGTCCGGTTGGGATATATGGAGGAAAATTTGGCGGTGGAAATTCCCCTGGTTCCCGCTCCTTCGATCACGGTGGAGTTGGGTGTCGCCGGGGTGGGAATTCCGAATTTTGAAACTCCGGTGCCCGGCACACTCACAATAGAACGGGTGACGTTGTCTCCCTTCACCTGTCAGGTTGAATGCACGGATGCCTCTTTTACCAGCGGCATTGCCACCAAACCGCGTATCTTCTTCCGCATGGCTGACGGCTCTGTCCGTACCCAGAGCCAAATGATGAATTTTACCAGCGGCCAAAACGGCTCCGAAGGCGTTCTATATGATAGCTCTTATTTCAATTACGAGTTTTTTGAGGTACAGGATCTGGAAAATATCGTTTCCATCATTGCCTTTGACGTAGAGTACCCTCTGGACGGCTCTGACCCTGTTCCGTTGGAGCATGACCCGGCTCTGGACCCCTTCACCATACCTCGTATGGAAAAGCTGAAAGAAGGCGGAGGTTTTAGCATCCCTGTTCGCCTTTTGACCGAGAAGCTGGGCGGCACCTGCGACTGGGACCCTGTCACCGGAGACGTGACGTGCGTCTACCGGGGTGTTACGGTTGTTCTCCGCCCCGGCGATGACACCGCTGCGGTAAACGGGCAGCCTGTCACCATGAGTGAGATCCCCGCGGTACAGAACGGTTCCCTGGCCGCAAGCTATCAGCTCTTCGCCGACGCCTGGGGTTTGGACGGCTTTGTCTCGAGATCGAGGACATATCTCGGTGACGACGTAGAGATCACCTGGGGCGACTGGTATATCATTCCATAACGCAGCCCTTGAATCGAAAAAGATACAAAGGCGCGCGCCGTGTTGCCACGGCGCGCGCCTTTTGCTTTTGATCATATCTCAGGTCTCACGGTCAGTCTGCTTCATCTGCTTCAAATTTCCGATCTTATTGCTGCGGCGGTCCAGTTCGGCAAGAACCTCGTCCAGCGGAATATCCTGCTGGGCCATCAGCACCATCAGGTGGTAGATCAGGTCGGAGATCTCCCCCACCGTGTCGGCCTGTACGCCGTTTTTGGCGGCAATGATGGTCTCGGCCGACTCCTCGCCCACCTTCTTGCAGATCTTGTCAATGCCCTGGTCGAACAGATAGCAGGTGTAGGAGCCCTCCTGATGGTTGCTCTTGCGGTCCAGAACGACCTGATATAACTTGTGCAGTGTATCGCTCATTTTGATTCCTCCCCTTTGATTTCCCGGAAAAAGCAGCTTCGCGCTCCCGTGTGGCAGGTAGGTCCGTCCGGTTTGCAGATGTACAGCAGGGTATCGGTGTCGCAGTCGGTCCACATCTCCTGAATATGCAGGAAATTGCCGGAGCTTTCCCCTTTGTTCCACAGCTTCTGACGGCTCCGGGACCAAAACCAGGCGGTCTTTGTCCGGATCGTCAGTTCCACCGCTTCTTTGTTCGTAAAGCCCAGCATCAAAACATCTTTCGTGTCCGCGTCCTGAATGATCACAGGGATCAGCTCGGACTTCTGAAACAGCTCGTCTAAATCCATCCTACTCACCGTACCGGGATATCCCGGCCTTTCAGGAATTCTTTGACCTGGGGCACCGTCAGCTCCCCGAAGTGGAACAGGGACGCCGCCAGCGCCGCGTCGCATCCGGTCTCCTCAAACACCTGGGCAAAGTGCTCCAGGCTGCCGCAGCCGCCCGAGGCGATCACAGGAATGGACACCGCATCGGCGACCGCCTTTGTCATGGCAAGGTCAAAGCCCGCCTTGGTGCCGTCCGCATCCATGGAGGTCAGCAGAATCTCCCCCGCTCCCAATTGCTGTCCGCGCTTGGCCCACTCGACCACATCCAGGCCCGTGGGCTTGCGTCCCCCGGCAACCACCACTTCCCAGGTGCCGTCTCCCCGGGCGCGGCCGTCGATGGCCAGCACCACGCACTGGGAGCCGAACCGCTCCGCCGCCCGGGAAATCAGGGTGGGATCGGCCACGGCGGCGGAGTTGACGGAAATTTTGTCCGCTCCCGCCCGCAGCAGCAGGCGGAAGTCCTCCAGCGTGCGGATGCCGCCCCCTACCGTCAGGGGCACAAAGACCTGACTGGCTGTGCGCTCCACCACGTTGGCCACGGTGGCCCGGTCGTCGCTGGTGGCGGTGATGTCCAGAAACACGATCTCGTCCGCGCCCTGGTCGGAGTAGAACTTGGCCAGCTCCACCGGGTCGCCCGCGTCCCGGATGTTGACGAAGTTGACACCCTTGACCACCCGTCCGTCCTTCACGTCCAGGCAGGGAATGATGCGCTTGGCTAGCATTGCGGCCCCGCCTCCTTCACCGCTTCGGTCAGGTCCAGGGTTCCGGCATAGTACGCCTTGCCGATAATGGCTCCGTACAGGCCCATGTCACGCAGGCGCTTCACGTCGTCCAGCGTGGTCACGCCGCCGGAGGCCACAATATTGCACCCCACCGCCTTCTGCAGGGCGGCAAGCTGTTCAAAGCTGGGACCGGCCAGCATTCCGTCTGCAGCAATATCCGTAAAGATAATTGTCTTTACACCTTTTGCCTCCATTTGGCGGGCAAAATCCAGGCAGTCCAGACCGGAGTCCTCTTCCCAGCCGGCGGTGCGCACCTTTCCGTTCAGGCAGTCGATGCCCACCGCCACCTTCTCTCCGTACAGGCCCAGGGCATAGTCCACCACCTTGGGGTTGGTCACGGCGGCCGAACCGATGACAAACCGGCCCACACCGGACTCGGCGACGGTGATCACGTCCAGCTCGGTTTTGATGCCGCCCCCCAGCTCCACATGCAGGCCGGAATTCTGAATGACCTCATAGATGTGGGGAAAATTGGCGCGCACCCCGTCCCGGGCACCGTCCAGATCCACCATGTGGATCCACTTCGCACCGACGTCCGCAAAGGCCTTCGCCGTCTCCAGCGCGTTATTGGCCACCTTGTGGGCGGTGGAAAACTCGCCCTTTTTCAGACGGACACAGGCCCCGTCCTTCATGTCGATCGCAGGCAGCAGGATCATTTGCTCAACTCCCCAAAATTTTTCAATATGGCAAGGCCGATCTCCCCGCTTTTCTCCGGGTGAAACTGACAGCCGTACACATTTCCGTGGCTGACCGCCGCCACCACCGACGGGCCGTAGTCCGTGCGGGCAATGACGTCGGCTTCGGAATCCGCATATCCGCAGAAGGTATGCACGAAATAGACATACGCCCCGTCGTCCAGGCCCCGGAAAAGAGGGCTGTCATTTTGGAATTTCACGCTGTTCCACCCGATATGGGGCAGCTTGTACTCCGTTTCGATCTTCGCCACGCGGCCGGGCACCAGGCCCAGGCCGTCACAGAGGCGCACCTCTTCCCCCCGGTCAAACAAAAGCTGCATCCCCAGGCAAATACCCAGGATGGGCTTTTTCGCGGCCTGCGCGATCAGCACGTTGTCCAGCCCGGGCGCGCGCAGCTTCTCCGCCGCGTCGGGAAAGGCGCCCACGCCGGGCAGAATAATGGCGTCGGCCAGCTCCATCTCGCGGGGATCGGCGGTGATTTTGGTGGACAGGCCCAGATAGGCCATGGCGTTGCTGACGCTTTTCAGATTTCCCACGCCGTAGTCCACAATTGCGGTATACTTCATGCTACAGTACTCCCTTGGTGGAGGTCACGCCCTCTCCGGTGACGCGGGAGGCGTCGTACAGACAGACGCCCAGGGATTTGAACAGCGCCTCCGTAATATGATGCGCGTTCTTTCCATAGAGTGCCCGCATATGTAAAGTGGTTCCACTGTTCATTGCCAATGCCCGCATAAATTCCTCCGTCAGGCAGGAATCATAAGCGCCGATCCGCTCCTGGGGCATCTCTGCTTCAAAGTGGAGAAAGGCGCGGTTGGAAAAATCCAGCGCAGTATGGCAAAGGGCCTCGTCCATAGGGATGAACGCGGAGGCAAACCGGCGGATGCCCGCCTTGTCCCCCAGGGCCTGCTTGATCGCCTGCCCCAGCACGATACCCACATCCTCCACCGTGTGGTGGGCGTCCACATGGAGATCGCCCCGGGCGTTCAGCTCCAGGCCCCATTTGGCGTAAAACGCCATAGCGGTAAGCATATGGTCAAAGAAACCGACGCCGGTGTCGATGTTCACCGGTCCGCCATCCAGATCCAGGGACAGTATGATTTGAGTCTCCTTGGTCTTACGGGTGATTTGAGCGGTACGGCTCATGTCAATTTTCCTCCTCAAAGCGGACCTGGATGGAATTCGCGTGGGCGGTCAGCTTTTCGCTGCGCGCCAGGGTAATGATCTCGTCCTTCACTGGAGCCAGGGTGGTTTTGTCATACTCAATGATGCTCATGGTTTTTAAGAAGCTGTCCACCGACAGGGGCGAGAAGAACCGCGCCGTACCGGAGGTGGGCAGCACATGATCCGGCCCGGCCAGATAGTCGCCCAGCGGTTCGGGCGACCAAGCGCCCAGGAACACCGCGCCGGCGTTTTTGATCCCGCCCAGCAGGGCGCGGGGATCTTCCGTCACGATCTCCAGGTGTTCGGGCGCGATCTCGTTCGCCAGCTCCACGCACTGGGCGAGGCTGTCACACACGATGACACACCCGAAATCCCGCAGAGAGGTCTCCATGATCTCGGAGCGGCTGAGGTAGCCTGTCTGGCGGACAATCTCGGCGTCCACCGCCTGGGCAAGCTCCATGCTGGTCGTCAGCAGAACAGCGGAAGCCAGCTTGTCATGCTCCGCCTGACTGAGCAGGTCGGCGGCCACAAATTTGGCATTGGCGCTTTCATCCGCGATCACCAGCACTTCAGAAGGACCGGCCACCATGTCGATATCCAGTTGGCCATAAGCCATGCGCTTGGCGGTGGCCACAAAGGCGTTGCCCGGCCCCACCAGCTTGTCCACTTTGGGAATGAAACCCGCGCCGTAGGTCAAAGCGGCCACCGCCTGGGCGCCGCCCACGGCGATGACCCGGTCCACCCCGGCGATTTTCGCGGCGGCCAGCACTGCGTCGTTCAGATTCTCCGTGGGGGGCGTGACCATGACCAGCTCCTCCACCCCGGCCACCTTGGCGGGGATAGCGTTCATCAGCACCGAAGAGGGATAAGCCGCCGTGCCGCCGGGCACATACAGGCCCACCCGGGTCAGCCCGCGCACCACGCGGCCCACCACGCCCCCATCGGGGGACTTCCATTCCAGGGTCCTGGCAAGCAGCTTTTCGTTGTAGTCCCGGATGTTGGCGGCGGCGTGCTCCAGGGCGGAAATCAACTCCAGGGGACAGCGCCCATAGGCCGCGTTCAACTCCTCTTGAGACAACTCACGGGGCGCGGCCTTGTCAAAGCGCAGAGAATACTCTTCCACGGCCGAAAAGCCATTTCCCTTTACATTTCGCATAATATTGGAAACCGCACGCTCAATGTCAGCGCCCACCTCGGCGGCGCGCTCCCGCATGGCGGATATGCGCTCTGCTTCCGCCCTGCCGTCAGCTTTCAGTATTTCAATCATGGCGCTTTTTCAACTCCAGTTCACACTTGGACAAAAAGTCCAGGATCTCAGTTTTATACAGCTTCATGGACGCCGTGTTCACGATCAGGCGGGCAGACACCTGGGCCACATCCTCAATGGGCACCAGTCCGTTTTCCCGCAGGGTCGCGCCGGTCTCCACAATGTCCACGATGGCGTCGGCCAGGTCCAGGATGGGGGCCAACTCCACGCTCCCCTCGATCTTGATGATCTCCACATCCATGCCCTTGTTTTCAAAGAAGGTGCGGGCCACCTCCGGGTACTTGGTGGCAATGCGCCGGGTCTTATAGGTCCCGTAGAAATCGCTGCCCTCCTTGACCGCCAGGGCAAAGCGGCACCGCCCAAAGCCCAGGTCCAGCACCTCATAGAAGGAGGAACCTTTTTCCAAGATCGTGTCCTTGCCCACGATGCCCATGTCACAAACACCGTGTTCCACATAGGTAATGACGTCGGGAGCTTTGGCAAGCACCGCGTCCAGGTTGTAATTGGGAACCGAATGGATCAATCGGCGGCCTGGATCACGGATGGGCGAGCAGTCCAGGCCCATGGCCTCAAACAACTCCACGCTCTGCTCCTGCAGGCGGCCTTTGGTCAGTGCAATTCGTAGCCGATGCTCCGTGGGTGCTTGCTGCTGACTGAGACAGGCGGCCACCGCGTCGGCATCCACGGCAAAGCCGATGGCAGGGGCGGGACGGCCAAACTTCTCCACCAGATTGTCATACCGGCCGCCGGACAGGACGGGCGCGCCCGCGCCTTCCACATAACCGCGGAAAACCACGCCGGTATAATAGTCGATTTGATGTACCAGACCCAGGTCAAAGCGGACAAACCGGCCGCATCCCTTTTCCTCCAACGCGGCATAGAGGGTGCGCAGGTATTCCACCTCTTCCCGTTTGCCCACCAGAGCCTCTGCCTCGTCCAGCACCTCGGTGGAGCCAAACAGTTGAGACAGACGGGAAAGCATGGCATAAGCCGGCTTATCCTTGTACGGCTCCAGCAGGTCGTTCAGGGCGGCAAAGTGCTTGCCCTCGATCAGCAGGCGCATCTGCTCCGTCTGCACGGCTCCCAGGTCCATCTCGGCGGCCAAGGCGCGGAACAGGCCCACATGGCCCAGCTCAATATGGAACGGGTGGGGCGAGGTCTCTTTCAACGCTTCCACCGCCAAGGCGATGACTTCCACGTCGGCCTGCTGTCCCGCGGCGCCGATCAGCTCCACGCCGCATTGGGCGATCTCGCTGCTCCCGCCCTTATGGGCCTGACCGGAGCGAAAGACCGTCTCATTATAATACAGCCGCTGGGGCAGTGGGACTGCCTTCAGCTTGGTGGCCGCCACGCGGGCGATCGGGGCGGTACAGTCTGGCCGCATGACCATGATCTTGCCGGAGCGGTCCACGATCTTGAAGAAGCTCTCCTGCGGCAAAGGGTTGCCCGACTGAACGAACAGGTCATAAAACTCCACCTCAGGGGTGGAGATCTCCGTGTATCCACGTTTTGCAAATAAATCTGTCAAGGTGTTCTGCACCTTGCGCCGGTCCGTGCACTCGGCAAACAGGCGATCGCGGGTGCCCTCCGGCGTATTGATGACGAAACTCAAAGGAAGTCCTCCTCCCGGACTTTGATTCTTTATCACACTACCACGCTAAATTATACAGGGGCGCCCCCTCGCTGTCAAGGGGGCGTTTATACTGATTCAAATCAGTGTTTATACTACGTGATTGCGCAAGATGCCAATAGATTCGATCTCCACCTCGACCACGTCGCCAGGCTGCATGGGACCGATGCCGGCAGGGGTGCCGGTGGACACCACATCGCCGGGCTCCAAGGTCATGGACGCAGTGATAAAGGCAAGCATCTCGGGGATCTTTGTCATAAACATCGACGTGCGGGAGGACTGAACCGTCTTTCCGTTCAGCCTGGTCTCCAGCTTCAGATCCTCCCCTTCGGTCTCGTCGGTGATCCAGGGACCGATGGGGGCAAAGCCATCCATTCCCTTGCCCCGCGTCCACTGGCCGTCCGCCTTCTGGATGTCGCGGGCGGTCACATCGTTCAGGCAGGTAAAACCAAAAATGTACTCCCGGGCGTTCTCCGGCGTCAGGTTTTTGGCCCGCTTGCCGATGACAACAGCCAACTCGCCCTCATAGTCCAGACGTTTAACAAACCCGGGCGCGCGAATCTCCCCTTCCGGGTGGTTCACGGTGTTGGGTCCCTTCATGAACAGGATGGGATACTTGGGCACGCCTTCGTTCATCTCGACGGCGTGATCATAATAGTTCTTTCCCACCAGCACGATCTTGGTCGGCTCACAGGGAGCCAGCAAGCGGCAATCAGCCAGAGCGAGCTTACCGCCGTCATAACAAAGCCCTCCAAAGGGCGCCTGCTCCAGGGTAAACACGGTCTCCCCTTCCAGTACGCCCCAGCGGATCTCTTCTTGGACTTGCACACGCACATATTTCATACTGTTTCCCCCATATGCTCCAGGATCAGGTTCAGCAGGGCCTGCCGGCCGTCTCCCTTCTCAGCGGAAAAGGGGATCACCGGGGTAGATCCCTCCAACGCCAGGGTCTCGCGGATCCGCGCCAGGTTTCCCTCGATCTCACTTTTCTTGCATTTATCCAGCTTATTGGCCACGATGGCGAAGGGCTTACCGCAGGACTGGAACCACTGGGCCATGGTGCAGTCGTCCGCCGTGGGCTTGTGTCGGGCGTCCACGATCTGTACGCCCAAGGTCATCAGCTCGGTATCGGCAAACCAGCTCTCAATGAGCTTGCCCCACCGCTCCTTTTCCGCTTTGGACACCTTGGCATAGCCGTAGCCGGGCAGGTCGACCAGATAGAGCTTTCCGTCGATCAGAAAATAATTGATATGGGTCGTTTTTCCCGGCGCGGCGCCCACCCGGGCCAGGTTTTTCCGGTTGAGCAGGCGGTTGATCACCGAGGATTTTCCCACATTGGAGCGTCCCGCAAAGACGACCTGGGGCAGCCGGTCCCGGGGAAAGTCGGCCGCCTTCACGGCAGAGCGGACAAACTCCGCCTTGTTGATATTCAGCGCCATAGTCCCCCTCCCTTACTGCGTCAGGCCGGTGCGCTGCCCCATGGGCTGCGGGGACAGCGTTTTCAGGTCCGCCTCCGCCTGCATGGGGCTGTGCGACAGAGCCTGAGCAAGTATCGTGTCCGCCTGCTCCGCCGGGATAAATTGAAGGGCGGCGCGCACCGTCTGGTCGATCTCTTCCAAGTCCTTCATGTTGTCGGCGGGGATCATGACCGTCTTGATCCCATTGCGCAGGGCAGCCATGGTCTTTTCCTTCAAACCGCCGATGGGCAGCACACGCCCACGCAGGGTGACCTCCCCCGTCATGGCCAAGGCGCCCTTGACGGGGATCCCGGTCAGAGCGGACACCATGGCCGTGGTAATGGTGACGCCGGCGGAGGGGCCGTCCTTGGGCACAGCGCCCTCCGGGAAGTGGACGTGGATGTCCTTGGTCTTGTAGAACTCCGCCTCGATGCCCCACTCTTCGGCGCGGCTGCGGATATAGGTCAGGGCAGCGTGGGCAGATTCCTTCATGACCTCGCCCAGGTTGCCGGTCAGTTCGATCTTGCCGCTGCCCGGGATCACATTGACCTCCACCTGCAGCAGCTCGCCGCCCACGCTGGTCCAGGCCAGGCCGTTGACCACGCCTACGCGCTCGATCAGAACCTGACGCTCCGGGTGATACTTGCACACGCCCAGCAATTCCTCCAGGCTGTCGCCGGTCACATGGACCGACTTGACCTCGCCGGAGACGATCTTCATGGCGGTCTTGCGGCACACAGCGGCTAACTGCCGCTCCAGCACACGCACGCCCGACTCCCGGGTATAGCCGGTGATGATCTCGCGGATGGCATCGTCGGTGATTTTCAACTGCGCGGCCTTCAGACCGTGGCGGGCGCGCTCTTTAGGCAGCAGGTGGCGCTTGGCGATCTGCAGCTTCTCCTCGTCGGTGTACGAGGTCAGCTCGATGACTTCCATACGGTCCAGCAGAGGCCGGGGAATGGTCTCCGTGGTGTTGGCCGTGGTGATGAACAGCACATCGGACAGGTCAAAGGGCAACTCCAGAAAATGATCCCGGAAAGCGGCGTTCTGCTCGGCGTCCAGCACCTCCAGCAGCGCGGAGGCCGGGTCGCCCCGGTGGTCGGTGCCGATCTTGTCGATCTCGTCCAGCAGCAGCAGAGGGTTCATGCTCCCCGCCTGCCGCACGGCGGCCATGATGCGTCCCGGCATGGCTCCCACATAGGTCTTGCGGTGGCCGCGGATCTCGGCCTCGTCGTGGACACCGCCCAGAGAAATGCGGGCCAGCTTGCGGTTGAGCGCTTTGGCCACGCTCATGGCAATGGAGGTTTTACCCACGCCCGGAGGGCCGACCAGACAGATGATCTGTCCCTTCAACTCGGGGGCCAACTGCTTCACGGCCAGAAATTCCAGAATTCGTTCCTTCACCTTCTCCAGGCCGAAGTGGTCCGCGTCCAGCACCTTGCGGGCGGCGGAGACGTTGACCCGCTCCCTCGTTCGCTTGCCCCAGGGCAACTCCAGCACGGTGTCCAGGTAATTCCGGGTGACCGTGGCCTCCGCCGACCCAAAGGGCTGCCTTTCCAGGCGGGAAAGCTCTTTATTCAGCTTCTCCGCCACCTCTTTGGGCAGCTTGACCTTGGCGATCTTCTCCCGATACTCGGCAAATTCCGAGTCGCCTTCGCCCTCTCCCAGCTCGCTTTGAATCACTTTGATCTGCTCCCGCAGCATATGATCCCGCTGGCTACGGGTCAATTGGTCCCGGAGCTTGGACTGCATGTCCTCCTCCAGCTTCAAAACCTCCACCTCACGGCGGAGGATCTGGCTCAGGCGTGTCAGCCGGTTCAGGGGGCGCAGTTCTTCCAGAATCGCCTGCTTATCCTCGACCCGCAGGTTGATGTTCTGGGCGATATAGTCGGCGATATATCCCGGCTCATCGTTGGCCAGGACGGTCAGAAAGGTCTCCGGATTGATCCGGGGAGCCAGGCCGCAGTATGTCTCAAACAGGTCGTAAGTCTGGCGCACCAGGGCCTCGCCCTTGGGCGTATTGCGGGTATGCTGGGGCGCCGGGATCTCCTCCACCTCGGCCATCAGGCAGGGTTCGGTCTGGGTCAACTCCGCCAGGCGTCCGCGGCAGATACCGTCCACCATGACCCGTACATTGTCGCCGGGCAGACGGAGGATCTGCCGTACATTGCACACCGTACCGACTGTGTACAGGTCTTCCTGTCCGGGTTCCTCCACCATCAGGTCCCTTTGCGTGACCAGAAAAATGGGAGTCCCGCCGGTCATGGCCTCATCCAGCGCTTTGATCGAGGCCGGGCGGGCCACATCAAAATGGAGCATCATATTCGGGAACATGGTCAGCCCTCTCAGGGCCAGGGCGGGCATGTTTGATCTTGTGATCGGTTCCAGTTCCATGAAATGTCACATCCTTTCAGGATAGAAAAGACGGGGCAGGCATACGCCCGCCCCGGAAGATTAGGAAACGTTGCCGTGCAGCGCCTTTCCTCCGGCTTCGGAACGAAGGGCCGCCGCGCCGAGGCGGGGTCTTGCCTGACGCGCAGGGTCCCGCTCCAGCTCAGGCGCCGCGTGGTCCTTGACGCACGCGGGAGTAATGATCACTTTCGTAATGTCGGGCTGATCGGGCACATCGTACATGACCTGAGTCATGACCTCCTCCAGCACGGCCCGCAGACCGCGGGCGCCGATGCCCCGCTCCACCGCCTTGTCGGCGGCGGCCTCCAGAGCTTCAGGCTGGAATGTCAGTTCAACGTCATCGTATTCCATCAGCTTTTGATACTGCTTGACCAGGGCGTTCTTCGGCTCGGTCAGGATCTTCACCAACTGATCCCGGTCCAGCGCCTTCAGCGCAGTGATCACCGGCATACGGCCCACCAGTTCGGGGATAATGCCGAACTTAAGCAGATCGTGGGGCTGGACCTCCCGGAATACGTCGGGATTCTTCTCCTTCTTGCTGGAGATCTCAGCGCCGAAGCCGATGGACTTCTTATCCATCCGCTTTTCGATGATCTTATCCAAGCCGTCAAAGGCGCCGCCGCAGATAAACAGAATGTTCTTGGTGTCGATCTGGATGAATTCCTGATGGGGATGCTTGCGGCCGCCCTGGGGCGGGACATTGGCCACCGTGCCCTCCAGGATCTTCAACAGCGCCTGCTGAACGCCCTCACCGGAGACGTCGCGGGTGATGGACGTGTTTTCGCTCTTGCGGGCGATCTTGTCGATCTCATCCACATAGATGATACCGCGCTCGGCCAGCTCCACGTCGTAATCCGCCGCCTGAACCAGGCGCAGCAAAATATTTTCCACGTCGTCACCCACATAACCGGCCTCGGTCAGCGTGGTGGCGTCCGCGATGGCAAAGGGGACCTTCAAGATCCGGGCCAGCGTCTGGGCAAACAGGGTTTTGCCGCAGCCGGTGGGACCGAGTAAGAGGATATTGCTCTTCTGCAGTTCCACGTCGTCTCCGCCGCCGAAGAAGATGCGTTTATAGTGGTTGTAGACCGCGACCGACAGGGCGACCTTGGCCTCCTCCTGACCGATGATATATTCGTCCAGGACGGTACGGATCTCCCGGGGTGTGGGAATGACGTCGGGCATATCCGGGGCGTTGACGCTGCTGGGCAGATCATACTCGTCGTCCAGAATGCTCATGCACAGATGGACGCATTCATTGCAAATATAGGCGCCGGGGCCTGCAATGATGCGGTTGACTTTTTCCTGATCCTTGCCGCAGAAGGAACAGCGCACCGACTTTTTATCGTCTTTTGGCATCGGGTTTCACCTCGAATTCTTATGCTGTGATAGAAATAAGCATGATTAAAACGGCTCCGTATCAGAAGGAGCGGAGGAGATACTCCTCCGCTCCTCTTTGCATTATCTCTTATAGATGATCTGGTCGATCAGGCCAAATTCCTTGGCTTCCTCCGCGGACATGAAGTTATCACGTTCGCAGGCGGCCGTGACCTCTTCCACGCTCCGGCCGGTATTGTCGGCCAGGATCTGGTTCATCCGCTTCTTGATGATCTCCAGGCGCTTCAGGTGGATCGCCATATCCGTGATCTGGCCCTGGGTGCCGGCAGACGGCTGGTGGATCATGATCTCAGCGTTGGGCAGCGCGATGCGGCGGCCCTTGGCGCCGGCGGAGAGCAGAAAAGCGCCCATGGACGCCGCCATGCCGATGCAGATGGTGGACACGTCGCACTTGATATACTGCATGGTATCGTAAATCGCCATGCCGTCTGTGACAGAACCGCCGGGGCTGTTAATGTAAAACTGGATTTCCTTGTCTGGGTCCTGGGCCTCCAGATAGAGAAGCTGGGCTACGACCAGACTGGCGGTCGTGGCGTTGACCTCCTCCCCCAGAAAAACGATTCGGTCGTTGAGCAGACGGGAAAAAATATCGTAAGACCGCTCCCCCCGGTTGGTCTGCTCCACTACATAAGGGACTAAGCTCATGGGTCAATTCTCCTTTTATCGGGCACAGGCAAATACGCCGCGCCGGTCAGTCATATCAAAAGTATATCCGACCTCCGGAAACTTATTCCTCAGTTTTCTTGGCCGTCTTCTTGGCGGCGGGCTTCTCCTCGCCGTCCTCCGCCTTCTTGGCGGTGGTCTTCTTCGCGGCAGGCTTCTTGGCGGCGGGCTTCTCCTCGCCATCCTCCGCCTTCTTGGCGGCAGTCTTCTTCGCGGTCGTCTTCTTGGCAGCGGGCTTCTCCTCGCCATCCTCCGTCTTCTTGGCGGCGGTCTTCTTCGCGGCGGGCTTCTTGGCGGGCTTTTCCTCGCCGTCCTCCGCCTTCTTGGGGGCCTCGCCCACCTTACCGCTTTCAATGACCAGCTTTTCGGCCTTCTCCAGCACCAGATCCTTCTTCAGGTCCTCCGCCGCAACAAGCTCCTTGACCTTGTCCAGCTCCATGCTGTAACGTTCAGCCAGCTTCTTCATCTCGTCCTCGACCTCCTCGTCGGAGACGGTCAGGGCCTCGGCGGCGGCGATCGCCTCCAGAGCCAGGCGGGACTTGATGTTGGCAATGGCATTGGGACGCATTTGAGTGCGCATGGCGTTGACGTCGGTGCCCATGTACTTCAGATACTCTTCGAAGGGGATGCCCTGGTTGGAAATACGCTGGGCATACTCCTGGACCATTTCGTCGGCGCGGTAATCCACCATGGGATCGGGAACCTCGACCTCCATGTTATCGCACACCTGCTCCATGAGCGCGTTGGCGTAATCACGCTCGGCGTCGGCCTGACGGCGCTCACGCAGCTTGTCCCCCAGGTCCTTTTTCAGCTCTTCCAGCGTCTCAAACTCAGAGACGTCCTTGGCAAACTCGTCGTCCAGAGCGGGCGCGAACTTCTCCTTGATCTCGTGGACCTTGACCTTGAACACCGCGGGCTGGTTGGCCAGCTCGGCGGGGTACTCCTTGGGGAAAGTGATGTCGATATCCTTTTCCTCGCCGGCCTTCACGCCGACCAAAGCGTCCTCAAAGCCGGGGACAAAGGTGTGGGAGCCCAGCTCCAGGTCATAATTGGTGCCCTGGCCGCCCTCGAACCGCTCGCCGTCCTTAAAGCCATCAAAGTCAATGACCACGGTATCGCCCAGCTTGGCCTCACGCTCCACGGAGACCAGACGGGTGGCGCGCTCCACCAGGGGAGCCATCTCGCGCTCGATGTCCGCGTCGGTCACCTCGACCTCGGCCTTGGGGGCGGTCAGGCCCTTGTACTCGCCCAGCTTGACCTCGGGCTTCACAGTCACGGTGGCCTTGAAGGTCAGGCCCTCTTTGCCCACGGACACGATCTCTACGGAAGGATAAGCCACCACTTCCAGACCCTGCTCCTTCACCGCCTCGGAGTAGGCGTCGGGATATACCTCGTCAATGGCATCCTCATAAAATACGCTGGCGCCATACATGCTCTCAATGATCTTCCTGGGCGCTTTGCCCTTGCGGAAGCCGGGGACAGAAATGCTCCCCTTATTTTTGCGGTAAGCCTTTTCCACAGCGGCGTCAAAGTCCGCGGCGGACACCTCAATTACCAGCTCTACCGTGCTGTTTTCTTTCTTTTCTGCACTTTTGACGTTCATCTTCGTCCTCCATCCAGGCCGGTTTCGACCCATAATCATAAATCTGTGCTATTTTATCAGAAATATTTGAATTTTTCCACTACTTTTTTTAATTCAGGGCAATATTTTTTTCGGGCGGAAATTCAGGTAGTCGGCAGACACCAGATAATAGTCCACCGAACCCCGATTTCCCTCGATCGCCAGACGGTGGCTGCCGCCGTGAAGATGCCCGTAACAGCAGACCTTGACCTGATACCGTTCCAGCAGCCCGATGATCTCGCCGCAGGTGTATCCCTGGTAGCAGGGCGGATAGTGGAGAAAGCAGATTTTCTCCCGCTCTCCCGCCGCTTTCAGGGATGCCTCCAGTCGGATCAGCTCCCGGTTGAACACCTTTTGGTCCGCCTTCACGTCGTAAAACCAGCCCCGCGTGCCGCACAGGGCGGTCTCTCCATAGAAATGACAGTTGTTGTGAAGCAGGCGGAAGGTATCAAACCCCTTCTCCCGAAAGAAGCGTTCCATCTTCGCCGCCGTGTTCCACCAGTAGTCGTGGTTTCCCTTCAGCAACAGCTTTCGTCCGGGCAGGGCGTTCAGAAAGGCAAAGTCCCGCTCGGCCTCCTCCAGGCTCATGCCCCAGGAGAGATCGCCGCAGAGCACCACGGTATCCTCCGGCTCCACAACGGAGAACCCCTCCAGGAGCTTGTCCACATAGTTTTCCCAGGCTCCGCCGAACACGTCCATGGGCTTGCTTCCGCCCAGGGACAGGTGGGTATCGCCGATGGCATACAGTGCCAAAGGATCACCTCAGTTCAGCATTTCCATGACTTTGTCCACCATGTGCTCCTTGGCGACATTGTCCCGGAAACGGACCTGCTTGCTCTTCAGCGACGCCAAGGGCGCGGGCGCGGCCACTCCGGTCAGCTCGGCCAGTTGATCCAGGATCTCAGTCCCCTCGGCCAGCTCGGTAACGCCCAGGGCGCCCAGCACGCTGTCACAGAACTTGAAGGGGCTGGCCGTGGACACCACCAGCGTGGGCGTCTCATCCCCCGTCTCCTTCCGGTACTGGTCCAGCACATCGAAGGCCACGGCGGTGTGGGGGTCGATCAGATAGCTGTGCTCCTGCCACATCCGCCCGATGACCTTTTGAGTCTGTGCATCGTCGCAGAAGCCGGCGGCGAACAGGCTCTCCAGCTTGCGGCGGATGCCGGGCGACACAGTGTATTTTCCCTCGGCCGCCAGTTCGCCCATGTACTTACGCACCAGAGCGTCATCCTGCCCGGACAGGTCGAACAAGAGCCGCTCCAGGTTGGAGGAGATCAGGATATCCATGGAGGGAGACATGGTAGTGTAAAATTTCCGGTTTCGGTCGTACACGCCGCTCTTCAGAAAATCTGTCAGCACATTGTTGCTGTTGGACGCACAGATCAGCTTTCCGATGGGCACCCCCATCTGCTTGGCATAGTACGCGGCCAGGATGTTGCCGAAATTGCCCGTGGGAACGCACACATTGACGGTTTCCCCGTTCTGAATGGTCCCCTCCCGCAGCAAGTCACAGTAGGCGGAGATGTAATAAACGACCTGAGGCAGCACCCGGCCCCAGTTGATGGAGTTTGCAGAGGAGAGGAAATAGCCCCGCTCCGCAAGCTGGGCGCGCAGCGTCTCGTCAGAGAAAAGCCGCTTCACGCCGGTCTGGGCGTCGTCAAAGTTGCCCACCACCGAGCAGACGCCGACATTATTGCCCTCCTGAGTGTTCATCTGAAGCTGCTGGATCGCGGACACGCCGTCCTTGGGGTAAAAGACCAGAATACGGGTCCGGTCCACATCCTTGAACCCCTCCAGCGCGGCCTTTCCGGTATCGCCCGAGGTGGCCACCAGGATACAGACCGTCTTTTCCTCGGCAGTCTTGACCAGCGAGGCGGAAAGCAGATGGGGCAGCATCTGCAGCGCCATGTCCTTAAAGGCGCAGGTGGGGCCGTGCCAAAGCTCCAGGCAGTATGTGTTTCCGTCCACCGGGCGCACCGGGGCCACGGCGGCGGTATCGAACTTGTCGGCGCCATAGGCTTTGGAGGCAAACGCGGACAGCTCGGAGGCCGAGAAATTCTCCAGGTAGGTGTTCATGACATAGACGGCCCTTTGCTGATAGGACATCTCCTTCATGGTCTCCAGAGCGTTCCGGCTCAGCTTGGGCAGGACCTCAGGAGTCAGCAGACCGCCGTCCGCGGCCAGGCCCTGGGAGATGGCCTGCTCCGCCGTCAGCCGCAGAGTCCGGTCACGGGTGCTTAAATAGTTCATTCTCTCACAACCTTCACAATTTGCGATATCTTTATATTATCACAGCATTTCCTTTCCAGGTCAAGTGTTCAAAAGGCATTTTCCAGGTAATTTATCCGGGGATTTTTGGTTGAAATGCCCGCAGGCGCATATACCTCCGCTACATCAAAGCGCGGCTGGAGGACGCTGGGATTTTCCGAGAGATAATGCTCCGCCGTCAGCCGGATACGCTCCTGCTTGCGCCGGTCCACAAATTCCCGGGCACACGCAAAATCGGCGGAGCGCCGCAGCTTCACTTCTGTAAAGCAAATGTACTTTTCATTCATGACGATCAAGTCAATTTCTCCAAACCGGCAGCGGTAACCGGAGGCCAGAAGCTGATAGCCTTTTGTACGCAGCCAGTCCGCTGCCACAGCCTCTCCCCACCGTCCCAGCAGGCGCGTATTCTTAGCCCTTTCTTGATTGGAAGCCATTCTTTTTCTCCTGTTCCATGCCGAATTATTCTTTTGGAGCCGTGTCTCCGCGCAACGCCGCTAACCGTTCCAGCGCCGCCACTTCGGCCTCCAGGCTGCGTTCCTCGATTTCTTGCCGGGTCCGCTGACCCATGTCCACGACATTGGACAATACACGGATCACTCGGATACATAGTTCCGCTCTTGTAGATATATCCTCGCCCGCCCGTTCCGCGCGCCCAAGCTCTCCCATTACAAGTTCCAGGGTTCCTAAATAATAGGTCTCCATGCGGGCTTTTGTCTGCTGGTCCAGCCCTGCATAGTTCTGTTGTATCTGTTTTTCCAACCGGGCCATGGCGGTACGGACTTCAGGCACGGATATCTCCAGAGCCGCCTTTTCGATCCGCTCGGGGACAGAAGGCACAGCCGCGCCGGTCCCCGACTTTTTCGCGGCGTCATGCAGGAGGTCCTGCACCGCCTTCCGCAGTTCGTCCAATCGCTGCGAAATGGCCGCAAGTCTCTGCTCATACGCTTCAAAGGCAGCGGCCGCACCGCTTGTCCACGCTTTGAATATAGGGGTGAGCGTCAAATCAATCCGTTTCACCTCTTCCGTGACAGAGGCGAGCTGTCCGACATAGTCTTCGAGCCGATCCAGGTCCTGCCGGTCCATCCCCTGGGCAAGGGAGTCGGGAAACCCATTTTGGAAGGTATGACACAAAGCCGTGGTTTTATCCTTCAGCGAATCCGCGCACAGCAGCCGGACCCGCGCGATGGAAAGCCCCGGGATCGCGGACGGGATCGTGGTATCAATATGGGTCAGGGACCGCCTGATCTCTCCGCACAACTGTACCGCCCTCTCCGTTTTTTGGCGCAGAGCAGCCGTCGGCGCGTTTTCCCGGCGTACAGAGACCGCCGCCGCTTCTCCCCGGTCCTTTCTTTCCCTATGGAGACGGAGGCTCAGGACCACAACCGTCCCGGCCAAAGCCAGTACAAGCGCGGATAATATGACGATCGGAAGTGAAACCATATCATTCTCCTCCAGCTATGTACACACCGGAGAGCCGTCTCTCCCGCTTTACAGGTTTTTTAAAAAGGTCTTGCGGTGGATGGGACAGGGGCCGTATTTGCGCAAAGCCTCATAGTGGGCCTTGGTCGGATAGCCCTTGTGTCGGGCAAAGCCGTACTCCGGATAGACCTTGTCCAGAGCGACCATATACCGGTCACGGGTGACCTTGGCCAAAATGGAGGCGGCGGCGATATTGGCGCTGCGGGAATCTCCCTTGACCACTGTGATATGGGGACAGCGGATGCCCTTATCCCGGTTGCCGTCGATCAGCGCGAGATCCGGTGCGGGTTCCAGCATCTCGATACACAGATCCATAGCCTTCAACCGGGCCCGCAGGATATCCGTCTCGTCGATCTCGTCCACATCCACCCCGTTGATGGCCCAGGCGACCGCCTTTTCCTGAATGATGGGAAACAGGGCCTCCCGCTTTTTTTCCGAGAGCTTCTTGGAGTCGTTCAGTCCCTCGATCTCCAGTCCAAGGGGCAGGATGACCGCCGCGGCGTAGACCGCGCCCGCCAGAGGGCCCGCGCCTGCCTCGTCCGCGCCGCAGATCAGCCGGTACCCTTTCGCGGCGTACTCCCGCTCGATTTCCCATAAGCTCATTGCCCGATCTCCTCCACTGTCTCCAATGTAAAGTTACCGAGCTTTCCGGACCGGAACTCGTCCAGCAGGATCCGTGACATGCGCTCCAGATCCGCCTCTCCGCCGGAAATCAGAAAGCCCCGCTTGCGGGCGGCGGCCTCCACCAGCTCCCAGCCCTGGGCGCCTTCCGGTATGTCAATACCATAGCGGGCACGCAGCGCGTCCGGATACCGCCGGGCCAACAGGTTCATCAGATGGTGGGCCAGGGTCTCCAAATCCATGATTTCCGCCTTGACCGCGCCGGTAAACGCCAGGTGCAGGCCGGTTTTCTCATCTTCAAATTTCGGCCACAGGATACCCGGCGTGTCCAGCAGGTCCAAAGTCTGGTCCACCGCCACCCACTGCTTTCCGCGGGTCACGCCGGGCTTGTCCCCCGCCTTGGCGGACTTGCGCTTGGCCACATGGTTGATAAAGGTGGATTTGCCCACATTGGGCACCCCCACTACCATGGCGCGCACAGGCCGGCCCACCTGTCCCTTCTCCTTCCAGCGGGCGATCTGCTCCGCCAGGCTCTCCCGCGCCACGGCGGAAAAGCGGTTGACCCCCCGCCCTGTTTTCGCGTCCGTCTCCAGCACGGAATGTCCCTGCTGTTTAAAGTAACTTGTCCACCGCTTGGTCTGCTCCGGGTCCGCCTGATCAGCGCGGTTCAGTATGATCAGGCGGGGCTTGTCCCGCACGATGGCGTCAATATCCGGATTTTGGGAAGAGATGGGAATACGGGCGTCAATGATCTCCGCCACCAGATCCACCAGCTTAATGTCCTGCTCCATCTGACGCCGGGTCTTGGTCATATGGCCGGGATACCACTGGATGGTAAATTTTGAGCTGTTCTCCTTTTCTGCCATCATCTTCTCCTCCTGTTGATAAAAAAAGCCGGAGCAAGCAATCGAACGCTCGCTCCGACGTGGAGCAGGTGAGGGGAATCGAACCCCCGTGTTCAGCTTGGGAAGCTGACATTCTGCCATTGAACTACACCTGCACAATATGAAGATATTATACCATGCCTTTCCCCACTTTTCAACCCCGTCGAACCGCCTAATTTTACTACACAAATTTTATACAAATTTTACAAATTCCCTCTTGCGCTTTTTCTTTGTTTGCCTTATACTAAACCCGAAATCAAGAAAGGAGGTGCTGCGCTGTTATGATCCACATTCGTATACCGGCCCAGGATATCGACGAACTGATCTTCGGTACCAGCGAAACCGTCATCGTCAGTGATCGGTAAATCCAGGAAAGCAGAAAGCTACCACACCGGACCGGGTGTGGCTTTTTTATTTTTCGGTCAGATGCTTTTATTAAGAGCGGCACCTGTACCCGCTCTTTGAAATAAGATAGAACAGATCCGTTCATGTTTGGAGGTAAGTACGATGGAAGCATCCCCCGGCAAAACTGTGACGATGGAAGCCTGTATTCTGCGTGTCTGCTGCTGTGATCTGCTGGTCTGTGACCTCAATACTTCTCAGCAGGTGCTTGTCCACACATCCGACGCCTGCCGCTTCCGCGTCGGAGAAAAGGTCTGCATCGAGCACAGCGGCGCCATGACCATGAGTATCCCGCCCCAGGTCAGCGCCATCCGCATTCAGCGCCGGCCCTGCTGCTGACCCTGCAGCCTGCCCGGCGGGCAGGCTGTAATACCAATGTGGATTTTGAACGCAGCGGCATTCTCACAACATGTACCCATATGCCTGTTCTCTTTTTGACCGCCCCGGCATAAACCTCAATGGGGTGATGTGGACATGGCCTTATTGAGTCGGTTGACCGACCTTCTGTGGAATCCGTGGCTGTTGGGGCTTTTTCTGGTAACGGGCGGATACTATTCCATCCGCACCGGCTTTTTTCAAATTTTCGGTCTGAAACTCTGGTGGAAAAGCACGGTGGGCAGTCTGCTCCACGGGGGCGGAAAAAGCAGCCGCCGCGGCATTTCACAGTTTCAGGCGCTCTCCACCGCTTTGGCCGCCACCATCGGCACAGGGTCCATCGCGGGCGTGGCTACCGCGATTTTCTACGGCGGCCCCGGCGCGGTATTCTGGATGTGGGTATCCGCACTTCTGGGGATGATGACCGGCTGCGCGGAGAAAACGCTGGCCGTGCGCTACCGGGAACGCGCACCGGACGGCGGCTGGCAGGGCGGGCCTATGTACTACATGGATCACGCCCTCGGCCTGAAGCCGCTGGCGGTGCTGTTCTCCCTGCTCTGTATCGCGGAGACTTTGATCGGCGGCAATTTGGTACAGGCCAACTCCATCACCACAGCCCTGGAGGCATCCTTCGGCTGGAACCGCCTTCCGGTCGGTATTGTGATCGCCGTTCTGACCGGCGCCGTCGTGGTCGGCGGCATCGGCCGGATCGGAAAGGTCAGCGAGCGCCTGGTCCCCGGGATGGCCCTTCTCTTTCTGGCCGGCGGCCTGGCCGTGCTGATCTGCCACGCCTCCGCCCTGCCCGGGGCGCTGAGCAGTATTTTTGCCCAAGCTCTCTCCCCCAAGGCGGCCTGCGGCGGCTACGGCGCGGCCGCCGCGCTGCGCTACGGCGTGGCCCGGGGCGTGTTCACCAACGAGGCCGGTCTCGGCACCTCCGCCATGGCTCACGCCGCCGCCGACGTGGACGCCCCGGCTCAGCAGGGTATGTGGGGCATTTTTGAAGTCTTTGTCGCCACTCTTGTGGTCTGTACCATGACTTCACTGGTCATTCTGACCTCCGGGGTCTATGATCCCGCGGCGGCTCTGAACGCCATTGCCTCCGGGACTGTGAAAAACTCCATGCTGGGCGCCCCCCTCTCCGCCGCCGCCTTCTCCACCGTCTTTGGGCGTTTCGGCGGGATCTTTGTGGCGGTCTGCCTGATCCTGTTCGCCTTTACTTCCCTGCTGGGCGCCAGCTACTATGGCGAGCAATGTCTGGCTTATCTCTCCGGCTCCCGCCGGTATGTCCCCCTGTATCGGATCTTCTTTCTCTGCGCGATCGTCCTGGGCAGTGTCGGCGACCTGTCCGCTACCTGGCTGCTGGTGGATCTGTCCAACGGGCTGATGGCCCTGCCCAACCTGGCGGCTCTTCTTCTCTTATCCCGGGAGGCGGCGGGGCTGATCAACCAATATCGTCTGCCGCGCGGAGGATGATCCTCATAGGCGGCCCTCCAAAGATTTCTCCCCCAATTTTGGTTGAAAAATGAAAAAAACAATTGCGCTTCTCGGGAAAGCATAGTATACTGTTTACTGCGTTATGAACGCAGCTAATTTGCAAATTAGGAAAAGGAGCGTATTATCATGGACATCAAGGCTCGTATCCCCGGCACCATCACTTCGATCAAGGTGAATGTCGGCGACGCGATCAAGGCGCGCGACATTGTGGGCACCATGGAGGCTATGAAGATGGAGCAGCCCATCCCCAACCCCAAGGATGGCACCGTCAAGGAGATCAAGGTCGCTGTGGGCGACAAGGTCAAGACCGGCGACGTGATCATCGTTGTCGAGTAATCAAAACCCCGCGGTTCGTTATATTATAACAAACCGCGGGGTTTCCATTTGCCGGTCGGCCGCAAAGCAAGGTTTCGTGCCAACGGAAATTTACCGGAACGCAAATCATCCGGTAAAGGGTATTACGGAAACAGGACAGACGCAGGAAAGAGCAGCCGCTGCCGCGAGCCGCTCTTGCCTGTTGTTTTGGTACTACCAATCAAAAGGAGCGCCGCAGAACAAAATCCGCGGCGCTCCTTTGGGATGAGGCAGATATACAGAAAAGGGCCGGGACGCCAAACCCTTTGGATTTGGCGTCCCGGCCTCTTTGCAGAACGGTATTTTGTTCCCGCTCCCCTTTTCGTTTCTGTTCAGGCTGCGCTTACAGGCGCTCCTTGACCTTCGCGGCCTTGCCCACGCGGTCACGCAGATAGTACAGCTTGGCGCGGCGCACCTTACCGTGGCGAACCAGCTCCACCTTCTCGATCGCGGGAGAGTGGACGGGGAACACCTTTTCCACGCCGACGCCGTAGGACACGCGGCGGACAGTGAAGGTCTCTTCGATGCCGCCGTGCTTCTTGGCGATGACGGTGCCCTCGAAAACCTGGATACGCTCGCGGTTGCCTTCCTTGACCTTCAGGTGGACCTTGACGGTATCACCGATGCTGACCTCGGGATGGTCTTCCTTGACATACTTGGAAACGAATGCTTGCATGAGATCCATTTGTGATTTCCTCCTGTTTTATAGGCGTTCATGCGTACGTGGAAATCCCGTCGCAGAGGACCACCCTTTATTTGAGACTGAAATATGTTACCACAGCATTTTCCAAAATGCAAGCATTTTTTCTCCTGTTACGACGATTTCAGCGTACCGGCCACCAGCCATGCCGCCGTACAGAGCAGGCTCAGATTTCCCCACCCCCTCCAGGCCGCCCAGCCGACGCCCAGCAGACCCCCGGCCAGCAGCACCGACGCCGCTCCGACCACCCTATCGGCAAGGACGGGCCAGCGGGCGGCCAGGGCGCAGGACAGGGCGCGCCCCCCGTCCAGGGGCCGGATGGGCAGCAGGTTCAGCAGACCGAAGCAGAGATTCAGCCCGGCAAACAAATATCGTCCCGTCCGGACAGAAAGCCAGGCCAACAACAGATTGACCGCCGGACCGGCCAAAGCCGCCACAGCCTCCCTTCCATAGGACAGAGGTCTGCAGGGGTCCAGTTCCATTTCCGCGCCCACGGCGGTCAGCCGAAGGGCGCGGACCCGTCCCCCCAGCAGGGCGATGGCGGCCCAGTGTCCCAGTTCATGCAGGACGCAGGCCAGCGCGCTCCGGAGGACCAGGCCCTGCCCATCCAGATAGATCAGGGCCGCCGCGATCAGGAGAAAACCCGCCGAGCAGGAAATATCGAGGCGGTCACCCCGCTGTCTCAACATAATAGACCGGGTTCAGGTGTACGTCGTCCAGCTTGACCTCCAGGTGAAGATGAGGCCCGGTGGCATTCCCCGTCTCCCCGACGGCGGCGATGCTCTGCCCCATGGTCACGTGTTCCCCTTTCCGGGCGTACAGCTCACTGCAATGACAGTAGAAGGTCTTTACGCCGTTTCCGTGGTCGATCTGAATATACAGCCCATAGGCGTCGCTCTCGCCGATATACTCCACCGTTCCGTCCGCGAACGCCAGAATGGGAGTGCCGGTGTCCGCTGCGATGTCGATCCCGGCGTGGAACAGGTATTCCCCGTTGACCGGATGGTCCCGGTAGCCATAGGCGGAGGTCAACTCCCCCATGACCGGCGTGACCGTCTCGGCCAGTCCCAGGTCAAAGTAATCCATGGTGGCCCCCTCCGGCAGCGCGGGGCCGGTGTACTCCGGGATCTGGACGGTCGGCGTCGGTTCGGGTTCAGGCTCCGGTTCCTGCTCCGCCGCCGGCTCCTCCGGGACTGACAATCCCACCTGTCCTAAAATCGTCTCGCTGGTGGGCCGCTGCGCCAGGGTCACGAGGGCGGCCCTGGAAAGCGAAGTGGGCACCTCAATATCGGCTTGGGGAACTTCTTCCCCCGCTCCCACGCCAAACACCTCCACCGCCAGCTTCCCCAGCGTCTCCAGCACAGGATCGCCGCGGGAGACCGCCTCACCCACGGCCGAGAAAGCGCCCTTGAAATCCGTATCCGAGCGGATCATCCGCAGCAGCGTCTCCCCACAGTCCAGAAGCCCTGCCGGGGCGACTCCCTTCCCGAAAAACACCACCAGAAATAAACCCACGCAGAGGCCAAGCTGGATCAGCCGCCGTTTCTCCCGCGTCCCAAAGGTCTTCGTTCGCTTCGTACTGCGCGCCGCGCTTTTCTTTTGCATACCGCCCACTCCTTTTCAGGGCAGTATATGCACCCGGGACAAAACTTATGCCGCTACAGTCTGCGCATGGTCTCCTGACACCACGAAAAAAGAAGGGAAAACGCCTCCTCAAAATCATACGGCTCCCCCCGCACCAATTTGAGGGCGGTTTCCGGCACGCGCCTGTCCTGACCGGACAGCAAGATGAGCAATTCCGATTTTGTCCGGACAAACACACCCTTTTCCAAATAGAAAAGGTTTTGCAGAATGAAAAAGACAGACCTGTATGTATCAGGAAGCTGTGTGAGATTCTGTTCCCGGTCAGAGTGCAAATAGCGGTGGCAGATCTCATGGTAGAGATCGTTGACACTGAGTTTCACAAAATCCCGAACATTTTCCTCGGTATACGGAGGAACGAGGTCCACAAGGATACCGTAATAGTCTTTCGTGCTGTGAAGAAGGCGGCAGATCTCCAAAGGATTCCAATGGGCAAGATCCGCTTTGCCGCAAATAAACCCGCAGGACTTTTCATGATCTCCCATTGAGAGTATGGCTTCCCTGTATCCATCCAGATCCGCCACAGACAGTCCATCCACTACCACCATGATGTCAATATCGCTGTTTTCGGTGGCCTCATTTCTCAAATAGCTGCCTTGCAGGCCAACATACAGCAGCCGCGTCCCATACCTTTGCCGCAGCAATGCGATCAAATGTGAAATATACTTCTCCGCGTTTAACATCAGTACCTTCCTACTTCTTTTAACATCACCGGCCAAAGTCAAAACCACCGGCACAGCCCAACATCATAAACTTAAGGAAGTCTGCCTAAGGAAATAGGCAGACTTCCTAT
>X355_Hoffmanns_Two_toed_Sloth__coassemble_1853_pt1 | contig 74019 bp, 68 predicted proteins | sample X355_Hoffmanns_Two_toed_Sloth__metabat2_high_PE_003 | metagenome-assembled genome bin X355_Hoffmanns_Two_toed_Sloth | reverse complement strand
TCATCATTTCACTGTACTGTTTTGAAAAAATGTCCTTGACATGGGGTACACTTTAGTCTTTGGTACTACCAAATCAAACAGGGCCGCCATGATCCGGGCGGCCCTGTTTGATTTTCTCCCTTTCTCCTTTGGAGTACGATTCAGACTGTCACAGAAGTCGACTGCCGTTTCTGCCGCGGCTTTTCTCAAAGTTTCACAGGAGCCTTGCGGACGCCCATACAGGACGACACCAGCAGCCCCTTGCGCGGCAGATCTCCTCATCGGCCCATAAAACCGCGCAAAGCCGCGCCGCAGTACCCCCCAACCACCGCAGCCGACCCTTGTCTGATATCTTTTCCCGCCCACCGTAGGAGCGGTGCGGCAGCCGTTGGCGGCTTTGCCGCCTTACGGATGCCCATGCAGAGCGTTCCAAACCCGCCCGAAACCCGGCAAACATCGCGGCGCTCCCGGGCCGACACATAGGTCGGCTCCTACGGAGTAAATTGCAAAGCAGTACAAATCGGCAAAGTGTCGGCAGGGCCGCCGGGCGGGTCAGGGGACCCGCCCCTACGAAGAAAACGGGAGGTTTTTTGTATACATGTAAGGCAGGGACAAGTCCTTCCCCTACATTTTCCGCCCCCAACCAGCAATGACCACAACGTCCCGGCCCGGTGAGGTCACCGGGCCCTACACCCAAACCAAACGTACGGGTTCCTCCGTATGGCCCGATGAGGGCATCGGGCCGCCCGCAATCGCCGCCAACTCCACGGGCCGGCCGGTGTCCGGCCCCTGCGAAGTAAAGCGCTGGGCGGTACAAACCCAACAATGGTATTGCGCCGGATACCCCTTGATTGAAAACAAGGACCTTCGCCCAAGCAGCCGCGCCCATATAAGGGACCGGACGGGGGAATTGCACTTGCCGCATTTTCATATCCGTACTATAATAGAAAAAACCGCAAAAAATGGAGCATAAAAATTATGAGCACGACCATCTCACCGCTGTATTCCGCCCAGGAGTCCCTGGAAAAGCTGAAAGAGGGCAATCAGCGGTATCTGGACGCGGACGGGGGATTGGGGGACGCTTCCCTGCAGGCCCGCCGGGATACTTACAAAAACGGGCAGCGCCCCTACGGCATGATCATCACCTGTTCCGATTCCCGGGTGATTCCGGAGAGCATTTTTTCCGCGGGGCTGGGGGATCTGTTTGTGATCCGGGTGGCGGGGAACGTCATCGACGACCACCAGTTGGGAAGCATCGAGTACGCCGCGGGCCACTTGGGCTGCAGGCTGGTGGTGGTCCTGGGGCACACCCACTGCGGGGCGGTGGACGCGGCCATCCACCACGATCCCGAGGGCTATGTGAAGTTCATCACCGACGAGATCAAGACGGCCATCGGGGACGAGACGGACGACTACAAAGCCTGCTGCCTGAACGTGCGGCACAGCATCGCCCTGATCGAGAGCAGCCTGTCCATCCACACCATGGAGGAGGAGCAGCAGTTGAAGGTGATGGGCGCGGTCTATCACATCGAGGACGGGCGCGTGGACTTTCTGGAATAAGGACATGGCCCCGCCTTGGGCGAAGGAACGGACTGAATCATGCGGAGAAGCTGTTCGGTGTCGGCCACATCGGTCAAGCGGCGGTCATTTTCAACTGGTGACAGTTTGTCACCAGTTCGCTGCCTTCTTCTTTCAGCCGCTGCTTTAGTTTGTTCCAATACTTTCTTCCTGTGTTGTAGTCAGGGCTATCGGTCAGGACCCCGACAACATCCACAACGGGAAAATACCATTGGGCTTGCTTTTGATTGATGTAAACTTTTTCCATATTTGCCGAGCCTCCTTTCCCGCCAGCCTCAATTTTGTACGAATTCGAAAGATTTTTTATTTATCTAAACAGGTATAACGAAGTAAAATATTAGAAATTTCAAGACAGAGTAGGGCTGGAAATAAGCAAGTTTGGATACATTGCACAAAGAAAAGCCGCATTTTTGACCTTGTGAGGCCTAAAATGCGGCTTTGAAGCATGAAAAATCCAATGTATTTTGTGAAAATTGACAATTTGACTCTGGCTAAAATGGCATGTATAAAAAACAAGAGGTCCTACTTCAAAACATCTTGCTTTGAGGTAGGCCTTTTTATTCCTATTATATTAACTATATTTGTTTCTGATTTTGTCCAAAGGGCATTCGGAATTTTTATACCATTAAATCTTATTTCTATATACCATTCTTTTATATATACTTGTTATAACAGCTTTAGTCTTCTCGCTCACGGTTACTACGAATTCCTAATTGCTTTTTTATTATGTGTATGATATGCTTGACAAAAATATATGTGTATAATATAATTGGCAAAGATATATATATGATATGCTTAAAAAGGGGAGGTGGAAAAATAGTAATAATCCCCAAAATTTTCTTTGATTCAGTTATTGCTATGACGGCAGATTCTGGAAAGTGCCTGGAATATAAAGCAAAAACGACCTACAGCGATCTTGTGGATGAAGCTGCTGGCATTTGGAATGGATATAAATCAGGAGTAATCAGAAAAGACGGGCTTTTTACATTACTTGATGTTACTTCAGATGTTAATATAGACAATGGTGTTTATGGCACTACCTATGGCGGATCCGGCTCCATCACTCTCAATACATTTTATCTGAAAGACTTTACTACAGAGCAGAAAATGCACACCATTTTACACGAACTGGGCCATGCACTTGGTATCGGACACATTCACATTTCTAAGACAAACATTATGAGTCAAGGAAAACTAAGCATAAATAGTTTGTCCAGTTTGGATGAAAGTTCCTATGACAAAGCCTATTCGTTATATTAAGGAGGTAACAAGATGAAAAAACGGCTGACTTTTTCTTTGGGCTGTGTGACTATTGTTGCCATTTTTATCTGTTCTATGTTTGTTGTGAAAAATGGATCAAGTGCCCTGCCTGTATCATACGTTGAAGGGAATTTGGCGTATGATGTTGATGATCTCAGGGAAGCTGTTGGAGTTGCCGATTATGTGTTTGTAGGAACGGTGATGGAAGCAAAAGAAACATATCATGTTATGGTCGCTGAAGAGTTTGGTATTCCATTTACAAATTTTTCAGTTCAAGTGGAAGAAAATATAAAAGGCTCGTTGATCACCGAGTGCCCGATTGAAGTAACCAAAGAAGGCGGTGTTTCGCTCGACAAAAGCTGTATTATTGTTTTTGAAGATGATGAAATGCCTAATATTGGAGACACATATATTTTTCGTGCGTTTGCCCAATCAGATGGTTCCCTCTTGATTTCTGGGCCAAAATCAAACATTTTGTTAGAAGACTATGGTGTCAGCTCTCATATGGATGTGCCCACAGAAGGATCGTTGTTGGCACAATATGTCGATGCATATGAGAATGAGATTGACCCGCACTGTAGGGAAAGTCAGATTTCTATTTATGACACTGAAGAATGAAACAAAATGGATTGGCACCGGCTTTTTAGTCGGACGAAAAGAAATTGATGTTGATTCATACACGATATTTCTTGTAACCAACAGCCATATTGTTGAAGATAAAGATGAGATTTTGGTTCGTTTCAACCAAAAAGATTCTGACAATTGTAAAGACTATAGCATTATTCTTATTGATGAAAACGGGAAAAGGTATTCGAAACATCCAACAGCAGATATCATTGCCATCCAAATATCACCTGCTTTTCTGAAAGATAACAACTCAGAGTACAGTTGGTTTGCCTTAGATAAGCATGCGTTAGAACTCAGTGAAATGAAATCTACTGACGTTATCGAAGGAAGCATAGTTCAGCGTTTTCAATGAGCAATATTACTGACATTACAGTGCTGGCGAAAAGCAAAAAGCCGGAGAGCAAAAACTCTCTGGCTTTTGTCACTGATTACACAAACCAAACCGTCACGGCAAAGCCGCCGACAGAGTAATAGGGTTTTGTGTAATATTGTGTCGGAAAGTGCGAACACTTTCGATACGGTCCTTCTGGGCCGCGCCGCGAGTGCGGCGTCAATTCGGAGCCGCACTTGCGGCGGAGAATTGTCATAGGCGCCATTCATTTCCGCCGTTCCATGAATGAAATAGCGCGAGACCCGCCACGTCGGGCCGAAGCACAACAAAAAAGCGGCTTGTCGAAACAAGCCGCTTTTTGTTACGATAAGCCGACAAAACCGATTTTCGCATCCGCTTGAAGCAAATTGACATACTGTTAAAAAACGCGGTCACTGATCTGTATCGGGATCATCGGAACTTTCAGCAACTACGCCCTCTATCATATTGGTCACTACCTGATTGAGTTGGACTGCATTTTGGGACGTAATAACCGGCTTCCCGGTATCAGCCTCGATTGACTTGCGTGTTTCCCCCGCAATCCTGCCGCCTCGCCTTGCAATCTCTTTGTTTTCCTCAAAGGTTTCAGGCTGATGTTCTTTAGAAAGTTCTGTGGTGGTTGCCTCGGCCAGCATATTCAGCACCAGCTCCAGCGTGGTCATGTTATCGCGCAGGTTCTCTTTCTTCAGCCCTTTGAAGCGTTTATACTGCCCGGTTGTCATCCCAGACCATGCACGGGAGATCTCGTCCGTCAGGATGGCATATTCGATCCCCTGCTGGACACCTCGCGCATCCCATTCATCAGTCAGTTCTTTTCGCACCTGGATCGCCTGGAGCCGCTGATTGATCCATTCGCGGGTGTAGCCTTTCTTGAGATATGTCTCCAAGGCCCTATCAATAGTCAGTTCCGGGTCAATGGTTTCCTCGATACGCTCTCGTCCAACTTGGGCCAGCCACATTTTGAATGGTTCCGCTTTGGGAGAGGGGATGGACTGGATGATGCGCAGAAGCTGCTCGGTATCAGCTACATCGGTCAGCCGCTTCTTGCCGTCTGCAGCTGTCATCTTCAAACCGTGACAATTTGTCACGGTTTCATTTCCTTCTTCACGCATCCGCTGCTTTAGCTTACGCCAATAAGCGGCTGGGTCCCTACTGTCGGTCAAAACAGCCACAACATCCACAACCGAGAAAAACCATTCCTCTTTTTCCTCGTCCCATGCGGTACGGATTCGCTTGTCCTCGAAAAGCTGGATCTTATCATGCTGCTCCACGGGCATTCACCTCTTTATCTATCTCAATTTTTAATATTTAACGGATCAGTCTTTCTAAATCACGCTCCGGGACATCCTGACACAACAGGTTCAGATGCCGGATAATTCGGGCTTTGGACTCCTCCGGGCTGCGGCCGTATGCTCCCTGGGTCACTTCCGCCCCCAGCACATCCTCCGCTACCGCATAGCGGGCAATGCCCCAGCCATAGGGCTTTCCATATTTATCGCGGGCATATTCGAAACTGTGAACCATGACATAGGTCTGCATTTGCAGACGGGTCATCACCGTATCGAAGCCCTTGAACCCATCGCCGCCAAAGCCGGCCAGACGCTTCAGGTCTTTGGACAGCGTCGGCCCTTTCTGGAGCAGCACGTCCATCACACGCTTCTCCCGATAGTCTGCCAGCCCGTCCTCGTAGCGGGCGTCGAAGTCGTACCCGCCGCGCCGGTAGTTGGCGAGGTCGGGATACCACTCCCGGCTGACCAGCCCCGCTTTCCCGGAGAAGAGCTTGCCATAGGCTACCACACCCCGACGGGCCAGTTCCATCCGCCACTCCCACGGGCCGTCCACACCTTCCACGAACCAGTAACGGCTGGGAGTAAATTCCTCGATGGAGAAATGGGGGACAGAACAGGCAAAGAACGGCAGGAAACCCATCTGCTGAGTCAGAGCTTCCAGCTCCATGGCATTGTGGATCTCGGGTCGCGGCACGGGCAGGAGCCTCCTCTGTAATGGTGTTGTCCTCAGTATAGCATACCTTTTCCGTCAAGTCGAGTGCGGTTTCCAGATGTGCGTTGGCCTTTATCATCTGCCGGAGTTCCAGCTTCGACCATCCAAACTGCCGTACCGCTTGAATGTACCATGCCCGCTCCTGGAGGGAAAGCTCCGCCTCCAGAATGACCACGTTCCGCGTCCAGCCAATGGCCATGGCCTCGTCCAGCACCTCGGGGGCGTTCCCGTAGGTGCGGTAAAATTCCCGCATCCGGCGCAGATTTCGGGGAGAGAAGCCGGAGGTGTCAGGGTACGCGCCGCACAGGTACTCCGACGCGGCGACAGCCGCGCCTTTCTCTGGCCTGCTACTGACCAGCCTGCCGATTTCGCGGTACAATTCCATCTGCGGCAGAGCTGCCGCCATCAATGCGTCCAGTGCCGTGAACATGGCGCTGTAATCTATGGATTTTCTAACGTTCATCCGGCTTCCTCCTTTCCAGCGCGGGTGCGCTTGGTACGCCTGTTTTTTTACTGCCAACGCTCAAGCCCTCGGGCCTTATGTGCCCAAGGGCTTGAGCCTTAGTGGTGTTGGATGCGGCAGGATCGTTATTCCCAGTTCAGTTCCGATATCTGCTCCCATTGCAGAATGTATTTCCCGTCAATGATCTCGTTGCGGTGGTAATGTCCAAAGAACCAGTAATCGAACCGGCACCGCTGCCTGATCATCTCCAGAAAATCTGTCAGCCGGTCGGGAGTGTAATCCCCGTCCAGTTTCTTCAGAATGCTGGTGGGAGCGCAGTGGGTCAGGACGCAGTCCACCTGCCAGTTGGCCTTCTCCAAGTTCCTGACCGCCTCCTGGTACTTCTCATCGCAGGGCAGTTCCTCGGGCCACCAGGATACCCCTTTTACCCGGAACATCTGCCGCGTCCTGCGCTTGAACCAGTATTCCCGTTCAAAGTTGGGATTCTCCGGGTCAAGAATGCCGTCCTGGATATCGTGGGAGGCCGCGCCGCCCATGGTGAACCATGTCAGTCCGCCGCTCTCAAAGACCTGTCCCCGCATAAGGTGCAGGACGTTGGGCCGTACCTCATGTGCTTTTCCGCCGTGCCATATTTTCTGCGGGAGAGCGTTCAGCAGATCAAAACTCTCATGGTTCCCGTCCACAAAAAGGGTGGTAAACGGCTTTTCCTCCAGCCAGTCGAGCCAGTATTCCTCCCTGGGGTTGCCGTCCCACACGCCCCCAAAATCGCCTGTGACGATAGCATAGTCCTCACGGCACATGGTTTTCTGGTTCGGGAAGTATTTCATCCCAAACCGCTGGAATCCGCCGTGGCAGTCACCAGTCACATAAATCATCTTCTCATCCTCCTGCCGTCTGCGTAATCTCTGTCCCGTCCTTGAAGCGAACCATCAGCGTGTCCTTGCCGGCTACCTTGATGTTGCTGACCAGCTGGCGGACGGTGACCTCGTCGAAGTCTGTGATGGTTCCGCCGGCCTGCTCCAGCTCTTTGGTGATCTCATCCATCCTCCGCTCGAAAGCGGCGGCAGTGCGGCCCTCGCGCTCCAGCTCCGCTTTCTTCGCCATCAGCGTGGCCTTTGCCATATTGACCCGCTGGATCTCTCCGTCATAGTCCAGGCAGTTGGGGCCGGCGCTGACCGCCAGCTGGAACAGCTCCAGCTGACGCTCCTGCAGGCTCCGTATCCTGACCTCCAGCGCAGGCAGGGACAGCTCCCCGTCCTCCCCGGCGAGGGCGGCAGTGATGCTGGACTCCAGCGCCTCCTTCGCGGCCTGCGCGTGGAACAGCTCGTTCATGGCGGCGGTCACGGCGGTGTGGATGTCCGCTTCGTTCCAGGTGGGGGACTTCTTGCAAACCTTTTTGCCATGCTCCAGGCGGTTGATGCAGCGCCAGACGATCCGCTTTCCCTCTGGACGGCTCCACACCACCCTGCGGTAGGGGCTGCCGCACTCGCCGCAGACCAGCAGCTCACTGAGGACGTACTTGCCGCAGTATTTGCCCAGCTCCGTCTTGGTTCTGGAGGAAGTCTTCCGCAGGCTGGAGCGCCGCGCCAGCTCCTCCTGCACCCGCTGGAAGGTATCCCGGTCGATGATGGCGGGATGGCAATCGTGAACGTAGTATTTGGGCAGCTCCCCCATGTTTTTCCTCTGCTCATGGGTGAAGAGGTCCGCCATATAGGTCTTCTGGAGCAGGGCGTCCCCGATGTATTTTTCGTTCTGGAGCATTCCCTGTACCACGCTGTCGTGCCAGGTATCTTTGCCCCTGGCGGTCTTGACGCCGTCCGCTGTCAGATCCTTGCAGATCTGATGGATGCTCTGGCCCATCAGGTACCGGGCGAAGATCCTGCGGACGACAGCCGCCTCCTCCGGATCGACCTCCGGCCGGCCGTCTGGCCCCTCGCGGTAGCCGAGGAAGCTGGCGTAGTGGTAGTAGACCTTGCCATCCTTGAAGTTCTTCCGGTGGCCCCACTTCACGTTGTCGCTGAGGGACTCGCTCTCCGCCTGGGCCTGGCTCATCATGAAGGTGAGGATCATCTCGTTATCCATGTAGAGGGTATTGACGTTTTCCTTTTCGAAGTAGACGGTCACGCCCAGGGACATCAGCTCCCGCAGGGCGGCAAGACAGTCCTTTGTGTTCCGGGCGAAGCGGGAAACGGACTTCACCAGTACCTTGTCGATCCTGCCCTTCCGACAGTCAGAAAGCATACGGTTGAAGTCCTCCCGCTTGTCCATCCGGGTGCCGGTCAGGCCCTCGTCCGCGTAGATGTCCACCAGCTCCCAGCCCTCATGGCGGCCGATCTCCTCGGTGTATTTGCGGATCTGCGCGGCGTAGGAATGAAGCTGGTCGGAGGAATCGGAGCTGACCCGGCAGTATGCCGCCACCCGCAGGATATCGGGCTTGCTCCCGCTGGCGGGAATCATGGTTACATTGCTGTTCATCCGGTGCGGCCTCCTTTCCTCTGGGTACCGACAACACTACCACACCTTGGCGGGAAAAGCTATCACGATTCCCAAACAGTCGCTGGGCAGTACCGCTCCAGTGCCAGTTGTTTGGCGGTGTACAGCTCCTCTGCGGACAGCAAACCGGCCTCTGCGGCCCGCTCCAGCAGCCGTGTTACCAAAATGTACCGCATTTCGCTTTTCACGTTGACCATGCGGACACCTCCCGGAAGTAATCATCCGCTTTGACTCTGCGGATGAACCGTTCTACTTCCCGCAGGCTGCTGGTGACCGGCATCTCCGGCAGAGCGGCCAGCACATCCCGGCGGTATCGCCGGCCCTTAGCGGCGCGGTCATCCAGGATGGCGATAACGCAGGTATCCGTTTCGGTGCGGATGGCCCGCCCAAATCCCTGTTTCAACTTGATCTGCATCTCCGGCACCGCTGCGGCCCGGATGAATGATTTTAAGCTGGGATACTTCTCACGCTCTTTTTCTTTCAGAATGTCCGGAACAGCGAAAGGCAGTCGGGGGATGATCAGCAGGGACACGCAGTCGCCTGGGAAGTCAAAGCCCTCCCAGGCGGCCCCGGTGGCCAGTAAAACACTCCCTGGCCGATGTCTGAACTGCTCCATGGTATATATCGCATTCCAGCCCATGGTGAACAGTGGATAAGGCGTTTTCCCCTTTAACCGCTCTTTCACCGCAGACATGGCGGCGTAGGAGGTGAACAGCACCAGGGCGTGACCATGGGCCGCTTCCAGCAGCGCGGCGATCTCCCCGGTAAGCTGATTATAATAATCAGCTTCTTTTTGGCCGGGCGGGTACTGCGGTAAGTACAGCAAGCAGTTTTTCTTGTAATCGAACGGCGAAAGGGAAACGGACTCTGTCACACGGCTGTCCGCCAGCAGTCCTGTTTCCTCTTTGAAACGCCGAAAGTCCTCACCTACGGCCAATGTACCGGACGTGAGAATCACGGGACGCAACTGCTGCCAGAGTGTCTGACGGAGCTGGGCGGTCAGATTGGCGATGGCAGCGCACAGCATTGTGCCGCTCTGCCCATCCTCCATCGTGTAAAGCACCATCCCGTCGTGATCCCTGCGGAATAAGGACACTGTTTTGGCAAGGCTCTCCACCTGCCTGCGGGTACCGTGTGACAGCAGATCCTTGAGTTGGCGGTGGATCACTTTCAGTTTGCGCTCCGGCGCGGCCAGCAGCTTTGCATAGCTATCGAAGGAGTGTCCTTCCTCCGCTGGCCTGGACAGCTCTCGCAGCAAGGGCGCGGCGGCGTCACCCCAGAGTTCCGCCGCCAACAGGAAACGCTCGGCCCGGAGGCTGTGGGAGAGGGAGCGGATGTCCTCCGCGCCCAAGGTCACACCAAACATCTGGCGGGCCGCCTCCGGCAGCTTATGGGCTTCGTCTATGACCAGGGCGCTGGCATCCGGGAGGATGGGTTTGCGCCCGCCGCTCCGATGGATAGCGTCCGCCAGCAGAAGGTTGTGGTTACAAATCTGGAAGAGAAAGAGGCCGGTGTCACAGCTCTCTAAAAAGAGAAGATAGCGGCATTTCTTCGGGGTCCCCGCAAAGTCATTAGACTTTGTGGGGAGAGGAACCACAGCGGAATGAGTGAGCTTTTGCCGCGAGGCAGAAGCGAAAGATGTGGAGCTTGTGGCGACGAGCTGGCAGTCGCAGGTTTGGGGGACGCAGACACGCTCCCGGTCATAGCTGCTGAGAAAGGCGGCCTTGTCTATATCCAGTTCCTGCCGCAGCGTAAGCAGGGCGGTTCCTGCTCTCCAGTTTTTCTTGCTGAGATCCAACTGGCCCAGCCGCCGTTCCAGCCGCTCATCGCACACATAGTGGCTCTTGCCCTTGCGGATCACCGCTTGGATGGGCTGAGTAATCTGCTTGTCCTCCAGCAGCAGGCCGGAGAGGAAAGGCAGGTATTCATCCCGCACCGCTGTCTGGAGGGCGATGCTGGAGGTGGAGATAAGGATGGGCAGGGCCTCCAGCCCGCTGGCGGCCCGGAACCGGCTGAACACCGTTCCGGCCACCAGATAGGCGTAAGTCTTGCCGATTCCCGTTCCGGCATCGCACAGGGCGATCCCGCCGTCCAGCATGGCGTCCAGCATCCGGTGGCTCAGAGCGATCTGCTCCGGGCGCTCCGGCATGGCCTGGGCCGGGAATAGGTCTTTGAAGATATGATCTATCTCGTTATGGGCATTTTGCCTGTGATTTGTATTCATCCGTAAATTACCCCTAAATGTTCATATCAGGTTTTTCATACTCATCGTATTTGCAGCTCGCCCCCCGATGAGAGATTGGGAACAGCACGGACGAGGTTCGGCAGACCTCTGCAGGCACACGCTGGGAGTCTCTACTGCTTTCAACTCCGAGGGTGACGGACAGCTTTGCCGGGGCTGTCCCGCACAGGCTTTATCGCGGCCCGGAGGGGAGCTTGTCCCCTCCGGGTCATGGCGCGCACTGTGCGTCTGTCCGCGTGGTGATCCGTGCTGCTGATATGAATTTTTCAAGGTGCAAGCCCATGGGCTATGTATTCATTGTAGAAGTGGGGTACTTCTTTTTTTAGAGACTGTGGGACACATTGCGTTCATATGGCGGATTTAAATTGCTCCAAGTGTGTCACCAGCTTTGCAATATCCTTCTTCAGTTGAACCGTGTCTGTGCTGTTCAACGGAGTGCCTGGATATCTTCCCAAGATGAGGTAGTCCAGGGATACCTGAAACAACTCGGAAAGCTGAATGAACAGGTCAACAGAACAGCCCTTTTTCCCAGACTCAATCCGGCTGTAAAAGCTCCTGTCAATATTCAGAGACTCTGCGGCCTTTTCTTGTGTAAGACCGTTTTTTATGCGGAGCTGGTGGATGCGCGCCCCGCTCTTTTCCATGTCGTAGTAGTACATTTGTAATCTCCTGTCTCAGATTTTTGGAAAGCATTCTGAGCGGAGGTCACGGGTACTTTGCCATGTAGGGCTGCCGGCACGTCTGGGTTGAACCGCGAATACGGTCATATTCTGTTGAAACGCAAAAAGAGGCGGCCCCCTTATCCCTTATCGGAGGCCGCCTCTTGCGGAAATAAGCTGTGTTGTAATTGTAATTGATGCGTTGTGTCCATCTGCTCCCCCTTATCCGGGAAACAGATATAACCGATGGAAACAGTTTATTCCCCTTTTTTCATAAAAGGGATTTACAGATGGATTCTGACAATTCGTTGACATAACTTCGCTGATTCGCCTTGTCAGGTTCGCACCGCGCAGCCCTTTTGCCTCGCCCGCAAAGGTCAGAAATTCCAAGAGCGTTTCGTTCATGTACAATGGGGATGCTCCGGCAGATAACCAATCAGTTTTTCTGCCTTGTCAGGTTTGTCAAAAGTATCGTACCCGTCAATTTGAACATGATCTTCAGTTGCCGACAGGCAGCCTGTCATAATATTCATTGTTGTAAATTTTTCGGCGCCATGGGTCCCGGAAAACCGTAGACATGCCCTTCTCCAATTTCAAAGACAGGTCATTGACGGCGGAAAATCGCCATAACGTTTTGTCAGGTGTTCAACGGATATCATAAATGGATTTCCCTTGTGGTAATTTGCGGTCTGTGTGCATCTCTTTTTTGCCGCTGTGGTTCGCCAATCAAGCCGTTTGTTCAAACTGGCTGTTGTAAAGGTCGTGATAAAAACCGCCTTTTGCCATCAGTTCCTCGTGATTGCCGCTTTCCAGCACATCCCCGTCTTTCATCACAAGGATCAAGTCGGCGTTCCTGATTGTAGAAAGCCGGTGAGCGATCACAAAGCTGGTCCGGCCCTTTGTTAGTTCATCCATTGCTTTTTGAATGACCGCTTCTGTGCGGGTATCCACGGAGGAAGTAGCTTCATCCAGAATCAGCATCGGCGCGTCCTGCAGCATAGCGCGGGCAATAGTGAGCAGTTGTTTCTGGCCCGCTGAAATTGCCGTAGCTTCACTCAAAACCGTGTCAAATCCTTTCGGCAGGGAGTGGACAAAATGAGAGAGTCCGCACGCCTTACAAACCCGCTCCAAATCGTCATCCGACTTGTTTTCCATATTGTAGACAAGGTTTTCCCGGACGGTTCCTTCAAACAGCCAAGTATCCTGCAGGACCATGCCGAACAGCTCGTGGACGTTCTCCCGCTTGAGCTGCGTGGTTGGAACGCCGTCGATGGTAATGGAGCCGCTGTTGATTTCAAAGAAACGCATCAGAAGATTGACCATAGTGGTCTTGCCCGCACCAGTCGGGCCGACAATTGCGACCTTCTGCCCTGGCCGGATACTTGCCGAGAAATTCTTGATAATGACCTTGTTGGGGCTGTCAGGATAGCTGAAGCGCACGTTCTCAAAGGCCACAGTGCCCTTTATGCTCTTCAGTTCGTCGGTTTTCCCGCTTTCATCGGGAAGCTCCTCCGCTTCCAGAAATTCAAATATTCGACGGGCGGAGGCAGCCGCTGTCTGCAAGTTTGTCATCCCTTGGACGATTTGCGTCAGGGGTGCGGTAAACAGCCGTACATATAAGATAAAGGATACGATCACGCCAAAGGGGATGGCTCCGTTTAACGCAAGAGTAGACCCCACGATGCAGACAACGACATATCCGATATTGCCAATTACTGTCATCATCGGCTGCATAACACCGGAGAGGAATTGTGACCTCCAGTTGGCGTCATAGACGTCGGCGTTCAATTTATCAAAGCTGCCTTTGATTTTCTTCTCGGCCCGGGAAATTCGGACCACCTGATGGCCGGAATACATCTCTTCCACAAATCCGTTCAATTCGCCCAGACTTTTCTGCCGCGCAACAAAATATTTTTGAGAACATCCCATTACCAGCCCGGTAAGGATCATGCCGATAAACGTTACGCCAAGAACACAAAGGGCAAGGCGCCATTCCGTAAGGAACATCATAACCAGACAGCCAGCGAACTGCGCGGCAGCGCTGATGATACCCGGCATACTGTTTGAAAGGCCCTGCTGCAGCGTCATGATATCGTTGGTGATTCGGCTCAGTACGTCGCCTTGGGATGCTTTATTGAAATAACTAATAGGAACCCTGTTAATCTTCTCTGCCAGATCCCCCCGCATCCGTTTGGAGGCTTTCAGCGTTACAGTTGCCATCACAAAGTGCTGTACAAAGTTAAACAGTGCGCTGGCGATATAGATGACAGCTAAATAAAAGCCGATTTCACCGATTGCCTGAAGATTGATCTTGCCATACAGCCCTTCCTCCATCAGGGTGGTCATCTGGCCGATCTTGTCTGGACCAATGATGGTCAATACAGCGCCCAGAGCCGCCAATATCAGCGCAAAGATAATTGCAGGGATACTGCTTTTCATATAGAGGAACGCCTTGCCGAGAGAGGCGGTCATATGTTTCTTTTTCATTGCGCCTCACCTCCTTGAAGAAGTTCGTTTTCTGAAAGCTGGGACATTGCAATCTCCCGGTAGGTGTCACAGCTTCGCATCAGGTCATCATGAGTCCCGACGCCTACGATCTGCCCGTTATCCAAAACAAGTATTTTGTCCGCATGGCGAATAGTGCTGACTCTCTGTGCTACGATGATTTTTGTGGTATCTCCCAGACTCTTTGACAGGCCCGCACGAAGCGCCGCGTCAGTGCGATAATCAAGGGCGGAAAAGGAATCATCGAAAATCAAAATTTCAGCGCCTCTCGCCAGAGCGCGGGCGATGGACAGCCGCTGCTTCTGGCCGCCCGAGACATTCTTACCTCCCTGGGCGATGCGGTAGCCTGTTTTTCCCTCCAGCCTGTCCACAAATTCGGATGCCTGTGCGAGAGAGACTGCCTCATCTATTTCCGGTTGATTGATTTTCCGATGGCATTCGCCAAAGGTCACGTTATCAGCGATAGAGCCGGAAAATAAAATTGCTTTTTGTGTAACATAGGCAAGCCGGTCATATAGCGACTCAAAGGAATATTTTTTCACGTTTATGCCGTCCACCAGCACTTCTCCCGCTGTCGCATCATAAAAACGAGGAATCAGGCTGACCAGGGTCGTCTTGCCGCTGCCGGTTGCTCCAATAATTGCGAGCGTTTCACCTTTGTTTACCTTAAAGCTGATCCCTGTAAGAGCGTCCTCCGAGGCTTCGGGGTAACGGAAGGTCACATTACGGAACTCGACCGTGCCGCACTCTTTGGCGCCCTGAATGACTCCCTCCTGAATGGAAGGTCTGGTTTCCAACACCTGGTTGATGCGTTCTGCTGAAACTTGGGCCGCCGGGAGCATCATAAAGATCATGACCAGCATCATAAAGGCCATGACAACATAGGTCGCATAGGTACTAAATACAACGATATCGCTGAACATCGTCAACCGCCGGGCCGCGTCGGCTGCGGCGATCCCGTCAAGCAGAGCAGCTCCCAGCCAATAGATGACAAGGGACAGCCCGTTCATACCGAGCTGCATGATAGGCTGCATGGCCGCGAACATTCTCTGATTGAACAGCTGGGTCTTCACCATAGCGGTATTTGCCCTGTCAAATTTTTTGTTTTGGTAGTCCTCCGCGTTAAATGCGTGGACGACATTGATTCCGGTGAGATTTTCCCGCGCGATGGAGTTGATCCTGTCTGTGATTTTCTGCACCACGCGGAAACGGGGAATGACGGTTGCCATAATGAAGAGAATAGAAATGCAGATTACGAATACAAATCCCGCCGTGACTGCCGATAGCTCCCAGCTTTTCCCCAAAATTTTAATGACAGCCCAGACCGCCATGATAGGGGCCTTGACGATACTTTGCAGCCCCATCGCAATTACCATCTGAATTTGGGTAATATCATTTGTCGTTCTGGTAATCAGGCTCGGAACGGAAAACCTTTGCACTTCCTCCTGCCCGAAATCCATCACATGGCAGAATAAGTCCTCTCGAATGCTGTAGGTAAAGCCAGACGCTGCCTTGGCGGACAGGTAGCCGCAGGCGATACAGAGTACCGCACTGATCAGAACGCAGCCCATCATCTCCAGACCGGTCATCCAGATGTTTGATATTTGGCTGCCCGGCGTCTGGATCAGCAGAGTCAATTCACTCATATAGTCGGGTAGCCGCAGGTCAAAGTAGATCTGCCCCAGAATAAACGCTGCACAGATCAGGAACATCCGGGTCTCCCGTTTCCGCATTCTTTTCAACAATTTGATCATCCAGTGTTTCCTCCAATTTGCGATGACAGCATGAAACTATTCTGACTTTGAATCTCGGCAGCCTGCTCCAAGCGGCAGTCTGGGCTGCATAACAATCATCAAAACGGCGGACACGATTGCCAGTATGCTGCCAATACGAATCCACAGCTTTGCGCAGTAACGATGTGCGAGCACCCACGCTTCCGGGCTCGCAGATGTCATAGTGGTTCGGCAGACGATGCCATGTGTGCGGTATGGCGGCGGTTTTATGCGCCAGCGCAGGCCCACTGTCAGCATAACGGCGGGGGGCGGCCACGATAATAAGAAAGCTGACTGTATACATCATCTGAAGCTCCTTCCCTTGAAAACGCTATCTCTTATTCTTTCGGCGTTTCTTCTGCTTTTTGATTCTCCGCATCAAACTTCTCGCACACATGTGCGCTGGAGACTTCTAATTGCTGCATGGCACAGCGGATTGCAGTCAGGTCATCGTTTGTCATCTTTGCGGGCTTCGCCCTGCTTAACAGCTTCCGCAAAACGTTGCAGTCATTTTTGACACGGCGCTTTTCTTCCTTATCTAACTGTTTTCCAGCCACACCTAACGCACGGTCCGCTTTTGCGAGAAGCTGCTGCGCTTCTCCGCACACTGTAAGGGCATCACGGCGGACAGAATCCTCAGCCGCATACTGCTCTGCATCACGGATTGCCTGCTGTATGTCATCCTCAGACATCTTTTCATTGGCGGTAATCGTGATGGACTGCTCTTTTCCGGTGTCTAAATCCTTTGCGGAGACTTTTAATATGCCATTGGTGTCAATATCAAAGGTGACCTCAATCTGAGGTACGCCTGCGGGGGCGCGCTTGATCCCATCCAATCGGAATTTTCCAATCGTTTTGTTGTCCTTAGCCATGGGGCGCTCGCCCTGTAAAACATGGATCTCAACCTTGGTTTGGAAGTTGGCCGCAGTAGAAAATACCTGTGAGTAGTGGATGGGCAGAGTGGAATTGCGCTCCACCAGACGGGTAGCCACACCGCCGACTGTCTCAATCGACAGGCTGAGCGGGGTCACGTCTAAAAGGAGGATGCTGTTTCCGCTGCCGGGGAGTGAGATGGTTCCGCCTGAAAGGGTGTCCCCCTGGATCGCGGCCCCTTGGGCGACGCATTCGTCTGGATTGATGCTGCGGGACGGTTCCAGTCCGATCAGCTGCCGTACTTTTTCCTGTACGGCAGGAATACGGGTGGAGCCGCCTACCAGCAGTACCCTGCTCAACTCAGATGCGGCGATTCCCGCATCGGTCAAAGCACTTTGGACCGGGGCTGAAGTCCGTTCCACCAACTCCCGGGTCAATTCATTAAATTTATTGCGGCTTAAAGAAATCTCCATGTGGATCGGTCCGCCGCGTCCCTGTGTCAAATAGGGCAGACTGATGTAAGTCGTTTCAGAGGAAGACAATTCCTTTTTCGCCTGCTCCGCCGCTTCCTTGATCCGCTGCATTGCGGCTGCGTCCCGCGTCAGGTCAATGTGGTGCTCCCGCCAAAATTCTCTGGCCAGCCAATCGGCAACCTTGGCGTCAAAGTCATCGCCGCCCAAATGGTTATCTCCGCAGGTGGACATGACCTCGATCACACCGTCGCTGATGTCAATAATAGACACATCGAAGGTGCCGCCTCCTAAGTCGTAGACCATGACTTTTTGCGCCGTACCGTTATCCAGCCCATAAGCCAGCGCTGCACTGGTGGGTTCATTGATGATCCGGAGTACATTTAAGCCCGCAATCCGGCCCGCATCCTTGGTTGCCTGACGCTGAATGTCATTAAAATAGGCCGGTACTGTGATAACCGCATCCTGCACAGTATCACCCAGATAACTTTCCGCGTCCGTTTTCAGTTTTCGGAGGATCATGGCGGAGATCTCTTGGGCTGTAAAATCCCTTCCATCCATTTTGACACGCCAGTCCGTTCCCATATGCCGTTTAACAGAGCTGATGGTTCCGGAGGCGTTCGCAGCGCTCTGCCGCCGGGCGGCACTTCCTACCAGGCGCTCCCCAGCAGGGGTAAACGCCACTACGCTTGGAGTTGTCCGCTCGCCTTCCGAATTGGGGATTATGACGGGTTTTCCACCCTCAACTACAGAAACACAGCTGTTCGTAGTGCCTAAATCAATCCCAATTACTTTTCCCATGAATTTTTCCTTCCTTTCTTGTCAGCAGAACCTGCAAAAAGTGCAAAACATCTGCAAAAAGCATAGATTCATACAAAGCCTCTTCATATCCACTGCATCCATATTGTGTCCCTGCGCATTTTGCTGATAGACCTGACCTGTATGTCGGAATTGCTGAAGAGCTTGGCGATAGATTTGATTATTTGGCTCCATCTGCACAGCACGCTGTATCTGCTCCAGCGCCAGCATGGTATTTCCGAGACCCTGGTTGGCAAGTGCGCTGAGATAATACCACCGTGCGTTTCTGCCTGTGCTTTGGATTTGAGACAGCTGGTGGATAGCAAATTGGTACTGGCTGGAGTTAATGCTCTGAATAACCGCTTGAATTTCTGGATTGTCTCCCGGTTCCACTACAGGTCGGGATGACCGCTCCCCGGAATACGTTTTAAATCCGAAGAAATCGTCAAAATTAAAATCACTATACCAGCCGCCGCTACCCTGATAGCCACTGCGCTGCTGGTATGGCCCATATGCTCCGCCTTGATCGCGGCGTTGGCCCTGTTGCTGTTGCTGCTGTGCGTGTCTGGCGGCGTACTTGTCAGGATTGGTCAGCATATCATAGGCTTGATTGATCTCGTTCATACGTTTATTGGCGTCTGGGTCGTTTGGATGCAGGTCCGGATGATTTTCCTTCGCCTTCCTGCGATAGGCTCGTTTAATTTCTTCCTGTGATGCGTCGCGGCTGATTCCAAGCACCTGATACGGGTCCTCAACCATTTTTATCCTCCTTTTTATCCTGACGCAGCATTTGATTATAGGTCTGCCACACGCCCGAATACAGAATATTCCGCAACAGGTGTTCATCCTGAATCAGAGGAAGCCTTTCAAATGCCACAGAGGCTTGTCCGATCAACAGCATCAGAGGTTCCCTCATTTCAGAGGCGGTCCGGCCCAAAGCCAGGGAAGGGTTATAGCTGCCTTTTTTCGCATCTCGCTCCCTGTCTATAACGGCGTCCATCATGTATAGGAATCGGCCAAGCCCATACCCAAACTGTATAAGCGTATCTTTCCAATGGTCCTCTCGATATAGAAACAAGCTGGATAGGAGTTGCCCAAAACAGTTGGCGGCGGCATCTGGCGAATTATCCTTTTCCGCTTCAATCGTGGAAAGCTGCTGAATGCCGCTTTCAATCGCGGCGGTTTGATTGGGCCAAAGTTTTTTTACATTTTGATAGTCGGGGGCTATCTTTTTGCTGTACACCAGCGCAAGCCTTTGATGGTCATCCCTCCAGTCATCCAGGCATTTGTGATAGACCAGGGCCACCGTCATATCAGTTGCGTATTCGGTGATCTCATTTACAATGTAACGGGATTCTTTCCACGGATGAATGCCACAGCGAAATGTCCCACAGGTCTCATCGGGTTCGTACAGTGAGGAAAGAAACAAAATCAGGTACGTTATCTCATAGGTTAAACTCAGCCGTGCGGCGGCGCCGTATCGTTGTCCCAGCATGCGGCACAAGCCACAGTAAACCGCGCTATATCGTTCTTTTTCTTCCTCTGATAAATCATCCGCCGTAGTACGTACATATCCAAACATAACGGCCTCCTTGCGCTGAAAAGAATCAAGTCTTGCGTATGCTGACAGCGTGGCAGTTCGGACAGGTAATCTGAATCTTCCCTTTGTTTATCGGAACACGCAGAACTGATCCACACTTTCGACATTTGAAATATCGATGCGTGTGTCTGTCGCGGCGCCTCAATCGCTGCAGATTACACCACGCCTTTGGCTTGCCTGTCAGGGCCAGATAACGTTGGCGTTCCTGCTCCCGCTTTTCTACGTTCTTGGAACAGCATCGAAATAGAGCGAGGGAGAGGCAAAAAAGCGCCAGTATACCAAATAGCCCGTTAAATATAGATAAGATAATAAAAATGAAACTCAGTATACTTAAAAAGCGATACACTTCGTCAGGCCCAAAGCGTCCCTCCATAAATTTCTGTGCTTTCCATTGCATACGTTCTATCCAGCTACGCACCGCAGCGCACCTCCTTCTTTGCCCGTGACGCAACGCTTTCTCGGTAAAAGACATCAAGGACACCGACATAGCCGTCCCGCCAAGGTTTATTTTTGCCGAGATAGTGGATGACCACGCTGTTGCTGCGTACCCAATCCACATCTCTCTTTGGATGAATGGGGTTCGCGTTATAAAAGGCCAAGGTCCGGTCGCTGAGATTGTAAATCAGGGTATCCAGCAGCTTGACGCGTCTGCCGTACAGCGCCGTCAAAATATCTTGATCGGGTAAAATAAGAAAATCCTGCTTTTCCAGTGCGTAGGTGCGGATTGCGTTTATGTCCAGTTCTCTTCTCAGCAGGGAGAGATTCAGCATCATGACCCCAGTGTTGATATAGGGGACATCCTCATCCAGACTGATCCCCAGCCTTACCATGTTCAGCTTTGCCACAATGTCATTCGTGTGGGTGCAGGCCATAAACAGATTGCCTCCAAAATCGCTTTCATATAGAGGGAGGAGAGAATTGATAATTGTGATATCCACGTCCAGATAAAGAATACGTTCCAGTTCAGGCGGCAGCAGCAGCGGCGCCGCAAGGCGGTAGTAGATCTGCCGGGGGTAGCGGTCCGTCACAGGGAATCCGTCAAACATATCGCAGGGAACCTCGATGAAACGACATTTGATTGCTTTATCCACATTTGCGAGGATGTGGCACATATTTTCGGGACGCAGATCCGAATGGAGTATATAGGCGTTATATTCCGCCGCACCGCCTCGCTGAGAAATCGACCAGAGGCAATCGAGGAGAAGGGGGATAAATGATTTGTTAATTGCAAAAAGGAGATTCATACACAAGCCCTCTTAAAATTTCAATATGAAGGTTTCATCTTTGCCGCAGAAATATAAAACCGCAGACGTCAATCGCCGGAGACGCCATCGGCTTGACCTGACGCCGTTCTCTTTCGCTTTAATCTCTGATTGGCAATATCTCGGAGCAGGGAATATATCACGGATGCCGCGGGAATGAAGAAAAGCATTCCTACGATACCCAGCAGTTTTCCGCCAATGAAAACCGCAATCATGGTCCAAAGAGGTGGGAGGCCGACAGAGTTGCCCACCACATGGGGATAAATGAATTGATTTTCGATAAATTGGACTACCTGATAAAGGATCAGGCAAATCAAAGCTTTCACAGGGCTGACAAACAAGACCAGCAGTGTACCGAGAAAGCAGGCCAGAAACGCTCCGATATAGGGAACGAAAGAGAGAATACCCGTCAAGGCAGCGATAATGCCGGCGTAGGGGATTTGAGCGATGGTCATAGCCGTGAAGATAAGTACACCGAGGATTACTGCTTCCGCGCACTGTCCAGTTAAAAATTTGGAATAGGTCTGATGGATAAGGCTGCCTAATCCACAGATATGGTCAGCCGCAGGATCAGGAAGAAACGCATATAGAAGTTTTTTGCATTGTCTGGACAGGTCGTGCTTGCTCAGGAGGATATAGGCGGCAATTACAAGGCCCATCCCTCCCGTCACAATTCCCCGTACCGTAGAAAACGCGATATCAGCAACAGACTGCAGGAACTTTCCCACATAGGACGAGAAGTCCAGGGAAAGTGCGTCATAGAGAATTTCCCCAATCTGCGTGAGCAAGGTCGTATCAAAATCCAGCGAGCGGAGTGCTGCGACCCATTCCAGCAACCTCTCCAGGATCAGTATGCGTGCGCTGTTCACCGAGTCGGCCAAGGCGGGAATTACCATCATACAGACGAGGACGACAATCAGAACGATTGTGGCAAAGGTTAAGATCAGCGCCGTCCACGCAATTGTTTTTGCACTTGGTTTCAGCCGCATATGGGAAGAGAGTTTGCGCAGACGTTTTTCAAAATACCTGTGAGGGACTGAGAGAATAAAGGCCAAGAGAGCGCCAAGCAAAACCGGAAACACGAGGGCGGTTACGCTCTGTAAGAAGGCCGCGACAATATTCAAGTGGTTCAGTGCAGTATAGAGACACACCCCAAAAGCTACGACCGCCATGGTCTGTGACATTTTCGACTTCATACTGAATACCTCCGAAAAAAGCCGTTATTTCCCGTGTCCCTCGGATTTTCCTGTTGTAAAGACGATGCGCAGCAAAGAAAAAACAGCGGTTTTGCCTCATTTCATTTTGACGCGAAACAATACAGCAGCGCAGCAGCAAAGCGGTGCATATTATCTCCTGGCGTATTCATTCCTCCCAAAGCTGAAATGGTACGCAATGAGGCAGATCGGGATGGCGGCAAGAATATCCACTATCGAATGCTGCTTTAGAAACACGGTCGAAATACAGATCAGGAATGCCGCCGTACCAAAGGCGAATCTCCATGCGGGCGTCTGAAACCGCTGAATTGTCCGCGAGGTACACCATACTGCCGCCGTTCCGATGACGTGAATCGAAGGGCACACGTTGGTATTGGTGTCAAATTGATAGAAATAGAATAAAAAGCGTGTGAACAGGTTGTCCCGCACAAATTCTGATGGGCGCAACTCCTGACAGGTGGGAAAAATGAAATAAATCAGCATGGTGACGGAGTATGAGATGATGATAAATTTCATCATCCGCTGAAATGCCGCAATATCATAGAGTAATGTATAGATGTGCATCCCCACCAGGTAGATGAACCAAAACAGGTATGGGAGCAGGAAAAACTCGCAAAATGGGATTAGGTCATCCAAGGTACAGTATATGGGGAAGTAGCGTGTAATTGGGGAGAGACGTTCTACAAACAGAAAAAGGCAACCAAAGACCGGCCAGTACAGAAGGAGCTTCAGATGTCGAAATTCCGGGGCGTTGAGTTTGGAAAGGCGGAAAGACCGATAGTCTACAGCGAAGCGGTGATGCCGCAATATGATCACTTCCTTTCGTACCACTGACCTGCGGCGTATGAGTCCAAAACAAATTGAGAGATACGATCAGATGGCGGGATGGCCGGAGATTCAGGAAATTGCTCCGACATACGCTGAAGGGCGGATTTGTCTTTGAGAAGGGAGATTGAGATAGCCGCCAGCTCCTCTGGCGTGCTCGCCGTGACGGCGGCGCCCTTTTCCATAAAATATCGCATATTATAGGATTCGCAGCCGGCTACCGCGTTGACAAAAACCATTGGCAGACGTTTCTGGGCGGCTTCGGTAACGCTGATTCCTCCCGGCTTTGTCAAATACAGGTCTGCGCTGTCCATCATTGAGGAGATATCCTTGACGTAACCATATATATGGATTCGACACTCTTTGGCAAACATACGCTCCAGGGATTTTTGCAAGCGCCGGTTCGTGCCGCAGATCACGGATACATGGCAGCTTTTGGGGAGTGTTTTGGAAATCAGCCTGGCTATTTTGCGAATTGGGCCGCAGCCCATGCTTCCGCACATGATCAGCAGATGGGGGCAGTCCGGGGAAAGACCAAGGCTTTCCTTGGCGGACGTTTTCCTCAATTTATGATAGAAATCCTTTCGGACGGGAAGCCCGCTGGCAATCAATTTTTCGCTCGGAAGCCCACAGCGGACAAACTCTTCCGTCAGATCCGTTCCGGGAATAAAGTAGACACCCAGGCAGCTCTGTTCACAGCTGGGGCTGCAGGTGTAGTCCGTAGCGACAAAATAGGTATGAAGTATTGGCTGGTGGCGTTGAAGGATATCCGTGACAATTAACGCGCTGAACACATGGGTGCAGATGACCGCGTTATATCCGCCGGCAACAATAAAGCGGTGCAGCCGGTCCGCGCCTAAAGTCAGAAACTTATAGATTCCGGAGCTTTTGTCAAAAACACCGGGATGTCTTTCAGAGTATTGATAGCCGAAGCGGAACAGGCCGGGTAGATGGCGGTAAACACGCGCAAACCCAAAGGAAATAAATTTCGATATGCCTGGTGAAATAAAACGCAGCGCATCCTCCATGTCGCAGCAAATCTGCTTTTCCCCAAAAGACTCTTGAATCGCTTTTCCACAGGAATTATGTCCCTCCCCCGTATTGCAGCTTAGAATCAAAACTCGCATGATGTCTCCTTTCGTCTGTACCTGCGTTCCGCGTTTCGCTGGAGCCGTACCAGCCTGGGGCGATTATATCGTTGTACCATAATAAAAGGGATATTGCCCAGCACATTAAGAATTGCCATAATCACTCCGCCGGTACCGCTCCAAAGACTGACACAGTATAATCCCGAAACGCACAGCAGGGCATGGGTCAGCTCCGCGACACAGGTTTCCTGGATCATTCTCGGAAGCTGCGTGATTCCGGACTTGCACAACTCCTTTCTGGGCATAACGCAGGGGAAAATACGGCTCATATCAGGCAGCTTGTTTTGCCAAGACTTGATTTTCAGCCGTTCATAGACTGAACCGCCTCTTTCAAAGCGGCGGCAGCGAAAGAGGCGCTGATCTGCGTTGAACCACTGTTTTGGAAGAAATCTGCCGATGGCAAAGAAAAGAAGACCTGTGACGGCTAAATAAATGATACAGTCGAGCATAAAATCATTCAGTTACCAAATTCCATGTTAGCATATATCCGCTCCATGCGTTCATCGGGAAAACGCTTATCTATCAATTCCCAAAAAGCATTGCCCGGAGGAATATCGTGGACACGTTCCGACCACCGCCATACTGACGTCAGAGACACAGCGGCGTTGAAAACTAAGAAAAGCAGCGCACACCATGCGACGATTTTCCCCGCCTTATTTGAGAGTTTCAATATCCATTTTGCCATCCGTGGATACAGATCCTTGATCCACAGAACTCCCAGCACCCCCCAGAAGCAGGAGTAGAGCAGACAGATCCGTCCATTGATGTTGAATGGGATATGGCTGTAATCCCAAGAGCGTGAACCGAAAAGGACTTCCTGCCCCCAGGAGCAGACGTATTCCACCACGCTTCCCACGATCATGCCGCCCAGAAAGGAAAGCCATGGCCCCCGATTCCGGAAACGATACAGGGCAAGCGTCAGCGCCACGGCGCCCATGCCGTACAAAAGGTTGAAAGGGCCGTATACCAGTCCGGCCCGACTTTCCGGATAGCCGTTTCTCAGCAGGCACCAGAGGGATTCCATCACCACGCCCGCGAAGCTGCCCACAAAGCAGACCAGCAACAATTTGTAGAAATTGATTCCTTGCGCAAAATGGCCTTTCTGCCGTTCCTCCAAATCAATCGTTCCGTTGGCCGGCGGATTGAACAGATACCGCTTTCTGTCCCGGCTCTTTTGCATATCCTGGAAACGGGCGTTCAATTCATCTTCCATAGCTAATGCCCGCTGATAAGCCTGCTTCAATTCGCTGTTAATATGCTTGAATGCATGGATGCCGTCCTGTATGTCCTGATCCAACTGCCTGTCCGGCCCTTTGTCCAAGGCTTCGACAGCCAGACATTCAAAGGTATCCGCCAAATCCTTCTCTGCGGCGTCTACCGCATCGAGCAGTTCTCTGCTGGCCTGCTGGAGTTTGGACTGAGCTGACAGCAGGGAGGCTGCATTTTCATGGCCGGTTTGATTGAACGGCGTGTTGCAAGTTGATTCTCTTTCTGTCATTATAATAAATCTCCTAAACGATTAGGTCGGTTTATCGTCTTTGCTTTCTGATGCTTCTTTGAAGTCATAAATGTTTTGACGAATATAAAGAACATACGATATCAACATCATTACAACGCAGAGTGAAATAGTAAAGGTAGATACGAAAAACGGAATGGTCGGCCAAAACAGGTGCAGGAGCATCATTCCATAGAGAAAGCATGTTGTCACTTTTCCATGCCATTTCGCGCCCTTAATACGGCCGGTTTTTTGGATGACAGTCAGCGTTGCGATACCCGTAGAAATCTCCTTCAGCAAAAGCAGGCAAAGGGGAATGATCATCATTGGGAATTGGGTGAGCAGGCAGAACAGCATAGCGGCCTGGGTCAGTTTATCGGCAAGGGGATCAAGTACTTTTCCAAGGTCGCTGACCATATGGAATCTCCGTGCGATATAGCCGTCCATCACATCTGTGAGGCCAGACAGAAGCAAAATCAGTGCGGTGAGCTGACAATCATGTTTTGCGCAGTAAAGCCAAATAAAGAGTGGGATCATGCAGATGCGCAAAATGGAAAGCAGATTTGGAATGGTAAAGATCTTCCCTGCGTTTTTTCCGGATTCGTGGTTCATTGGGGATCACTCCTGTAAAAATTCGTTCAGTAAAAACGTAGTATATCTGATAAGTCACAACTCAACATCAACTGTTTATCAATAATTGTTGAAGTTTTCTGATATGCATATATCGATCCATATGCTGCGGTATATACATAAAAAGCGGAACACCATGCGCAATTATATGTGCGCTGGTGTTCCGCTCGCTTAGTTGACGCAAAAATTTATTTATGAGTTCCCGTTAAAGGTTGTTCCGGCAATACGACGATAAACCGGGTCCCACCTCCCGAAATATTTTCCGCCGTAATTTCACCATGACAGGCTGATATGATCTGTTTTACCAGGGCAAGCCCCAGACCGTTGCCTTCTTCCTTGTGAGAGCTGTCCCCCTGATAAAATTTGTCGAACATATGCTTTTTTACTGTCTCGTCGATGCCGGGTCCGCTATCCTCAATGATAAACCGGAGTTTCGCACTCTCGCGCCGCAGGCTGATTCGAATCAGACCGCCAACGGGATTAAATTTGATGGCGTTCCCAATCAGATTACTCCAGACGTGGGACAACAGGTTCTCATTTCCCGTATATGCAAGCTCATCCATGGATACGTCGAATTCAATGTCTTTTTTTGACCATTCGGCCTCCAGCATCACAATGACCTGCCGGATTTGTTCGTCAAGGCGAAAAGTAGCCTGATGAACTTGAATTGCCTGGTGATCGACTTTGGACAGGAGCAGAATATTTCCCGCAAGATTTGACAGCCTTCGAGTATTCAAAAGAATTTTATTCACATATTGTGTACGTTCTTCCGGAGTGTTGGAGCCGTCGTCCTGCAGCAACGTGGCATATCCTTCGATGGCATTGATCGGGGTTTTGAACTCATGAGATACGTTCGACACAAAATCTGTCTGCAAGATCTCTGTGGCCTGCAGCTCCTGAACCATAAGGTTAAAGTTGGAGTAAATATCCCGTATTTCCCGAAAACGATGCTTTTCATTCAGGTGAACTGTAAAGTCACCGGAAGCGACCCGGCTCATAGCCTTTTCAAGCTGAGTCACAGGTCCAATAAACTGCTTTGTAATAAAGCTTGTGATACCGCTTCCAATTACGGTACTCAAAAGAATCAGCCAGATAAAGGAAGCGGTATTCAGGGTAATGCTGAAATAGCGGTGCAACAGCTCCGTCGCCGCCCAGGAGATCATAGTCACACCCATGACCTCTCCCGTGACCAGAAGCATAAACGACAGCCGCATCGTAAGGCGCCGCGTGATTACCTGTTTCATGGCCGGACCACCTTATATCCAACGCCCCGCATCGTTACGATTTTGAAGTCCGGATTATCCCGAAAGCGTTCCCGCAGACGGCCAATGTGGACATCTACGGTATGGGTGTCGGTGTCGGTTTCGTATCCCCAAATATCATCCATCAGCTGCTGGCGGGTAAAAATCTTGCCTGGAAAAGCCGCCATTTTGTAGAGCAGCATAAATTCTTTTTGAGGCAGAACCATGCTTTTCCCATCCCTCGTCACGGTGAGGGAATCGCACTCCATCGTTGTGGAGCCAAGGACCTGCCGACGGTCGTTAATCATCTGCGCCCTGCGGAGAAGCGCACCGACCCGAAGTACCATCTCGTTGACATTGATCGGTTTGACCATATAGTCATCCGTACCCGAGAGGAACCCAAGGCGCATATCATCAAAAGCATCTTTGGCTGTAATCATCAGCACAGGAATATGGCTGCCGCTGTCCCGTAGGGACCGGACGAGTTCGTATCCGTCCATGACAGGCATCATGATATCTGAAATAATCAGATCAAAATAGTCCTGGTCCAGTGCGTCCAGAGCTTCCTGTCCATTTGATGTTTCCTTGGCTGAGTACCCATTCTTTGTCAGTACATGCTGAAACAACTGGCAGAGTTCTTGGTCGTCCTCCACGATTAGAATTTTGAACATGGCGCTTCCTCCTCTCAAAATTATTACAGATATATCCACATCTGTAATCCCAAGAAAGCAGTTTTGTTATAGTGTAGCATAAATTCTTGGTTATTTAATGAACAACATAAAAATGTTTTACCTCTTACAGAATCCAGCCGGAAACCGTGCGGCATACAAGATAGGTAAAGGGGGCGATAAACAGCAGACTGTCGAAACGGTCCAAAATTCCGCCATGTCCCGGAAGGGGCTTTCCAAAAGTTTTTATATGCAAGACACCTTAATCAGCGACATGCTGAAGTCTCCGAACTGCCCTACAATAGAAGCTGCAAGGGCATAGAGAACCAGCCCGCCATATTGGATATCCAGAGAAAATATTTTTCCAAAGATAAAAACACATCGGCAAGATCCCAGCTGCGCAAATACTCCCGCCGATCGCTCCTTCTACAGTTTTATTGGGGCTGATCTCAAAAGCGAGCTTATGCTTGCCAATAGCCCTCTTCACAAAATATACCCCAACATCCGTCATCGAACTGACCAACAGGCAAGCTGTCAGGTAAAACACACCATGCTCTGTCGATTTTGTGTACAGGTATTATAAGCCCCGTTTTTCAATTATTTATCAACCATAAATCAACGATTGTTGAAAAACAGTTAAGGTTGAGTTGTGAATTCTCATTTACGATATACAGATAAGAGAGTTTATTGGCAGGCCGATGGAGCAGTAATCGAGCGGAGTGAGCGAAAGTAGTTATCCTTATCATCAGATCAGCAGATACTGAAGATGAAATTCTGCAAGATTTGCTGACTGTTCTATGAGCGCCATTATCCGGTAGACGGCAAAAATCCCATCCTCCACAAGAGCCGGTGGCCCGTCCGCATGGCGGCGTTTTTTACGCTCTGGGGGATCGTCATCCTGGTGGTCTATCTCGTTTTGCCGCAGCTTAGGCAGATTATTTCTGAGAGGCGGCGCCGTACTGAGATTAGGGTACAGCGCTGTCTTTCATTTATTGAAGGGCCGGCATTGCTTAAACTACAGCTCTTTCCCAGTAAAGATCATGATTGACCTGGGCGGCATAGTGGTTCTCAATGGTCGCCGGGGCGTTGTACAGCACTGTCAGGAGGTACTGCTTCATGTTCCGCACTTGCGTGGTATTCTCCTTCAGGCAGTCGAACACGAAACGGATGTGTTCCCGATCCAGCTTCAGCAGCCGGGACTTCACCACTGCCTGGGGAAAGTCATTTCCCGCAACCCGGAGCGTTTCCTTTTTGGAGCAGACAGCCTCCACCATCAGCTCTACCATCTCGTCCAACTGGCCGGTATCGTAGGGACGCTCCCGCAGAAATCCGTCATAGCCGATATTCTCCCGGATTATCTCCCGATAGGCGTCCATCTCGCCCTTGCTCATCCCTCTGCGCTTTGTTCGCTTCTTTCCCTTCGCTTCAGGCGACTGTGCCGCTGCGGGCGTAGCGGTTGCGAAGGGGGCGGAAGGGAAAGGAAATGAATCTGTACTTTGTGAATCAGTTATTTTGTTTTTCTGGGGATTTGTTTGATCTATATTTAATTGCGTTGTGTCCTCCAACGCAGGGTTTTCCAACGCAGGGTTTTCCAACGCAGGCACATCCTCCGCAGGTTCCTCCAGCGCAGGCCGGGATGAAAAAAACGACTCAGCGTCAGGGCTTTCAGGGGCATCCCCGTCAGGCTGCTGGGGCCGCTCATAGATGACGTACTCCGTCCCCCGAAGGCAGCCCTTATCGTCCCGTACACGGCTGCGGCGAATGTATCCGGCTCGCTCCAACTCCCGCACAGCGGCGCGGATGGCGTCCCTACCCTCAGCGTTGATGCGGGCCAGCCCAGCCAGGGTGTAGTCCCAATCCTCCGGAAGGCTGAGCATCTGGGACAGCAGCCCTTTTGCTTTCAAAGAGAGGCTCTTGTCCCGCAGATGGTAATTGCTCATTACAGTATAATTATGGGTGCGCTCCACACGGAAAACTGCCATAATAATAGACACTCCTTCATTCATAAAAATAGCGGCGGAGCGCAGGGTTATCCCGCGTCTCCGCCGCTTGCAAATTAGTTATACATTGGGGTGCCATATCCCCAGATTTCATAATGCCCCACGCTGTAGCAACTCTGCCGGCAACTGTCGGCAGAGTTGCCCTCCACAGTATAGACCACGCCGTTCTCCACCCGTTCCACAATGCCCACATGGTCAGGCACATTGTCCTGCGGCCCGGAGGAACCTTTGTTATCCCAATCAAAAAAGATGATATCGCCGGGGTGCGGCTCATAGCTGTTCTCCTGCCACAGTCCCCGTTCCTTGAACCAGTTGGCGCCGCCCGTGCAGCCAGAAAATTTAGGAATCACCCCAGCGTCAATATACCCGCACTCGTTAGCGCACCAGCTCACAAAGCAGGCGCACCACTCCACCCGGCTGTCGAAGCCGTACCAGCTCCAGTAGGGCTGACCGCCCACGTTTCCGAGCTGAGACAGCGCCACCGTGACGATCTGGCCGCTGGAGCCATAGAGGAGGTTATTCCACATATCACGGTTCTCCTGCGTCAGCAATTCGTCCAGCATGGCGTTCTGCTGATCGGTGAAGCTGTAGAATACCCGCATATCATCCGGCGTCCGGGGCGTAATGGTAATGGTCAGCACAGATTCCGTCCAGGCATCCGTGTCATCGGTGGCGGGATGTTCGACCTTGCTGGCCGCCGTAGTGATCTTTGTCATATCCCAGAACACCGTCCGCAGGCGTTCCATACGATCCGCGTCCAGTACCGCCACGGATACACCGTCCTCCGCTCCCGCCGTCTTGGCGGCAAACACCGCAAACACATCCACCCAGGCGGGGACGCGGCCCAGGATTTCCATGCTGTCATAGCCGCCCTCCGCCTGCAGGCCGGACAGCGTGTCGGCCAGCTCCCCGCTGACCTGCACGATTGCGGCGGATGGGGAAACCGCGTCCGGGTCATTGCTTCCGTCCGAGAAGAAAATGCCGAAGGGTGAGGCGATGAGCAGGCCCGCCAGACAGATCACCAGAATGATCACAATGACCACCCAGCCGCCGGCGGCGATGGCAGCGGCCAATTCCTGAGTTGCCGCAATGGCCGCTTTTACCGCCGCCACGGAGGCTTTGACGGCGGCTTTCGCCGTGGTGGCCGCAGTCTTGGCGGTGGCACGTGTAGCCTGTACAGCCCGCTGTGTGGCCTTTACGGTGGCCTGGGCAGTTCTCTGCGCGGTTTGAGCGGTCTGGGCCGCGGTCTTGGTTGTCCGGGCGGCGGTTTTGGCCGCTCTCTGCGTGGTCTTGATGGTCTGCCGGGAAGAACGCTCCGCCGTTTTGACGGCATGATGAGCGGTGCGCTCTGATGCTTTCCGCACAGAACGTCCCGTTTTCACGAGGGCCTTACCACCATCCCGCACAGGCTGGGCATCAGGATTTCCCGGACACACCGTCCTGTGAGCAGGATGGGCCGAAGCATAGCCCTGACGCACCGGAGCGGGAGGCGCTATATCCTCGCCGCCCTTGACCTGCGGAACAGTGCTATTGCCTGTGCGCCGCCCTTCCGCCCGTTTTATTGTTGCTTCCCGTCCCTGTTGCTGTACAAACTCCCGCTGTCCCTGGGCAAATGCCTGGGGCGGCGACACCGAAGATACTGCTGGCTGGCTTTGGATATAGGCGTCCTTTGTTTTGATTGACAGCCATTCAGGCGGTTTTTCCCCGCTGGGCGGAGCTGTGGACGCCATGCGGTCGGAGGAGACGCCGGCAACAGATTCCCTCGTTTTGATCTGCGGATTATTCGATCCAGCCACAGAGGCCGGTTCCACTCCGCCGCCACCAGAGGGGATTATTCTACACTCCCTGGCGGTCACAGCCTCCCTCGTCTTGATTTTCGGTTGTTCCCGTGGGAGCGGCTCATGGGGTGAGGGACGTTCCGCCGGAGGCTCCTGCGGCATGGATGGATCTGATGCAGTGGGAGACTCGCCTTCCTGCATCCGGCCCCGGCTATCTTTTCTCTTTTTCAGCAGAGACTCCATGCCGCGCTCTACCCGCCGCGCCCCGCCAACAGCGGTATCCTCGATTTGGTCGCCGCCGTAGTCATCGGCCTGCCCATGCTGGGCGGTGTCCCTGAGCTGGCCCCGCAGGCGCTCCGTTCCATCTCCCAGCCCACGGCGGACAAGCTCCTTGGGCATAGCCTTGATTTTTTCTTTTAATTTGCCTTTTACACTGCGTTTTTCCTTGATTTTCTCGATGATTTATCACCTCCCGGAACGGAGAACAGGGCCGCAGACGCAGCCCTGTTCCTGCTTTTCTCACGATGTTTCAGATAACTTTGTTGTCATCAGCTTGTAGAGACGGTTCTTGGGGAAATTATCCATAAACGGCACAATGGCGCTGCCGCACTTAATAAGGCCCCGCCCGAAGTCCACGTTGGTGATGTAGGAGAGCTGATTGTCCGAAATATTCAGCAGCCGCGCCAGCTCCGCCCGGTCGGTGGCCGCCTGATTGAGCATGACCAGGAACTCACTGTTGGCCAGCATGGTCCGGGCGGTGTGGGACTGGAGCAGATCATCGACATTCTGAGTTAAGCCAGTACAGCAGGCTCCATATTTGCGGACACGCTTCCAGAGGGTGAACAGGAAATTGGCGCTGTACTCATGCTGGAACAGCAGGTAGATCTCGTCGATATAGACCCAGGTGTTCCGGCCCAGCTTCCGGTTACGGATGATGCGGTTGAACACGCTGTCCAGCACCACCAGCATCCCCACCGGCTGGAGCTGCTTTCCCAGATCCCGGATGTCATAGCACAGGATGCGGGAATCGGTATCCACATTGGTGGGCTTGGCGAAGGTATTGAGACTGCCCTCGGTGAACAGCTCAATTGCCAGAGCCACGTCGCGGGCCTCGTCCTCGGACTGCCGGAGCAGCTCGGCGTGGAAGTCCTGGAGGGTGGGAACCTTGCCCTGATACCCACCCTTGATGTAGGCGTGGTACACATTGGCGGTACAGCGGTCAATGATGGATTTCTCCTTGGCAGACAGCATCCGGTCGCCCATAAGCTGCTCACACAGTGACAGCAGGAACTCGGACTTCAGCACCACAGGGTTTTCACCGTCCCCATAGCCCTGCTCCATGTCCATGGCATTGATGTGGTTGGGAGAAGTAGCCGAGATATTCACCACCTCGCCGCCCAGCCCTTCAATGAGGGGCCGGTACTCGCTCTCAGGATCTATGACAACGATGTCATCGTCTGTAGACAGCGCCAGATTGACCATCTCCCGCTTGGCGGTGAAGGACTTGCCGGAGCCGGACACGCCCAGCACAAAGCCGTTGCCGTTGAGCAGCTCTTTCCGGTTGGCGATGATGAGGTTCTTGCTGATGACGTTCTGCCCGTAGTATACGCCGCCCTGATCCCGTACCTCCTGAGCCTTGAAGGGCGTGAGGACGGCCAGGGCCTCAGTGGTCAGCGTCCGCAGGGCGTCGATCCGCCGCAGGCCCAGGGGCAGGGCGGTGACCAGCCCGTCCGCCTGCTGCCAGTTCAGGGTAGAGAGCTGGCACAGGTGCTTACGGGCGGTGGACTGGAGGGCATCGGTGTCGCTGTCCAGCTCCTCCTTGCTGTCCGCCAGATGCACCAGTGTCACCACGGCGAACATCATCCGCTGGTCACGGGTGGTCAGATCGTCCAGCATTTCACGGGTTTCTTTCCGCTGCTGCTCCAGATCGTAGGGGACAACGGCGGAGAAGTTGTTGTTGCTGTTCTGCCGCCGCTGCCAGTTGGTCACATTGGTTTCCACCCCCAGCAGGCGGTTCTGCATCTCCCGGACGGCCTCGTCTGTGGGGACGGGGATCACATCAATGGACAGCATCATGGTGCGATTCAGGGCCGTCAGCTCACTGATCATGGAGTCCTTGATATAGCTGGCGTACTCCTTGAGAAACAGCACCCGGCCATATTTGCCGCCCATAACAAAGTGATCTTTCTTGAACTCCAGGCTGTCCGGGCAGATGATATCCTTGAAGGAATGGCCTTTTCGCATCAGATCCCGCAAATCTACATGAAATTCCGTTTCCTCGCCGGTACGGTAGAAATCATGCAGCACCCGAAGACGCTCCACCGCGTCCAATTCCTCGCTGTGGGAATCCAGATGATTCAGCCGGGAGGTCACATCATGGGTTACCCGGTCAAAGAAGATACGGGCCTCCTCCACATTCTTCTTGTGAACCGACAGGGTAATGTACCGCTCCTGCACCACGCTGTTGGAGGATTCCGTCACCTTGTCCATGAGCATGGCATTGTACTCCGCCCGGTAGCCGTCCAGGTAGTCATCTTGACGGGGCAGCAGGATCTTCTGCTCGAAGTCCTGGCGGTTGAGCCGTTTGTTGTTGATGGTCAGCTTGGTGGTGGAGCCGGTATCCAGGGCGTTGAGCAGCTCGGAGTAGCCCAGGAACATGGATGTTTTGTCCTCTTTGGATGCGATGGCGTAGTTGATGTCTGAGAAGCGGAGGGTCTTGGAGAACTTGCTCCCAAACTGAAAAATCCCATCCGGCCACAGGCGGCGGATGGGAATGGCGTCCTGCACGGACTTGGGGATAGCAAAGCACTCCCTGTCCTGCTTCAGCGTATTCTGCAGAGTCTTAATCAAGCCGCAGCGCCTCCTTTACCGAAGAATGCTCCAGCGCCGCGGCGTACAGATTTTCCGCCCGGAACACCAGCTTTCTGGGATACAGCAGCTCGGAACGGATGACGGCCAGCAAGAATTTCTCGAACGTCATGCCGTTGTAAGTGAAAAAGCCGCCCAGGGCGAAGGGAAACGCCGCCAGGACGCAGATCCAGCCGATCTCTCCGCTGCCGTCGTCGTCGCAAGTTTCGTATCCCTCGCTTTCACTTGTAGTGAAAGCTCGCTCACTCCACTGCTCCTCCTCTCCCCACAAAATCTTTGGATTTTGCGGGGTCCCCAGGTTGCGCAGGCCAAAGTACAGCCCCACCGCCACCAGGACGGCCAGCAGGGCGAACAGGAACTGCCGCAGGGACAGGCCGAAGAACAGGCTTTCCTGATAATCCCGGACTTCTTTGTTGATGCGTACTTCGATAATGCTCACCTCCGGTGTAAATTAAATGGATAAATGTTATTGGAAAGTTCACAGTATTTTCATTTCAGGCTCTTGTTGTGGATGCTTGAGTCTGTTAAAATCAATGCACCAAATTGGAAACAGAGGTACATCTGATGGAACTGCGAGTGGGCGAACTTCGGAAGAAGGACTATAAAAAAGCGATACAGTTTGCAATCAAAGGAATGCATTTCAACTGGTATCTTGACAGCCTGTCTCTTTTGAATTTGTATGGCAGGTATTTTTGGTATCTGGAGTTGACCCGCGCCACACAAGTTTTTGCCGCATATGCGGGCGATGAATTTGTGGGAGTACTGCTTGCTGAGGTAAAAGGCGAGAAACGAAAGTACCGTTCATTTTGGAAAAGCACCTATGTCAAATTATTCGACCTTATGCAGCGCCTAGTCCCTGGTGTGAACGCCTATGACAGCGCAAACAAAGAAATGTTTGCGCAATACAGCAAGGAACAATCACCTGACGGTGAGATCATTTTTTTGGCGGCAGACCCCGATGCCCGAATCAAAGGCATCGGCAGTCTGTTACTCCGCACGTTAGAACAGATGGAGCCGGGAAAAACATTTTATCTCTACACGGATAATGCCTGCACCTATCAATTCTACGAGCATCGGGGATTTGAGCGTGTTGGAGAAAAAGACATTGTTTTGGAACTTGGCGAAAAAAGCGTTAATTTGAAATGCCTTTTATACAGTAAAACAATTTAGAGACAGCCCCTTGCAAAGCCTGTCCGCGTATGGTACTATGCCACAAACCATAACAGGGAGGCTTGCGGCAATGATGTTTATGATTTTAGGGATCGGGCTGGTTCTGCTGCCCATTTTGTTCCATCTGGCGCTCAAACTCCGGCTGGGCGTTCCCATGCTGTACGCGCTGCTGATGCTCACGGCGTTCCACGGCTGGTATCAGGCCCACGCCGCCTTGGCAGACGGCATCTTCTTCGCCCTGGTCGGGCTGGCGGCCCTGTCCTGGGTGGTCACGCTGCTCCGCTGGCTCTGGGGTCTGGTGGAGGACTGGCGGGATGAGCGCGCCGCCGCGGAGCTGCTGGCCTACCGGGTGCGGCAGGCCAGGGCCGCCGGCGAGTATGCCATCAGCACCGAGGGGCTGTGGCGTTGATTATCCCAGGCCCATCAGCTCCCGGATCAGCCTATCGCTCATTTTGACAGCGCCCACCAAGACGAGCATATTGAACAAAAGTTCGCCCACATAGTTCCACACGATGGTGGCCGGAGCCAGTGTGCTGTCCGAAATGGCAGGCGGGGTGGATGCGAACGCCGAGAAAATTACACAGGCCAGCACGATCACACAGCCCTCCAAACAGATGGCGGCATAGCTTTTCAAAAAAGCCATGCCAATACTGCTGGAGGGCTGTCCCGCGAAGCTGGCCATGGGGATGGGCGCGATGGCCGTCGCCAGATATAATTTAAAAAATCGACTATACACGGTCAAGATCATCACCAGCGACAGCACCCAGATAAACAGCGATCCCAGCAGGGTGATGGCCCACAGGGGGATGCTGTCCAAAAAGCCCACATCCTCGATGATGGTGACCATCTCTGCGGGCAGGGTGGTGACGGTCAGCGCCGACAGCCCGGAGGATGCCATGATGGTGGAGATCATCCCCTGTGCCACCTGGAACAGCGCGGACATCAGCTCCATGCCGTGGGTCACCGCCGCCTGGGCCAGCACAAAGCGGATAAAGCACTTGAATACCATCTCAGGCTTTTTCAATTCCGTAAAGCTGCCGCAGGTCTTGACAATACCCATCACGAAGAACAGCACCAGCAGGGCGCAGCCGATGGCCTGAAGCGCCCCGTTGATGCCCACGATCACATTCCAGACCGCGCCGCCTTTGAAGTTCTCCGGGGTGGTGCTGACCAGCGTCCAGATCTCCGCCAGCTTGTCGTTCCATGTCCCCAGGGCGGAGTTGAGGTTGTCGACGATCCAGTTTCCGCTTCCTATGATTATCACCTCGCATTCTGTCGTAAATTTTTATAAAAAGAGGCCAGCCGCCCAAGTTGGACGACTGGCCCAAAAATTGAAAGTTGTCTTTCTGCTCGAATCACAGTCAAGGGTTCCGGCTGGTCAACGCTATCCGGCAGAAGTATCCGCTTTTGTAATATCAAGCCCATTTGTGCCGATATCGACTGATCCGTCCTGCAAAGAAATGAAAGGCGAGAATTCTATGTCCTCCCCATTGTAGGACAGACGAATAGCAGCATCGGGAAATATATCGCTGGCGTTGCATTGAATTATAAAAGGCCGGCAATCAGGATCTTGAAAAATTAACACCGATTCTCCGGTTTCAATATCATTTTGACACAGCGACAGTTTCATGCCTGAGTACCTTGGGATCACCAGGTAATAATCGCCGGATGAGAGATAATGCACGGGAAGCGCGTCGCTGTCTAAATACTGCTCCACATAATAATCCAGTTCCGTGATCTCCTGATAGCCCAGGTACGCAACGGCATAGCTGTGATGCTCGGAGAATGGGATGTTATCCCGCTTGCTTGCCGCAGGTTCGCTTTGTTCGCTGCTGTCTGAAATAACAGCACAGCCGCTGAACAACAGCATACAGGCCATTGCAAAACCGCAGAGAGTCATTCTTTTTATGATAATCACCACACATATTTTAATTGATTCCGGGCTGATTTATACTTTCATAAGCGGTGACTTTCCGACCGCAATCAATCATATCATGCCAGCTATCCCGCGTCAACTCCTCATCAGCCGGTGATGAGGGTGAGGATCTCACGGGTAAAGGTGATCACGATGCCGCCCGCAATGGTCAGCATACCGTTGGCCCGCTGGGAGGGATCGTGGCTCTTGAGGGACAGGCCGAGCTGCAGGACGCCGAAGCCCAGCAGGATCAGACCCACGGCGCGGATCAGGGAAACCCTGTTATGTTTAGCTGAACATAACAAGGCTTTATGCTCAGGAAAGGAAAATGCAAAGCTACAAAGAAAAAGCCTGGAAATTCAGCCCTTTTTCAAAAACAGCTTTGCATAATTTTAGTTCCGCGATAGATCTCTGAGCCATGTCATCAGATTGTGATCCGATGTCCATGATCTGTTGGTAGGAGGATCACAGGTCTGTTGATGCAAATCTTCCAACATTTTACGCTTCATTGCTACGTTAATTTTAGCATATACCTCTGTGGTTTCTAAGTCCGCGTGGCCCAATAAGTGCTTGATGTGTTGAAGGTCAACACCAGCTTCCAGCCAATGTACCGCCCGGCTGTGTCTCAAAACGTGCGGATGTATGCTCGCATCGGCTATGCTGGGTAATGCTGCACGCGCCATATTAGCGTATTTCTCCAAAATATATGCTATGCCAGCCCGCGTTAGCTTTCTGCTGGAACGATTGCAAAATAAAGGGTCTTCTTTTCCGCAGGATCGAAATTTTTCCTCTTCGCTGATATAACGCTGGACAAATCCAGCTACACGTTTGATCAGTGGTACAGTGCGGATTTTTCTGCCTTTGCCGTGTAACCGGATCACAGCACCATGATATCTGTCAGATTGGAAATCACCTATGCGCAAATCAGCAATTTCGGATACCCTTGCTGCTGATTCATAAAGAAGCATTAAGAGCACAAAATCCCGTTTGCCAGCGCGGGTTGCCAAATTAGGCTGTTTCAAGATTTCTTCTATCGCTTCCTTGGAAAGATGATGTACCGCCCGCTTTGGCCCAGTCTTTTTAGGGATGGAGAGAATTTGCTGGCACAGCAAAACAAATCCTGGATTTCGGTATTGCAGATACTGGAAGAAACCATTTATAGCAACTCGCCTTTGATTCCTTGTAGAAATAGAATTATGCCGTTCTGCCTCCAGCCAATCAAGATATCCCTCAACAACTTCTCTGGACAGGTGGCGAATTTCCAGCTTCTCTCGCCGTATTCCATGTCGTTCTTCCATGTATTGCAGAAAAAGTTCAATCGTGTCCGAATAGGAATTGATCGTATTTTGGCTCAATCCCTTTTTCACGGGCAGGAAGTCAAAGAGGTACTCGGATAGTGCATATGAAAAGTCAGTTGGCTTCACTTTACGCATCTATAGGCACCTCACTTTCAAAGTAAGAGAGATGGTTATAGAATTCGCTAAGTTCCTTTTCGCAGATTTCTCTGATATGAGGATATATTTCTGAGGAAAGCCGGAGATACCATTGTGTTGCGGCAACGGATTTATGCCCCAGGTATTTTGATAAAATCGGGAGTCTGCTGCTGATGGGAATGCCGCTTTCCACCCATACCTGGATATTATGGCATACCATTGTGTGGCGAAGGTCATGCAGCCTTGGTCCAAAGTCTTTTCCTCGGTATGTGATACCGCTATCCCACAGAAAACCTTTAAACTGGTTATGGACAGCCGCTCTGGAGTATGGGGCAAAAGTTTTCGCATAGAAAAACGGAGTCTCGTCATCTGTTTCAGCATGCGCCACTGCCATATAATGCGTAAGCATCTGATGTAGACTGTTGGAAACTGGAAGCAGTCGTTCCCGGTTGTTCTTTCCTTGCCAAATATGCAGAATCCCTTTTCTTATATCAACATCTGCTTTTTTCAAATTAAGTGCCTCAGAAATTCGAAGACCACAGCCATACAAAGTACGAAACAGAACCGGGAACACAAGGTGCCCTGTGGAATAGTTGTTGGGCTCTAATTGATCCAACCGCGCAAACAGACGGCGCAGTTCCTCTTTGGTGAAGATATATGGTTCGTGATTTTCTCCGCGTTTGGGCAAAACAGGAAACAGATAGGAAGGATGGCCCTGGCAGCATAGAAATTCAGAGAAATGTTGTAATACCTGCACCCGATCCCGCCGCGAAGAATCTTTTTCATTGGGGCGCCGTTGATACCATTCCTGGGCAATTTCTTCCGTAATCGTATAGCCCTGAACATCATAAGCGGTGCAGAAGGTATCAAACTGCCGAAGCAGTTTTGCCTGTGTAAAGTACAACAGCCCGGAGGCCCTTTTTTGCGCTACAAAGAGCTCACACATAGGAGCAAATGGACCACTGAAGCGTATGTCTTCCATCTAAAAGTTCACCTCCAGGGCACATACTCGAAGTGTTTCCATGCTCAACGCAATATAGCTCTCTGTGCTTTCCGGGGAGGCATGTCCCAAAGTTTGAGCGATCTCTGTCAGGCCAACACCCTTATTCAGCAAATTCGTAGCCAGACTATGGCGAAATGTATGTGCCCCAACCGTTTTATTTGGTGGAGTCCTGATACCCGCCCTCTGAACCGCTCTGGAAATATCCTTTGCCATCCAGCAACGGATCTGGTCAAAGGGAGGGTTATGGCAGACGAAAACATTTTGGCAGGATGTTATGGGGCGGGCATTTTGGAGGTAATCAATGATTGCCCAGCCAACATCTTCAAGCAGAGGAAGTTCTATGGCCGTTCCTGTCTTTTGTTGCTGAACATAAATCCGTTTCCGCTCCCAATCAATAGAATGAAACTGCAACTTTAAAACATCGCTGATTCGAATTCCTAATCGTGCCAGAAGGAGAATGATTGCATAATTGCGTTTTCCAACCGGACTATCTGTATCAATATTTTTTAGAATGCGCTCTACCTCATCCGTCGTAAATACAGCCGGGAGATGAGCGCTTTGGCTGTATTTGATATGAGGCAGTGCAATGGCAAAATTCTGATCATGATAACCGTTTTGAAATGAAAAGTCCATGAGCTGCTTGAGATAGGAAACGGTGAAGCTGATTGTATTTTTGGAATAACCGGTCAGCGTTTCAAGGTAAGTGTTTATATGATGCAGCCTAATTTGATGAAACCTGTTAATATCTCGGTTGAGCAGGAAGCTTTCAAATCGGCGCAGGATTTTTCGGACGCGGTCAACAGAGCTGTCTGCAATCCCGCGTTTCCTGATATGTGCGAGGAATTCTTCAAACAGCGGCCTATACCCTTCGGAAAACTCAAACTGGTTCACCCGCGTATATTTGAATACCATCCCATATCGCTGAAGATCCGAAAGCATGTGGACGGCCCGATAATAATTTTTGAACCCTTTTGCGGTGTCAAATTGATCTCCGCCATATTCCACAATGAATTTCCGGCCCAAGTCAATATTGAACTGCTCAACGTTCCGCTCTTCAAAATAACGAACAATTTTGGCGCAAATACCCCGATAAGTGTTTAAAGAACTTTGAGCATACCCAAATTCACGCATTTGTTCTTCAAGTGCCGCAGCTAATTCACGAACCGTCATTGTTTGAGCTACTTCTGGATTAAGCACGGTATACCTCCTTACGCCATTTTTGAGATGCACCTATGCCAATCATTCTAAAGAATTATGTGAAGATTACAAGCCTGTTTTTCCCTCAATTTAACCGTTATGATGGAAGTTTTAGGACAAACTTTACATTATTGCTTACTCAACATAAAAATGGTTTCCCACGAGTATGTGCGCCACCCCTGCGCCGCCATGAGCGTGCGCAAGGTAGGCGCTTTGTTGTGATAGGTAACTCTTTGAAGTAATCTCTAAGTTTTCCCCCACCTATCGCCGGGCGTGCGATTTTCACCGCACCCAGCGAACCACCGATTCGCCTACTCTCCTCCTTCGGATTTCGACGTACAACATCCTCGCGGATGTTATTCGCTTGTAGATTTCGATTGGTCCAGTTTTTCTCGGAACTTTAAGATTTTCTTTTTGGTTTTCTCATCAATATTCACAGGAGCGTAAAAACTGTGTATTCTCTGATGGCAGTTCTGGCAAACCCAAGCTAAATTTGGCACTTTATTGATTTTATCTATGGGTAGCCGTCGGTTCACATGATGGCAATGCCTGTCCCCACGATTTATCAACTCAGCGCCACAGCAGCGGCATTTCCATTTGTCTCGGTTAATGGCATATTCACGATTCATGAAATACTCAAAATTGTAGATAGAATTTTTGTAGGCCGACATTCTCAAATCCTCCGCAGTATTGACAGAGGGGCGGTCTTTCGGTAAGGGTCTATGATTTTTACGCTGTCTGATGTACATAGCCCGTCCCTCTGCTGTATAGGGAGTCATCTTCTGATTCATCGGCAATTTCTCATGTTGGGAGTGGGTAATAAACGCCATGGTAATTCCTATCCACATATTCTGGTATTCGATTGCATGGGTTTTTGCAGTGTAGCCTTCGTGTCGGTGAGGAAGGTTGCTCAATTTGCCGAGTGGAATTTTCATGTGTGCCGCCGTACCAGGATACATCCGCTTCCAGGTGTAGTGACAGCTTTTATATATCCGTTGGTCCAGCACACTGAACGCTTTGGAGCATATAGAAATCTTGATATATTCCGCAATTCCCATAATCATCGCATTGATGCGTTGTATCTGGGCCACCCGGTCACTGGTGCTGTCCATATGCTTCATGGCATGTATCTCGCTGCACACGTTTGTGATTTTGTCAGAGAGCCTTTTTGTGTTTGGGTACGGCTTACCAACCAGGTTTTCAGAATCCGTAGAGCTTCCACGCGGCCTTGCGGCTCGTATTACAAACCCCAGAAATTCCGCGCCGTCCCTTCGCATATCTGTAATCTTCGTTTTCTCCTCCGACAATTCCAGCTTCAATCTGTGCCTGAAATATTTCGTGAGATGCTTTTTCAACCGCTCCGCTTCTCGCTGTCTGGGAGTCAGGATAATCCAGTCATCCGCATAGCGGAAGTTATACTTTGGAATTGCACCTTGCCGCCGCAGGCGGGCAATATCGTTGCCCTTTTGCCTGCACTGTCGGATCGGCTCAGAGTATAGCCGCCCAACATACCAATCGAAATCGTTCAGGTAGACATTTGACAACAGTGGGGAAATGATGCCGCCTTGGGGTGTTCCGACAGAACTGTTATACAGAATGTCGTACTCCACGTATCCCGCTTTCAAGGTCTGACGGATAATAGTGATGATTCGCTTGTCGTGGATGCCAATTTTCCAGAGTTTTTGCAGCAGTATCCTGTGATTGATATTGTCAAAACAACCCTTGATATCTCCTTCCAGCGCAAAGACCGCTTTATTTTCTAGCTTTGCTGGTACATTGAGGGTATGGCATATGTCCGCAATGGCGTGTTTTTGTGCGCGGTATGGGCGAAAGCCGTAGCTGTGGGGGTAAAACCTCGCCTCGCAAATTGGTTCTATAATGATGCGAACGCATTCCTGGATGATCCGGTCCAAAATTGTTGGAATCCCAAGAGGGCGCATTTTCCCGTTGCCTTTGTCGATATACACACGCCGTGCTGGTTTAGGAAGATAATGCCGCAGGTTGCTCTGGACGATTGCCACCACCTCGTCCTTAGGCATTTGCAGGTATTTGTCCATTTTTATCTTGTCTACGCCAGCAGTTTTGCTGCCTTTGTTGGATTTGATGTTATGGATTGCCGTGACGATGGTGGTTTCGCTGCTGACTGCTTCCAGCAGTCCTGTGAAGGTCATATTTTTCTGTGATTGTGCGTATAGAAAATCTTGTAGTTTCTTCAGGTCTGTTTCGCATGAAAGACTGACGTTTAAGTGCATAAGGCATTCCCCCTATGGTTCGTCACTCCTATTTCAGAGAGTTAAAATCCTTCTTGTTGCGAAATCTACAAATCGAACCGGTTGGTCCCCTTCGCCGTGGAGCATTTCAGCCCCGTGTGACTGGCTTTCCCAGTCTCAGACTACTATGGGACCGCTGACGCCTGCATCGTTCATCGCGCTGTACCGCTCCCTTTGCAGGCTCTCAAACGTTCCGAAACCTCTATCCTTATCAAAAGCCCGTAGGCTGTTACCATACGCCGTGGAATCTGAACATGCGTTGAACCACAGTTACCACATATTACCCAGATTATTTCAAATCTGAGCGCCGATGCTGAACAAAGGACAGCACCAGCCATTCCAAGTGGCCCGCCTTTCGACGGGAGAGCTTTACGACGCCGCATAACTTTCCCTTCGCATAGCCATAGGCTTTGGAAGACCGCTCCATGTAGGCCATATACGCAGAAGCGCACTTAGGCCGTCAGGCTACGACTTTACCACGCTTTATACCATTGGCGGATACAGCCGCCAAACGCATAGTGGAGTATCATCTCGCGTGCTATCTCCGACTTTGACGTGTCGTGTGCAGGTTTGTCCTGCTAACGATATTGGTTCTGCACGGCAGGGGAATTTCACCCCTGAATTTGAGGTTTCAGTTCTCGCCAGCTCATTCTTGTTGCCAAGTGTTTCTGGCTGCCTCCTTTCACTGTGCCTGTCAAGCACAATTTGGGGCGGAACGTTTCGCACCCTTATATAACTCCTTGATCTGTGCCATATTCTGAATGATGGTGCTGGCGGAAATGTTGCGGGAACGCATGGTGGCCAGCTCACGGGTGAAGCCCGGAAGGGGCATGGCGGCGAACTCGTCCAGCACGAAGTGGACGTGGCATGGCAGCGCCCCATGGTGGATCTGGTCGGCGCTGTAGTACAGTGTCTGGAAAGCCTGGGCGTACAGTAGGCTCACCAAAAAATTGAACGAGTTATCATTGTCCGGGATCACGGCGTACAGCGCGCACTTTTTCTCTCCCAGGGTGTAGAGATCCATATCGTCATGGTCGGTGATGGCCTTGATCTGCGGCAGGTTAAAGGGGGCCAGCCGGACAGCAGTGGACACAAGGATGGATTTTGAAGTTTTGCCCGCCGCCATTTTGAACACTTTGTATTGCCGCACCGCCACGCTGATGGGGTTCTCCCGCTCTATGGACTGAAACAGCAGATCCAACGGGGAGACGTACTCCTCGTCCTCCTCCTTGACCTCGGCATACTCCAGCACCCGCATGACCATGGAGAAGTTCTGTTCATACTCCGGAGCCTCCTGCCACAGCATGAGGATGATGGCCTGCAGCAGAGCGGTTTCGGCCTTGGTCCAGAATGGATCGGACTCATGGCTGCCCTTGGGCGTGGTAGCTTGGATGAGATTATTGACCAGCCGCAGGGCGTCCTTTTCGTCCCGCAGGTAGCGGAAAGGGTTGTATCCGTCCGACTGCTCCAGGTTGACAAGGTTCAGCACACGGATGTCATAGCCCTGGCTCTTGAGCCAGCCGCCTGTGGCCAGCAGAACTTCGGACTTGGGATCTGTAATCACATAGTTGGTGTTGGCCTCCCAAATATTGGGCTTCACATAGCTGCGTGTCTTGGCCGCGCCCGATCCGCCGATGACCAGCACGTTGAGGGAGCGCCGGTGCTTGTGGGTGTCCAGCCCCAGGCGGACGTTGCGGGTGAGCAGCTTGTTTTTCTTTTGGCAGAACTGCGCGTTGACCTGCTTGGGCGAGGCCCAAGCGGCGGAGCCATGCTCCTCGCCGTCCCGCGTCCGGCCCTGCTGGTCTGCGTAGAGACAGATGCCCATAATGTAGACCCCCGTGCAGGCCAGGATGGTCATAAGGCTATGCTCCGTCCACCTGATTTGGAAGGGGTGTTCCATCGCCGCTGTCAGGTTGGCGATGATGTCCGGCAGGCCGCCGCCCAGGGATTGGGCAAGAAGCAGCGCCGCCCAGACTACGGGAATGTAGAGAAATAGGTAAACAGTGAGTTTGCCTGTCCGGGGTGTTTGGTTCAGATCATACTCACCTCCAAAAATACAGCGGCCCTGTAGATCTGCACCTTGACAGATCCACAGGGCCTATGATACAGTAAGTGTGGTACCTCCCTTCAGCCCAAGAGTGCTTTTTGAATTGGGACTTTGATCCCGTTGCGCGGTGGCTGGAGGGAAGTATCTTTTTTATCTCGTTTTGGGCCTGTTTTTCGTAACAGTTTTCACCTTGGCCGGAGCGGACGGTTTCCTGATCTGTGCCTGATATGCCTTGAGCCGCGCCTCCACGGATGGGCGCTCACTCGTCCCCCTCGTAGTAACGCTCTCTCTGGATATAGAGGAGCTGATTTTTATAACGGGCGAGTCTCGTTCCGACCGAGAACCTTTTTTTGGCGTGTTCTCCTGACTGTGGGCCACAGGGGCCTCCTGGCGGCCCTGCCCGGCTGCCCCCTGGGATACCTTCACCTGCCCTTGGCGGCCCTTCACAGGCCCGGACACGGCCTTTTCTTTCCTGGGAGCCTGCCGCTCCCTGGGTTGGGCCTGTTTCGCCTTTTCCTGGGACTGACGACCTTTCTCCGGGGCCTGACGCTCCGGCTGGAATACCTCCCGGCCCTGCTGCAGTTCCCGCGCCGGCTTCCGTTCCGGCTCCGGGGGGAGCGTATAGAGGATACGCTCAAAAATAGCGTTGGCCCGATCCAACTCCGTCATCGGCAGGATCACGTCCATCAGCTTGCCTCGGCCATCCCTGTTCTGAATCACCGAGTATAACAACTTGTGCTTTTTTGCCAGTTTTTTAAATTGCTTGTACTGCTGGGGCGTCATAGGAAACCGGCGCAAATCCCGCGTTTCCCGCAGCATCTTGCCCATGTTCACCTTGCCGGAAAGGGTTTTGCGGTTGTGGGCCAGCGCCATGGTCAGAGCCAGCAAGTTCTTTAGCGCCGAGCCGGACAGCCGCACCGCCACCTCCGTGCCGGAGAGCATCATGCGCACCATCTGGTCAGCGGCCTCACCGCCTCCTACGTTCATCTCGATCCACCTCCTTTGAGTGTTCTTCAAGCTGATTGATATCTTGCTGCATCTGGGGCAGCCTGTTTTGGATCTCCCGGCACAGGGCCAGCTTTTTCCGCTCCACCCGGATTTGTCGGTTGACCTCGGCAAGCCGCTCATAAATTTCAGCCTTTTCTTTCATAAGACTATCCCTTGGGATACCGCACTTTTTCAGCGTTGCCACTGCGTCCATATACCGGGCGAACTCCATTTCCATGCCGGACAGCCCGTCCTCATAGAGCGCCTTGGCGGGGGCCAAAGCCTCTGCATCCGCCAGGGCTGCATACAGCGAACGGCGTTTCTTTTTCCGCACGTTAAGGATGGTTCGCTGCTTGGTCAGGGCGGCCAACGTTTCCTCCGTGCGGGTCTGGAACGCCGTCATGTCCGCCTGGGTGGCAATGGCGTTGCCCCGGAGAAAAGTGAATTGCTCCCGGTACCGTTCGGACTTCATAACTTCCTGTCGGAGTTGGGGCGTCATGCGGGACGGATACTGCCGCTGCCTGATCTTGCCCAGTACATAGAGATAGTGAACATACAGCGCCATAAAGCCCGTATATTTTGGATGCTTTTTGTAGGGCCGGTAGGCTTGGCGGTAGATCACCGCTGGCCTGCGTCCGGCCTCAATGTCCTCCAAGTTCCCTCGGATAGCGGCCCGGATGCCGTCCTCAGTGAGCAGCGGATTCTTCCGTCCTGGGTACATGAACCGATCCTGGCCTCTCAACCGAAATCCCAGCCGGTTCCCGTGGCTGATCTCGTAGCCCATGTGTTCCATGAGCATAAAGAAGTGGCCCAGGTCGTTGGCGTCCTCAATGGCAGTGCGCAGATCCGCCTCCAGCATGGAGCGGAAGGTGGGCTGGCCCTTGGACTGGCGCAGCCATTCGATGTAGCTGACTGCCTTGGCGGACTCGCCCTGCAGGATGACCGACAGCCCTTGCCCCCGGCACAGCCTGTCGGAGATGGCCCGGACCTGCCGGTAGTAGCTCCGGGCGTTGCTGTGGTATTTCTCGCCGGTGTCCGCATTTACAGAATTGAAGATGACATGCGCGTGGATATGCTCCTTGTCCACATGGACGCCGATCACGGTTTCATACCCCGGCAAATGCTCCTGCGCGAACTCCTTGGCGATTTCCAGCGCCAGCTCCGGGGTAATCTCTCCCGGCTTGAAGGACTGGATCATGTGGTAATACTGCACACCATCCATCTTGCCCACAGCCCGTTTGGTATCCAGCATCTGGCGGCACTCCCGGCCCGGGTCGCAGTTCAGATGGGCGGTGAGGACGCGCTCCTCGGTCTTGTCACCGTTAAGGACGTAGTTGATGCCGATGTCCAGGCGGCCCTTTCGAGCCAGTATTTTAGTAATAGCCACGAGTCGCCCCCAATAAATATGGGCTGCTCCACACTGTGAAGCAGCCCATGATTTTGCTATTTTGGTTGTTGAATATCAGGCCCACTGGAAGTTTTCTTTTCCAGCGCCAATCTCAAAATGATATTTTGCGATGCCCAGATCCATCTTCGTGTAGAATCCGCTGCCTGCCTGTGCCTGCACCCGGCCATTCGCCAGTGTGAATACAAACTTCTGCTGGTTCATAGCGGTCGGGGCCAAAAGCGCGGCATCCATCCCGACCTTGAACCACTCCGGCATAGTTCCGGTCACCTTGGCCACCTCGCTCATGGCTTTGGACTTGTGAGGAACGCCCTGCGTTTTACCATAACCCAGCGCGATCACCGCGCACAGCTTTTCACCGCTGCCCACGGTATATGCCGTCTTGACTTTGCTGTATGTCAGTCCTACCCAGCAGGTGTTCAGCCCCATTTCCTGGGCCAGCAGTACCAACCGTTCCCCATAGTAGCCGCACCGCTCCTCCAGGTCAGGCCCTTTCTTTCCAATCAGAGCGAGGTAATTTGTCACACCGCTGAACTTTCCGTACCGGGCCATAAACCCGTCAAAGGCTTTTGGCTCATTGGTGACGAGCTGGATGTGCAGACCGCCCTCCCGGTTGCAGATGTCAATTTTATCTGTCAGCGCGGAGACAGTCTCCGCCGTCAGGGGCTTGTCAAGGTACTGCCGGACGCTGTGACGGCCCTTCATGATTTCAAGCATATCCATTTTTGTTGACCTCCTCATTCTATTTCACAGAAAATTGACCAGGATCATGGCAAGGCTCATGACGGTGAGACCGAAACCCAATGCGCGGTTCATGGCTCTGGCGCTTGCTTTGTTTGCGAACCGGGCAGTAAGCTGGGCGAACACCAATGTAGAGAGAATACACATCAACAGAATAGACCAGTCGGTGATCCCTTCGCCAATAGCGAAGTGTGACAGCGCCCCGGTGAGGGCCGTAAACGCCATGATAAACACGCTGGTACCCACGGCGGTCTTTAGCTCATAGCCCAACACACTGGTCAAAACAAGGAGCATCATCATACCGCCGCCAGCGCCCACGATGCCGCAGATCAGGCCCACCACCATGCCGCATAGAATAGACTGGAAGACAGCCTGCTTCCTGGTGCGGGTCTTGTTGCTCTCCCTGGCCGCCATCACGGGTCGGACAATGAACTTGATTCCCACAAAGAGGGTCATGAACATGGAAAAGCTGCCCATGGTAGTCTGGGGCAGGAAGGAGGCCGCCCAGCTTCCCACCAGGGTAAAGCAGAGGACGGACGCCATCATCACAAGGCCGTTTTTCACATCCAGATTGCCGTTCTTGTGGTAGGTCCAGGCCGACGCTGCCGAGGCCAGTACATCGGAGGCCAGGGCGATGCCCACCGCCTCATAGGGCCGGACATTCAAAAAGGTGATGAGCATGGGGGAAATTACCGCCGCGGCGGACAGCCCGGCCAGTCCGGTGCCAAATCCGGCCCCTAAACCGGCAATCAAACAGACAATGAATTTCAGCATTGGGTTCCGCTCCTATCAGGAAGTTGGGCCATAATTTTCCGAGCGTGCCGGAGCATTCCGATGAGCCGGTCCATGGCCTCCAAATCAGCATCAAAGTAATAGTAATTTTTGGTACCTTCCTTGCGAACCTTCAAGATTCCCGCATCTTTCAAAATCTGAAGATGATGGGACACTGCTGGCCGTGAAAGGTGGGTGTGTTCCGTAATATCCCCAACGCGGGAGCCTCCGCAGTGATCCATGCCCATCATCTCCATGATGAGATGCTGGCGGTTTTCGTCCCCCAACGCTAACAAGACCTTCTGGCAGGCAACAAACTCCACTGCCAGTTGATCAATATCTCTGCGTAGTTCCGCCATGACCATCCTCCGTTCATCCGTTCATTTTCTTAAACCTATTATACGTCAAAGTCAAGCAGATGCAACATCGGTATAGAAAATCGAGTTGAATACTTTTCCTATTTTTTTGCGATCTGGTACATCAGCTCGTACACCTGATCCAGCAGGTACAGCCCACGCTTGGCGTCCTCGGCGCGGGCGATCCCGGCGTTGACGCTGCGGGCGATCTGGTTAATATTCACGCCGATCTTATGCACTTCCCAGCGCAGTTCCTTGATCTCCTGAGAAGGCCGTGCCTTGACCCCTGTTCCCATAATCAGGCGGCGCAGGTAGGCCGTCTTGGAGAGTCCACAGCGTCGGGCGCTGCTCTCCAGGCGTTCTTTTTCCTCTTGGGTCAGTCGCAGGCAAATCTCATATTTTTTCTGCATCAACGCTCCTTCCTGCGGCCCGTGGGCCGCTGATTCCTCCGCCCGCAGGCGGCATAGGGGACAGGGGGATTCCCCCTGCAAGCGCGCAAAAGATATCTTTGCGCTATGCTTGCGGGTATACTCGCCCTATGGGGCGAGTATACCCGCGCCCGCCTGCAGGCGGGCAAAGAGGAGCCGGGCAGAGCCCGGCCAACCTGGGTGTATAATTATCCGAGGATGGTAAAGTGGGACTTATGCTTGCTGGGCGCCTGGGTTGCCAGGAGTGCTTTTGAGGTAGACACCCCGTTCATTCCAAGAAGGATTCAATGTTTAGGTTGGTTGGGTTCGCCTGGTTCGATTACCCGCATTACAACGCCAGCATATCGACCTTCACAGGAATGGTTTGATGCACCATCCAAACTATTTAAGGGGAGGATACACCATGCCAGAGAAACCAGTTTCAGGTATCGATGTAAGCAAGGAATTCAGCGATATGTGCATTATTTCGCCGACCAACACCATCTTTCAAACAGCCCATATTTTCCACGATGCCACAAGCCTCCAGCACTCCCTGGCAGCATTGGCGGAAGCGGAGCGTGAGTTCGGGGAGAAACCCGTAATCGTGATGGAGTCAACAGCCCATTACCACAGGGTAATTGCCCAATTTATGCAGTCGTCCGGATATGAGGTCATGGTTATTAACCCAATGCAGTCTGGTGCGCTCAAAAATATCAACATCCGCAAGGTAAAAAGTGATAAATCTGACGCACATCGCCTGGCGCTACTTTACCGCTTGAAAACCCTGCACACAACAAACCAGCCGAATGACCTGCTGTGCAACATACGGGATTATTGCCGTCAACGCGCGGATATCATGAACAGTCACACCGCATATGTGAACCGGCTGACATCCCTGCTGGATCAGGCTTTTCCAGGCTACGCACGGGTTTTCAACCGCGTTGCGTGTAAGTCCTCACTTGGGGTTCTAAAGACATACCCGTCCCCCGCAGCCATCCTTGCCGCTGATCCTGATCAGTTGGCGGAAACTATCTCAAAGTACGCCAGAAGGGGTATTGCTACCGATTATGTAGTAAAAAAGGTAGCTGCACTTCTTACCGCAGCAGAAAATGCGGAGAAGATTAATTTGAAACGAGAGGCATATTCCATCCTGATCGTCACAGTTGCGGAGCTGCTTGAGGGACTTCAGCGACATATCGAAACACTAAAAAAGCGGATCATTGAACTGGCAAAGGAGGACCCATCCGTTGAATTTGAGGTCGGCTTGCTCCAGACGATCCCTGGAATTGGCCGCTATTCTGCTGTCCTGCTGCGCGCTGAAATTGGTGATTTCTCGTTGTTCCAAAAGCCCAAGCAGCTTGTTGCATTCTTTGGCATGGACCCGTCCACCAGACAGTCTGGTAAATTTGTTGGCACCAAAACCAAGATTTCCAAGCGTGGCTCCCCTTATGCCAGAGCAATTCTGGATATTTGCGCACAGTCCGCTGTACATCCGGTGAAAGGGAAAGTACCCGCAAATCCTGTTTTGGCCAATTACTATGCTGAGAAAGTTAAAACAAAGGACCCCAAGGTTGTGAAGTGTATCATCATGCGCAAGCTGGTCAATATCATATTTGCCGTATTGAGGGATAAAAAACCTTTTGAGCTGCGCACCCCGGAAGAGCATATCGAGCTTCTGAAACATCCAGGCATTTCATGTGCGGCCTAATTCATAGTGACTTGAGATTGACATAGACACTTTTGCGCAGAGAGGGGCAGCGCCCCTCTTGATTACCACAAAGTATAGGAGCACAAGACTGTCAAGACCGCCGAAGGCGTGGCGAAGCCAGTGCCTTGACTGGCTTGTGGGCCTGTGCTACCTGCATAAACTCGGCTTAAAAGCCACCTTTTCAGTGGCTTGAAGTTTTGATGCCTTTTTTGGAAAACTAAAATTTCCCATCCATCTAAAATTCCTCTTGACAAACGCTTAGTTGGTCTACCTCACCGCCAAGGGCGGTGAGGGCCTCGGCCCCGCCGCTGGCGGGGCTTTTTCTTTCAAGCGGTATGGTGATTGGAAGCCGCGCGGGCGGAGCCCGCGTCCTTAAAGGGAAAATGCTCATCTGTCCCGCTGGTTGCGCGGCTGCCGAAGTTTCAGGTTGTAGTGATCCACGGGAGTACCTCGCAGATCCAGCTCCGCTGCATCCGGCACTCCACCTGCACCCGAATCGGCCCGTCGGTCTTACTGTTCTCCAGTTCCCGCACACGGCAGGACTTGTAACAAAAGTGGGAGTGGAACATGGTTTCAGCCAAATCTGCACCTCCAATTCTCTGATGTAGGTGTCACCGTAGACACCCTTGTCTGATCAAAAAGACAGGGCCGGGTGTCATACATAACACCCAGCCCCTTGCTCCACCACTCCGGGGACGATCTGCGCCGAGCCTTGTTTGTAATAAGATAGCAAGTATCCCCTTTACGCCACCCACTGGGAAATACATCTGTCATGGGTGCTTTCATCTTTTCTTTCTCACGCCGCCTGCCCCAGTTCCCGTGTGATCCGCTCCCTGGCCAGCTTGGCGTACTCATCGGAGACCTCGATGCCGGTAGCGGAGTAGCCCTCCAGCACAGCGGCCAGCACGGTGGTTCCGGAACCGGCGAAGGGGTCTAAGATATGGCCCCCCGGCTCAGTGATCTTCACGATGTCCCGCATGAGCTGCAGAGGTTTCTCCGTCAGGTGAATGCGGTTCTGGGGATTGCCGTACTTGAACACCCCCGGCAGACAGGGGACGGGGCGGCTGGTAGGCATATCGCCGTTGGAACCCCAGACGATGTACTCGGCCTGCTGGCGGAAACGGCCTTTCTGGGGGCGAGAGTTGCCCTTGTCCCAGACAGCGGTGCCACGCCAGATCCAGCCCGCCCACTGGAGGGCGTCGGAGGCAGCGGGAAGCTGCCGCCAGTCAATGAACATACACACCGGGGTGCCAGGCCTGCACAGTTTCCGGGCGTCCGCCAGCCACGCCGCCGCCCAGCGGGTCCAGGAACGCTGGTCCTTGGCGTCCCCCTCAAAGGACGGAGGCGCGTTGTCGCCCATGCTGGAATACTTTTTGGCGGTGGACTTATTCTTCTCCGCCTGGGTGCGGCCCCCGGAGGCGTAGGGCGGGTCGGTGATGACCGCGTCAAAGGAGCCGGGGGAGAAACCTCCCAACAGCTTTAGGGCATCGCCCTGGATGATCTCCCATCTGGGATTATCGCTCATGTGCGTTCCTCGCTTTCTTTGTGGATTTTGGAGGTTCAATTTTGGGAGACAGCTCTGTCTCCACATACTCGCTGATAATATTGAGGGCCTGGTAATAGTCGCCGCAGGAGGTGACACGGTCGATCATCTCCTTGTTCTGGTCGTACATCCCTGCCATTTGGAGCAGCTGGGAGGCATCACCCATGATGGAGAAGATATTGCCGTCACGGCCCAGCAGCTTCATTTTGGGCTTTTGCGGCGGGGCCTGTTCTTTTTTAAAACCACCCAATCGGTTCGGGACATAGTCGGACAGCCATGTGCCGCCGAATTGGCCGTGGGTCTGGAGCCGCCACATGGCCAGCCTGCCCATGTCCAGCTTCACATTCTCAAAGGGGAACAGCAGGCAGGTCAGGCCGTCATGCCGGAAGGTGGACACAGTCTCGAATCTGCTGCCGTCCCGCAGGATGCCGGCCTCAGTGAGCAGGTCGTTGATGCCGTCCACCCATTCCTGGAGCGGCCCGCCGCAGCCCTGGAGGACGAGTCCCTCTTTATCGCTCATTGTTCGCAGATCGTCCGTGGATATCTGCGTGATCGGGTTATCGCTCATGTTGGCACCTCTCGTTTTTCTTTTGATGTACATTTTTCCTGTTGATGGCCGGGTGATGCTCCGCCCATGTCTCCCGAAGAGATTTCCCCATATCCTTTTGGCAGATTTCTTCCATCATGCCAAGGATCATCGTTTGCTCGGAGGGCAGGAACTCAACGGGTTCCCATTGCTCCCCGCCCTCATACTCCTTGATGCACAATTCGCCCCGGAGGATTTGGGCGACAGGGTCATACTTCGCATACAGATCGCAGGTGTCATCTATATTGGGATACACCTGAAAGCGCCGTCCTACATCGAATCCGATTTCCGCGTATGCGATGATTTCCCTGCCGGTAAAATCCATGACCGGGTCAATGGCGATCTCATCCGCGGCAATCGGTGCTTCGTCCTGCCGCTCACAATCATCCCCAATATCTTCCCGGACTCTCCAGAGCATATGGCCCATCTCGCCGCTGTGGTCATGGCCGGTGATCTCGGCCTCCCAATAGCCCCGCACAACCTCCAGCGGATCGTCAAAGCGGAGCAGGAACGCCGCATCATCGTCATCACAGGCGCCGAGCAGTTCCTCATGGCACTGCTTGGCGGCGGTGATCTCTGGGGCCATAGCAATGAGTTCAGAGACGGTTCTGCTCTGGAGCTGTGCCAGAAAGTCCTCATAGTTTTTGCGCAGCCGTTCTTCCAGAACAGCTTTCAATTCATCGCTCATCGCGCGCCCCTGCCTTTCCGTGGAGCCTGCCGGTGGGGCTGGCCGCGGCCGATGGTTTTCTGGTCGGTCTTGACCTGGATGCCCAGATCTATGGCGTGGCGGATCTCCGCCCACATTCCATCCGTCCACTCCGAGCCATAGACATTGACCTGCTGACAGGATTCCACCAGCCGCAGGCCCATCTCCCGCGCCGCCTGATCCTGCACAGGATTCTCAGGGTCGGCAATGGGCGGGAACATAAGGTGGGGGCAGACAGGGATATTTCCCTCTTGAAAGACCTCCTGGGCCTTCTGCTGCGCGAACTCGATGTTCTTCTTCACATCGCCCCGGAGAGGGGCGCAGATGTACACCAGCTTTGGGCCTCCCCGCACACGCTCCTGGCTCCGATCCCGGAATACGCTGAGATACTGTTCCGCCGCCTGCCGGATCACCTGATAGTCTGCGGCGGTAGGCCGGTAAGCATACCACTCCACCTTGCCGTAGTCATCCCACAGGTGCGGCGCCACCCCGTCACGGAAGTTGGGGTTGCCGGGAACAGGCTTTTTCCCCAGCAGATCTTTCAGCCACAGTACCATGGTGTCCACCGGCCCGTCCGTGCGGTTCAGCACGGTCAGCTTCAGGGCGTCATACTGGCTGGAGATGTGGGTGGAGATAAACTGCGCCCGCACCCGCAGATCCTTGCCCAGCGTTCCAAAACAGGATTGGCCGGAGTAGGTGGGATCGTCTATGAGCTGTCCGTCCCCAAACAGCTTTCGAAGTTTCTGTTCAAACGTGTTTATCATGGATTCCCCCTCTGCAAATGATGTAATTGTTATAAGATTTGATTTTTATTTCTCCCCGTCAGCAGCACTCTTGTCCCTGCGGTAAAATGGGCAGGTCAGGCACAGCGTATAGTTGGGCAGTTCATAGTGCCGCCCTGTGAACAGACGCGCCCGGCTGCCGCAGCCGCCGGTCATACGCCAGGGGGCGTATCTCCTTTTACGCTGCTTGTTTCGGACGATCCAGTTCTCTGTCCTCCTGACGGAATATGGCGTCAATGTCGGAGAACCGCTGGGTGCGGTTGAATTTCTCCGTCACCTTGCCGGGAATGGCCTGCAGCTCCAGCATCCTGGTCCACAGATCCGGGTGGTGGTCGTAGAGGTGGCGCAGCTCCGCCCGTCTGGCGTTGGGGCAGAACCAGCAGCCACCCCGGCCGGTAAACTCATAGACAGGAGAAAGCAGCCCCGCCTGTTGGCAGAGCTGCTTTGCATCTTGTTCTGTGAAGTTGTATTTTCCCAACAGGGACACTTTGTTTCCATCCAATCGCAGCAGGCGTTCCTGCTCATCCTGGGCGATCCCCACATACTGAACCGTTCCGGTTGGAAGGGCTTTCCGGTACTGTTCAATGGGCCGTACCTTGCAGTCCCGCTGGACGGCACACCGCCCACAGATGGGGAACGAGCGCACCATGCCCTTTTTCGGGCCGCGGGTGATCCGTCCGGTGAACAGATCCACATAGGTCTTTTGCGCGCGAAGAACAACAATTTTGACACCCATCCGCTCCAACGCCGGGATGGCTCTGTTGTAGATGAAGTCCCGATGCTCCGGCACCTCGCCGGAGATATCCCTGTCGAACATGACTTCGCAGTAGACCGCCTCGTCCAGCGGCTCATGATGCTCTTTTGCAAGCAAAATCGTGGCCAGAGAGTCCTTGCCGAAACTGCAGGAGGCAATATGGCGCTGTTCTCCGCTCAAAAACCACACCCCCCTTCAAGCGGAACACCATACCACAACCCCCGCGGAATATCCAGCAGTTTTCCCAAACAGCAAAGGGGCTTGATCATCGGCTGAACACACCCGCTGTGGCCATCCGGCAGGCGTCCATTATGGCAGCGGATTTGTCTGTCTGCTCCCAGGGGGCGTCCTGATGGGTGAAGTGTCCGTAGTTGCAGAACCGGGCGAAGATGGGGCGGTTCAGCCCCAGGGTGCGGATCATCCCTCCGGGAGTCAGGTCGAACACGGCCCGGACGGCCTGCTCCAGCACAGCTTCCGGGTATTCGCCGGTCTGGTGGGTGTCAATGTCCACCGCCACCGGCTCGGCCCTGCCGATGGCATAGGCGAGGCTGACGGTGCATTTCTCCGCCAGTCCAGCGGCTACAATGTTCTTGGCAATATACCGCGCCATGTACGCGCCGCTCCGATCCACCTTGGTTCCGTCTTTTCCAGACAGTGCGCCGCCGCCATGAGGGACAAGGCCGCCATAGGTGTCTGCCATGAGCTTGCGGCCCGTCAGGCCGGTGTCGGCGTCAAAGCCGCCCAGAACGAAACGCCCGGAGGGATTGATCAGGATCTCTGTGGCCTCGTCCGGGGGCAGCATCCGCAGGGCGGGGGTAATAACGGACTCCAAAATCTCCCGGCGAAGTTCTCCCATATCCTTATCAGCGTCATGCTGGCAGGATACCACTACATTGGTGATTCGGCTGGGCAGGCCGAACACATATTCTACGGACACCTGGGCCTTGCCGTCCGGCCCCAGGCCCTGGATGGTTCCCGTCCTGCGGGCATTGGTGAGCAGGCGGGTCAGGCGGTGTGCCAAAACAACCGGCAGAGGGAGCAGTTCATCCGTTTCGCCGCAGGCATAGCCGTACATGATCCCCTGGTCGCCGGCTCCGAGTCGTCGCAAAGTCCGCTCTACTCCGTTTCCGCCTGATGGCGAAAACTGCGTGCGCTCCCTTGCTCCTCCTCTCCCAGCCGAACCCGCTTCGCTGGGCTTCGGCTGGGTTCCTATATCATCCTGGGTAACAGCCCCGGCGATGTCGCCGCTCTGGTCGTGGGTGATGACCTCCACCTCGTAGTCGGAGCGGTAGCCAACCGCCCGCACAGTCCGGCAGACGATGGCGGGGATATCCGGCAGTTCTCTGGCGGTGATCTCCCCGGCCACGATGATCTTCCCAGCCGTGGCCATGGCCTCGCAGGCCACATGGGCGGCGGGATCGTTCTTCAGGCAGGCATCCAGAACAGCGTCCGCGATGGTGTCGCAGAGCTTGTCCGGGTGGCCCTCAGTGACCGACTCGGCGGTCAGGATGTACTTATCTCTCATGGGATGGGTTCCTCCTCTTTGATTTATAGGGCTGGTGCCTGGGTTCGGCGCACTGGGGCAGGTCAAAGCCCAGGGCCGAGATCCTTTCGTTGGGCAGGTCTAAGCGGTCATGCAAAATCTCATACAGCTCGGCGCTGTCGTGCTGTTCGCCAAGATAGCCGATGATGGCGTCCAGAAACTCCTGTTGGGGTTCCAACTGCTCGGCGCAGTCGGCCAGCGCGGATGCGTAGCCGTGAAGCCATGCGGCGTTATAACCGCTCTGCGATGGCTCCAGGCTGGCACGGATGCGGGCCTGCTCTGCGGATGCGGCAATCGCGTCCATGCCGGACAGATCATATTGGGGCATAGATATCACCGCTCATGGCTGTCCCGCCGTTTTGCCGGTTTGGGGCGCTGGGTAAACAGGCTGTTCACCTGTTCCGTCATGGAGTGGACTTCTCTCACGCAATGTTCCCACGCCTGTTTCAGCGGTTCCGTGGGCAGGCCGTTCTGGTAGTAGCCCTCCAGAATGCCGTTATAGTAGCTGTTGGACGGCAGTATCGGTTCACGGAACCGCTCATCCATGACATAGACCATGACAGACAGGGAGCGGCCCTCGCTGTCCCGCACAGTTACCGTCTGCTTGTCGTAAAAGCGGGGATAGCCCTCATAGCGATCCAGTGACCGCTCACACTCCGGCGTGATGCTCCACAGCAGGCCGGTCACGGTTTCACCCTCCCTGGGCGCGATGGTAGCGAAGCCGCCCCGCCGGAACAGCAGTTCATAGTTCTCCAGCGTCACCGGCCCCACCACCTCGGCGGCAGGGCAGCGGTAGGCCATCTGGTCTAAATTGATGTTGCTGCCGTAGGCAAAATAAAGTCTTTTCTCCATATTCAATTCTCCATAATCGTCAGCGCACCAGCCTTGGCCAGATGGGCAAACATGGCCCGCGCCTGCTGCTCCACACCGCACTCAGGCAGGTCGCAGTCCAGATCCGTGGCGCGCATGAAGTTGCTGCGAAGCTGGTAGATATAGCTCTCCGTATCCGGGTACTCGGTGGGGTCGAAGGTCTGCTGCCGGAGCTGCTCCATGATTTCTGTGCCGCTGCCCTCGTAGGTGCGCTCATCGATGCGGATTTTCATTGTCATCTCTCCATTTCACGTTGCCTTTTTTTCCTTTTGTTGACCTCGTAGCTGTCCTTATCGTAGCGCCATGCCCTGTCTCCTTCGAGGTGGGCGAGTAAATGATCCCGCGTGTTCTTGAACTCCTCGCCGTTGAGGCCCAGGCGCACCAGCCACACCCGGAAGGTGAACAGCTCGTTCTCGCTGTGGGTCTTGCGCATGACCGTGCTGCGCTGGGCGATGGCCTGGGCGGAGATGGCGAGGCACAGATTGACATAGGCGGCCACTTTCCCCGCGTGGAGGGTAGAATTAAAGCACCGCCATTCCACGGTGCCGCGATAAAAGACAGAATGTAAATTCAAAGCGTAGTAGCGCGTCCAGTTATAATGATCGGTACTGTCCACATTCCCTTCATACCAAATCTGCTCCAGTTGGGTGAGATCTGTGGTTTCGTCCGAGGAAAGCCGGCGCGCCTGCAGCAGCATCGGTTCCCGTACTTTCTGACACCAGCGGGAGGCCCTGGCCTCATTTACCTGCAGAGCCCTGAACAGAATATCCTCCTTGGAGTACATAATGCCGAGTAGGTTCTTCAGGCTCTGGCGGTTGTGGTTGGCGGCGTCCACGTGGACGTGGATGCCGCAGGAACTGTTGGTCTTGGCTCCAGCCTTTCGTACCCGCCGCACACACTCCTGCAGCTTGGACAGTTCGGCGTAGGTCAGCTTGGGCGTAACCATCTCCACCTGATATTCTCCGCTCCTCATATTCCTCCCAAAATTGGAGGTGTACCCGTCTGTAGTTTTCCGCTCCGGTCTGATGCTGCCATCGCTCATCAGCTTCCACTCTTTGCCCTCTGGGTCAGTGACACCCCAGGTGTCATAGTAGGTTCCGAGGTACTGAGGCGTTGTGCCGAAGTACGCCGCCAGCGCATCGGCAGCCTGCCTGCGGGTGATGCCCGTCATCTCCACCTCCACGCCGAAGCACTGATCCTTGATGCCGATCTCGCTCATGCGGCCGCACCTCCCCTGAGTTCTTCATCCACTGCCCGGATACGGCGGCCAATGGCCTCGATCACGTTGACCGTGACACTGTTCCCAGCCTGCTTGTATGCCTGGGCGTCCGAGGTGATGGCGAGGATCTTGTCGATCTGGTCATCCCCAAAGCCCTGGAGGCGGAGACACTCGCGGGGCATGAGTCGGCGGATTCGCCCTCCCCGTTCCACGATGCCTTGCGTGCTGCTGCTCTCCAGTGTGAAGGCAATATCTTTTCCAACACGTCCCCGCCGCACACAGGAGAGAAAGCCTAAATTGACCGTATCTCCCGGCGCCGCTTCCTTATAGCCGCACTTGGTATCTTCTTTAATCAGCAGCACCCCGGAGCGTTCTCTGGGATGGTTGGAGAGTGTGGTCTGCCCGTACCGGGCGGTAATGCACCGGGCAACCTCCGTCTGCGCCGGTTTCCCTTTGCAGAGATCTATGAGGTACAGCCCGGTCTTTCCACCCATGCCGCCAGCCCCCGCCGTCTGTGTGCAGGCTACTCCTTCGGGGTCGTAGACCCGCGATCCCTGCGGCCCTCCGATGATTTGTACAAGAGCTTTTCCGTCTGTTCCAAAGACAGGAAGTATTTTTCCGGCGCATCGGGGATCAAGATAGCAGATAAGGAACACCCGCTTTCTTGACTGGGGGACTCCAAAATGTTTTGAGTTAAGCACAGTCCATTCGACATGATACCCCAGGTCATCCAGTGCGGCGAGGATGGCCGCAAAGGTTTTCCCCTGGTCATGCGATAAAAGTCCGGGAACATTTTCAAGCAGCAAATAAGGAGGCCGTCTGGCTTCAGCCAATCGGGCAATTTCAAAGAAGAGAGTGCCTCTGGCGTCGGCAAATCCCTGTCTTTTGCCAGCGTTAGAAAATGCCTGGCAGGGGAATCCTCCGCACAGCAGGTCGAAGTCAGGCAGGTCGCTGGGGTCGATTTTTCTTGCGTCGGGATAGTATTGCTCCTCCTCTCCAATGTCGTGGATGGCACGGTAGCTGGCGTCGGCGTATTTGTCGATCTCACAGTGGCCGACACACTGGAAACCGCCCGCGCGGGTCAGTCCGGCCCGAAAGCCGCCGATCCCCGCGAACATATCAAAATAACGGATCAGGCGTATCACCTTCCTCCTGTTGCAGAGCAAGCAGAAAGCCGAGGACGCTTTCATCCACGTCCCCGGCCTGCAGCCACTCAGATTTTTCTTTTGCGGAGATAAATTCCACACTACGCAGTTCCTCCCGGAATAGAGTGCGAATGTCGTTCAAAAATTTTTCCTTTTTCTCAGCCTGACAGATCATCCGGCACACAGCGTCCGTCCGCTGCCCAGCGGGGATGGCGCGGATTCGCTCCTCTACACTGCTGGTGCTGCCTCGCAGAACACTTTCGATCTGGGCGGTAGTCATCGACACGCCAAACAGGCGGCGCACCTGCTCACTGATCTCGTCAATGCACCGGATCATGCCCAGCTCCAGGCTGCGGCAGGTGGCGGCGTTGGGGATGCGGTTGTCCAGCCGCATCAGGTCAACAGTCCAGCCGCCGATGTCCGCCACGATGACGGACGGCTCGTCCAGCAGCTCGCTCTGGGTCAGCACGGCGGCGTAGCCCTGGGGGAACAGGGACACCTCCGCAATGGTGACGGTGTAATCCTGCCCCTCATAGCGGAAAGACACCGGCTTGCCGTCCCGGAGCAGGTAGGCCCGGAACTTCTTCTTGTCCCGCCCGAAGCTGGTGAGGGGCAGGCCGGCGGCCAGATGCACAGCGGCGGCTGGCTCCGCGCCCCGGTACATCAGCTCCTTGGCGATGGCCGCCAGGGTCAGGAGGTAGTAGTCCCCGGTGAGCGTTTTGTCCTTCTGGAGCGGCTGGCGTCCGCTGCCCACCACATAATATTTGCCGCCGTATTCCAGCACATCCTTGCTGGTATACGGTTCATGCTCATACTCCACCAAGCCGGTGGGGAATGAGAAATGCGAGGTTTTCATAGCGTAGTAGCCATGGTCAATGCCGATGGTGATCGTGTCGCTCATCTGGCGTTACCTCCCCGGTGTTTCGTCTTTTTCCCCTTGATAGCAGTCTCCCGCGCTTGCCGCACCTCCGGGCTGGTCAGGTTCCATGTATCGTCGTGGCGCTGCACAAGAACAGCAATGTCCTCCGGCGTCATATATTTCCCGCACAGCCTGGGCAGGTAGCCGGCGGTTTCGCTCCATTTGTAGGGGTAGCCGATCCCTTCGCCGTACTCGATGTCCTTGGCCAGCTCCTGTTTCACCTTTTCATAGGCGGCCTGGTCGAAATCGTCATAGGCGTTCCTGCCCGTCAGCTTTTCGTAGACGCTGCTCCCAATATAGGCCAGGGACTCAAAGCACCCGCCTCCGTAGACAGGGACATCCGCCAGAGAGTCCGGATCTTTCAGCGCGGCCAGGTAGACGTCCCTGCCCTGGGCGATGAGCCAGCCGCGGAAGTCCATGAAGCCGTCATCGCTGCAGCCGCCCAGCATGACGGAGGCGGCAGTCCAGAGGCCGTATTTGTACGCCAGGGCCGAATACCCGTGCATAATGAAGTCAAAGTTCCGGGCCTGCTCCGGCCCCATCCGCAGAAGTTCTCCCTCCACCCATTTGGCGGAGGCGTCCATATTCTGGCCGCAGCGGGCCTTGGCTTGGGCGATCAGTGTCCAGAAGGTTTCCTTGTTGATCTCGGTGATGCTGGTATCTACAGTGATCACTCCCATCTTTTCTAAAACATCAGCGTATAATCGCTGTTCAAACTTTTTGTATTCCGGTGTGGTAATGTCTACATTTCGAAGTGTGGCGGCCTCATAGCAGGTGCCGGGGACGATGCTCCAGTCCACCGCGTGGAAGTGTCCGGCGATGAGATAGCGCAGGAGCTGGCGGCCGTCCGCCTCCTCGAACATTCCCCGGTTGTCCTCATAGCAGAAAGTGCCGTACAGATCGAAACCAGTCATCTCCACAGCGGCGCGGTAGAGCTTGAAGCCCTCCGGATCAAGCCGCGGGGCATTTTGCTGGTAGAGCTGTTTCAGCGTATCCAGATCCATGTCAGCCCCTCCTTTTCAACATGGCGGACAGCCGATCCAGCACACGGATGCGGCAGCGCACCTTGCCCGCGGAGTCATCCAGGCCATTCATCTGGTTCTGGATGCGGCGGCGGATGGCTTTGAGCTTCTGCTGGTCGCTGCAGCACTCCACCACGACATACTCACCGCCATGGGTGGCCAGCACCTCCCGTCTGCCGTCCTCATCCCGGAGGCTGGACATAAGCCGCTGGCCCACACGCTTGCGGTAGGCGTTCTGGAGGGCCTCCACATCGCCGGACACACCGTGTTTGGCCAGGATGGCGGCGATTTCCCCGGAGGTGATTTTCATGTTGGCGGACAGCCGATCCATAATCTCCGCCTCCGCTTCCGGGGGCAGAGCGGGCTTGCCGGGAGGCCCGGCCGCTTTTACGGGGAACTCTTTGCTCATCGCTCCACTTCCTTCCTTTTTTGAGATTTGCCTGCCGCCTTTTCAGGGGCAGGCAGAGATTTTCCGGCATCCTCCGGGCAGTAAACGTGCAGGCCCCTGATGCTCTCCGCCTGCTCGGAAACAAAGCCGGGAGGGGCGTCCTCCAGACTGGCCGCCGCCATGACCCTCCGCCTGCGCCTGTCATGGTGGGAAGTATAGCTGTAGCAGTGGTCCCCATCACGATAAATGCGGATACCCTCCGGCTCTCCGTGCCGCCGGGCATAAGCGGTCACAGCGTCTTTCTCCGCGATAAAGAGCGGCTGAATCCCCTGCTGTAGTTCGGGGCCGATGCTGTTGATGTATTTGACCATCTCCCGGACATCCTGACACTCAAACTCCGGCGCGTCAAAGCCGTACCGTTCCGTGACCAGCGCCCATTTCGCGCACTCATGAGGGCTGTCCAGAGAAATTACAAAGTATTTTCCGTCACGTTCCCCGGACAGCGGCTCAAACCGCGCGTCATCATACAGCGGGCCGGACAGGGGGCAGTTATTTTTGAACCAGACATAGTAATTGTCCAGGATAAACGGGTCGGTGATGCCCATAACCACTCTGCCGATCTTCTTCAGCCGTCCGGCCAGAGCCTCCGTAGAGCAGAACTAATCGTACCAGCCCGCTCTGCATTGGGTGGCGAAGTCTTTGCTGCTGAAGGCCCCGGCCCGGAACTTCTCCTGCCACTGGCGGACAGACAATTCATCTGGCATTCGTATCACCTCCCGGAACCATCGTTTCCAGGATGCCGGCGATGGTGGAGAACACCTCCGCCAGCTCATGGGCCTCCTTGGCGCTGTCCATGATCTCCTCCGGCGTCATGCGGGTGCATTCGGCCCAGATACACACATTTTCCTCCGAGGGAGTCAGCAGGACGGCCCGTTCAAAGGCTTTGCAGAACAGCCCCGCGATCTTGTGGCGGCGGTTTGATTCGGCGTCCGACTGCCGGATCTCCCTTTTTGCTTTCTCCAGCTCCACCGCCTGGGCGGCGGCTTCGTCCCGCTGCTCCTCCGGCAGTTCCTGCACCTGCCGGGTGATGTTGTAGCCCTGGTTGATGGACAGATCGCCGCTGTCCAGCGCCCACTGCTTGGCCTCCAGCAGATCCTCAAACGAGAACACGGCCATCTGGTAGGGCAGGCCGTGCTTTTCGCACAGCCTCTGCCGGTTGTGGCCGTCAACGATGATCATGTCCTCATTGACAATGATGGGCGAGTAACAGCCGTTCTTCAGCAGATCCGCTTCCAGGGTGGCGAGCTACTCCCCCGTCAGCGGGGGGAGCAGCTCGGCCATCTCCGGCAGCACCACAGGGGCGCGGTCGGCGCTGCTGTAAATCGTGCCGGTGTTTCGCATCAAGCGGCATCGTCGTCGCGGGCTGCATATCCCTCGCTTCCGGCTAAAGCCGAAAACTCGCTCATTCCGCCGCTCCTCCTCTCCAAACCGCAACCGCTGCGCTGGGTTGCGGTTTGGGTTCCATCGGTTTCCTCCACCTTCCGGGGGGACAGGAACTCCACCTCGGTGGCCTTGATGAGAAAACCGGGCTGGCGGGCGGGGTCCTCCGCGAAACAGATCGTCTCGAAGTCCCCGGAGGCGGCCAGCTTGCAGCCCTTGTAGGCGAAGGCGGCGCACCGTTCGGCCAGAGGGCCGCGCACCTTGATGGAGATGAAGTCGGTGAGCTTGTTGCCGTCCCGGTCCCGGTAGCGCCGGTCGGAGGCGATCCGCAGGATGGCGTAGGGCTTTCCGTCCTCATGGGACTTCAGCTCCACATCGTTGGTCAGGTTCCCGATTGCGGTAATTTTCAGCATAGCTTTTCTCCTTTTCAGATAGATGGTTGGATGGTATATTTATAATGTATAGGGTAAGCGGCCCCCTCTGTCGTCGGCACAAACTTCATATCACTCGCTTCCGCACAAGTGCGAAAGCTCATTCATTTCGTTGCGCCTCCTCTCCACCCCGCAACCGCTTTGCTGGGTTGCGGGTGGGTACCCGCCTACGGCGGGTTTCATTGAGAGCCGCTGCTGCGGAAATCAATATCCAGTCTTGGGCAATGGGGTAGCCTTGCCGTAGACCGTGGTCACCCAGCGGCTGATAGCCTGCACCCAAACTCCGTTGTAGGTGCCTCCCACATCCGCGATGTTGACAAAGCTGCTGCCAGCCTTGAGGCCGGTGACGGCGGTACACTTGATCTGGGGCTTTTCCACCTGGGCGAAACCGGCGGGGGCCTGCCCGAACACGAACATGACTTCCGTCACCCGCTCATTGGCCGCGAGGCCCAGGGCAGCGGGGGACGCCGCCAGCGTGTAGTTCCTGCTGGTGGACAGGTTGTCGGCCAGCGTCCGGTACTCACCGCCGTTCACCCGGTAGGTGATTTTATACACGCCGGGGAAATTGTAGGTGCCGGTGACGATGGTGTTCAGCCGCACCTGTGCGGGGAGCGTATCCCTCCAATAAAAATTGTCCAGCCTGACATTGGAGTTGTTGGCAATACCGGAGAAGGAATAGTTCACCGGCTGGCCAGCCACGGCCTCCTTGGGGCCGGTCTTGGTGATGGACACCCCGGTGGTCAGGCTCTTGTCGGTCACCTCGAAACGCACGATCTGGCCCTCATGCTCCAGATAGGCGGTCAGCTCGGTATCGCTGACACCGTAATTGGCCGGGGCCTTGGTTTCCCGGATAGTGTATCGGCCCAAAGGCAGCGGTTGTGACACGGCCAGTCCACGGCTGTCGCTTTTGATGGTATCCACCAGATTTCCGGCCTTGTCGTAGATCTCAAACACAGCGCCCTCCAGCAGTGTACCCGCAGGCAGGCCGTTGGTGGAGTTGTAGTCGGCGGACTTCTTGGTAATCTGAATCTGAGCGGTGATGGGGATGTTCTTCCACTCCACCAGGGTCGTTTCGCCAGCGGTGACGTAGACGGTTTTCATCTGAGTGTCGGGGACGTATCCCTCGTTCTCCAGCTCACGCAGATAATAGCGGCCTGATCTGGTCAAATTCTCGATGTAGACATAGCCCTGATTATCTGAGGTGTACTGCCCGATGGGGTTGTTGCCGCTGTCGTACAGCAGGAAGGTCACACCCTGAATGCCCTTGCCGGTGACGCTGTCCGTCTTGTGGATCAAGATCCCGCTGAACGCCTTGTTGGTGACGGTCAGCGATACCGTCTTGCCGTTCTCCACTTCAAAATAAATCGGGGTGCTGTCTACCTTGAAGCCCTTTCCGGCTTCAATTTCAACGGCATAATAGGCCCCATCCTCCAGAGAGAGGAACACACGGCCATTCTTATCGGTGGTGATGGTGTCAATCAGCTCATCATCGATCTTACGGATCTCGAAAGTGGTATTGGGGATGCGCTCTGTCTTATCCGCCTCATTGACTTTGATGATCTCCACACCGCCGATGGGATCGTTATAAAACGTGAGCATCTGGGTGTCCGCGGGGTTGACCACCACGGTCTGCGTCTGGCCAGTCGGATCGATGGTATAGCCATCAATCGTCTTGGTTTCTTTCGCCACGATGGTTCCTGTGACGCCGGAGATACGAATTTCACCGTTTTCGTCCGTGGTATAGAGGCCCTTGCTGGAGAGATGCCCGTTGGCGTCGTCCACATAGCCGCCCCCGGCGTAGGTCAATTCAAATTCCACCCCGGCCAGCGGTTCCTTTGTCACGGAATCCAGCTTGCGGATGACAATGGTACCCTGCGCCTTGTTGACCACCCGAAGGGTCTGACTCTGTTCGCCTGCTTTGATCAGGATGCTCTTGGGGCTGCTATCCAGCACAACGCCGTCAGGCACAGAGATCTCCCGCGCGGTGACAGTCGTTCCAGGCTCCAGATTGGGAATGACGATGCGGCCCGAATCGTCAGAGGTAAACTCGCCGTTGCTGCCGCCGATCACGGCTCCGGTCTGATCGGTAACGAGGAACGTGACCCCCTTGAGAGGCACGTTGCCGGTTTCAGTCTCCAGATACTTCTCAATGGTCAGCGTGACCTTGGGTACATTTTCCACGGTGACATTGTTGCCGCCCGTGCTGCCGCCTACGTTGGTACTGCTGTCGGTCGTGCCGGCAGGCAGGCTGTTGCTGCCGTTTCGGACAATGATGGTACGGGGCGTGGGGTCGAGGACATAGTTGGAGGGTACTTTGGATTCCACCACCACAACGGTGGAATTGGGCGTGAGGCCGGTAACAGTGACAGTCCCATCCTCCCCGGTGGTGTACTTGCCCAGGACGTTGCCGTCCCCATCCTTCAGCGTGAACTCCGTATTGGGTACGGGCTTTCCGGTGACGGCATCCAGCTTCGTCAGGGTGAGGGAGCATCGCGGCTCGTTGTAGACCACGATAGTCTGTGTGTCCGCGGGATTGACCTGAACCGTCTGGATTCTGGTGGCCTCGTCAATGATGTGTGTGGAGAGGGTCTTGACCTCCTTTACCACCACCGTACCCACAACGGGTACCCTGATCTCCCCGGCGTCGTTGGTCACAAAGCGGCCCTTGCTGGACAGGTGGCCGTAGGCGTCGTCCACATAGCTGCCGTCCGCGTAGGTGAGTTCAAATTCCACCCCGGCCAGCGGCTCCTTGGTCACGGAATCCAGTTTCCGAACGACAAGACAGCCCGTCTTTTGGTTGACAAAGCGGAGGGTATTCGCGCCATTATCGCCAATCTTGATGGTTTTGGGGGTGGAATCCAGCACTACGCCGTCAGGGACGGAAATCTCGCGGGCGGTGACCGTCGTTCCGGGGGCAACCCCGTCGATCACGATGCGCCCGTCATCCCCGGTGATGAACTCGCCGTTGCTGTTTCCAATCACGCTCCCGGAGGAATCCGTGACCAGGAAGGTCACGCCCTTCAAGGGTTCGTTGCCGGATTCCGTCTCCAGATATTTCTCGATAATGAGCGTGTTCTCCGGGATGTTGTAAAAATAGACGCTCTGGTGGTCATCCGGGTTGACCACAACGGTCTGGCTTTTCCGGTTTTCGTCGATCAGATAGCCTGGTACGCTGGATACCTCGGTAAAAATCAGCGTGCCTGTCACCTTGCTGATGTTGATTTGGCCCTCGCTGTCCGTATAATAGATCCCGTTGCTGGACAGCTTGCCGCCGATGTTGTCCACGACCCTGCCGTCCGCATAGGTGATTTTGAAGCCCACGCCCTCAAGGGGCGTCTTACGGTCGGAGCTGCTGAATTTATAGAGAGTGACGGAGCCCTTGGGCTGGTTCCGGAACTCCAGAGTGGCTGTGCGCCCAGCCTGGATGGTGATGGTCTGGGGGACATCATCCAGCAGGTAGTTCTCTTTTGCCCTGGTTTCCCGTGCCACGATGGTCGTGCCGGGGTCGAGATTGGAGATCAGGATGGTTCCCGCGCTGTCCGTCACGAACTTGCCGTTGGCGTCGCCCAGCATGGTTCCCTTGCTGTCGGTGATAAAAAATTCAACGTCACTGAGCGGCTCATGGGTGCTGGCGTCAATTTTCTTGATAAGGACGTCCCCCTTGGGGCTGTTGCCGAAGTAGAGCTGCACCACATCCTGCTCTTTGCCGGAGATATAGGCGGTCTGCGGAGCGGTGTCCATGACGTGATCCCCGTCGCTGGCCAGCTCCTCCACCAGATAAGCGCCCGCCTCCAGCCGGTTGAGCGTGAAGGAGCCGCTGGAGCCTGTCTTGTAGGTGCCGATGACCGTGCCGCCGCTGCCGCTGGTGCCGGACATATACTTGACCTGGAAAATACAGCCCTCAACCGGCGCGCCGGTGACACTGTCATATTTCCAGACCACGAGCGCCGAGAGGGGCGTATTCTGGAAACGGACGGTCTTGCTCTCATTCCCGTGGATAATGACCGTTTGGGTCAGGGGTTCCTTGAGCTGGAAGCCGTCCGCCGGCTCCACCTCTGTGATTGTAAACTCGCCGGGGTAGAGCCGCTTGCCCTGCTCATGGAGCCTGATCTCGCCGCTGCTGTCGGTGTAGAAGTAGCCGTAGTCGATGGTGGCCGGGGCCTCGGCGGCTTCGCCGGTGCTGGTGTAGACAATGTGGAATTTGGCGTGTTCGATTGGTTCGGAAGTGATGCTATTCTCCTTAAAAACAGTCAATTCCGGGGCCTTGCGGTTACGGAACACCAGCGTTTTTTCGTCGCCGGGGCTGAGGGTGATGGTCTGGGTGCGGTCCGCGTCCTCGTCCGGGAGATAGTAGGGGCTGGGGACGGATTTCTCCGACACCTGATATACGCCGGGGTCTACATAGGCGGAGACAGTGCCGTCCGGCCCAATCGTCCAATCATCCTGGTAAGTGCCGTCCAGCGCCTTGACCGTCAGGACTGTGTTGGGAATCACAGCCCCGGTGTCCGCGTCGATCTTCTTCAGCGTGAGGAGGGGCTGTTTGAGGTTGTCAAAGACCAGTTCCTTGCTGTCACCGGCCTCCAGCCAGATCGTCTGGGTGGGGTTATCGCCTACAACATAGGGGTCTTTCACGGATTTTTCCGTGACCTCGTAGCTGTCAACGGGGAGGGCGGTCAAGGTGGCCTTTCCATCCGGCCCAGTCACCACATCGGTGTGGTAGCCGTAGTGGATGCCGCGAATTTCGAAGTGGGTTTCAGGGATCGCATCACCCGTCTGAGCGTCCCGCTTTAAAATCGTCAAATTGGGCAGCTTTTGGTCTGTTGCCGTCACGGTGACGGTGCCGCCGCCGTTGATGGTGGCCTGATCCACATGGGCGATGACCGGCTCGCTCAAAGTGGCGAAAGGCGAGGGTGCTGCCACCTCCACGAAGGCGAACATTCCCTCGGTCACATCGGTGACAGTGATGGTTCCGTCCGCCTTGGTTTCCTCAGTGCCGATGATTTGACCGTCCTTCACGATGTTAAATACACATCCGGGCAGGGGCCGGTCACTATCATCCAGTTTCAGGAGCTTGATCTTGATGCGGGCATCATTCTCAAAAACGAGGGAAACATCTGATTTTCCATCCCACTCGAAGGACTGTTTTACCTTGCTCGGGTCGCTGCTTTTGGTGTAGTTGGTGGGCGGGGTCACCTCAGTCGCCACAAAACTGCCGATAGGCATGGTGTCCCAAGGCACATCGGTCAAATAGCCGCCTGCCCCTGTGGTGTAAGTGCCTGTAAAGCTGTTGTCCACGCCCTCGATTTTGATAACCGCACCGGCGAGCCCCTTTGTGGGATCATCCGCGTCTACCTTGCGGATGCTGCCCTCGCCGGTGACGATGGGCGTATCGGCAAAGGTGACGGTCACAGTCTTATTGCTGCCGCTGGGGAGGACAACGTACTGCGGCCCGGCATTGTCGATCTCGTAGCCCTCCGGGCCTTCCAGCTCCGTCACGGCATAGGTGTTTGCGTCCAGCGGGGACAGGGTAACGGTCCCGTCACTCCCGGTCACGACCTCCTTGGAGTAGGCGCCGTTTTCAGAAGTCACCTTGAACCGCGCCCCGGCAAGGCCCTTGTTGGGGTTGGTGGAATCCACCTTCCTGATGGTGAGGCTGTACTGCTCATGGGTGACATTCAGCTCACCGATCATGATGGCCTGCACATCGTTGGCGGGGTGGTAGTTGGAGCCGGGGCCGGCGTAGGCGTACTCGTAGACAGCACATTCGCCCCATACGCCCTGATTGCCCAAATCGAGGATATACTGGGTGCGGTCGCGGAACGATGTGCCGTCCAGCACATCATCGATGCTGGAGAAATTTGTGTGTTCCAGGTTGTTGTAGACACACAGCAGTTCCTCGGCGCAGGCGGCCACGGGATCTGACAGCAGATTGGCCTTGTAGCGCCAGACGATGGCCTGCACCCAGGCGTTCATGGTCCAGGTATAGCTGCTGCCCCACACATCGTCCACACCGAGGGCGTGGGCCTGATCCGTAAACACGCCGGTGGAGTGGGCGTAGAAGTAGGCCATCATGGTGGTCACGGTGGGATCGGTGACGGCCTTGGGGTTGTTCCAGGAGTGGCCCTCCAAAGACCAGCCCATGCCCTTGCCCTTTTCCGCACAGAAGCCCATGGTACTCTTTCCGTTCAGGCCGAAGTGCATCTGGTGGAGCCAGCAGGTTCCCAGGCTGGGGGACTCGTAATAGACGCCGTTGTGGGTGCAGTCATCCATCTTGATCGTGTCCGGGCTGGCTGCAAGGGCCATCGAGGGCAAAAGCCCCAGCAGGCAGACCAGCACCAGCAGAGCCGCGATCAGGCGGTTATGCGGGAAGTGGAATTTTTTCATAGATTGAAATTCTCCTTTTTGTCCGTAGGCACAGAAAAAGGCCCTCCAGCTTTTGCTGGAAGGCCGTCCCATGCCGTATTCTTGTTATCCATAGGGATTGATGGAGTTCGGTTTTCCGATGAACATATAGCAGTAGGTCACGCCTCCGCTCTCGGTGACGCCCACGCCGATGCTGTCTGCGTCCGGGTCGATTAGGGTCTGGAAGTGGCCGGGAGAGTTGATCCAGTTGGACACAGCGCGATGGGCAATGTCCGCTCTGGCCGCTCCGGTGAACACCGTGAGGTTGGTGCCGAACCCGTTGGGATAGCCGCAGGCCGCAACGGCCTCGCATTCCTCCCTGGTATGATGCCAGGAGTATTGCTTATCTGAGATGGTCTGGGCGGCATTCATCAAGGCGTCGTTTACCGGCAGCTCTGCCGCTCCGTTTTTTCGCCTGACCTCATTGGCAAGCCGGATGATCTCCTGCCGCGCTTCTTCCAGCTCCGTGGCAGGAGCCGGGGCCTCAGCGGTGGATGGCGCGGGATCGCCCACCGTCAGCGTCAGGCTGGCCGTTTTCCCGTGACTGTCTGTGGCGGTGAGAACTGCCGTGCCGTCTGATTTGGCCACAGCCACCCAAAAGCCTCCCGCGTTTTCCACAGCAACGATCTCCGGGCTGGCGGATGTCACAGACTGGGCCATCCCGCCGATAATCAGGCCGCTGCGATCCCCGGCCTGAAGGGTGTTCCCCTTGTAGCTGCTGATTCGGATAGGGGGCAGAGCCTCCGCCGCCTGGGCAGGAGCTGCCAGCAGGGCCGCGGTCATTGCTCCGCCAAGAAGCAGGGACAGGACTTTTTTACTTTTCATGCTCGTTTCCTCCATTTTTCATAATATAGCGGGATTGCGCAACCCGAACATACCACAAGGCAGGAGGGGAAGTCGAACACAATCGGCAGACAGCGCGGGGAATTGGCGAACAGGGTTATGCCCGCTGTACGGCGGTGACACACCAGCGGTAGTCCGGCTGGTTCATCACGCAGGTATAAAGTGTAATGCGGTTGTCGGTGGTGGCAGCGGTGCCGCTGGAATCCGTGACGCTGACCTTCTCTACGCTGGTAACGGCGTAGGTGCGGGTTCCCAGCTTGGTGGTCAGGGTGATCGTGTCGCCAGACTCCAGAGTGTGAATTTTTCCAAAGTGGTTGGTCACACCTCGATTATGCCCCGCAAAACAGACATTGCCATCCCAGATGCTGGTGTCGGTGAAGTGGCCCGCACCCTTGGCCAGTGCGGCGCTGTCTGTCCCCTGGTAAACCTTAACTGTCAGGTTGATGGCGGGGATCTTCAGCGTTCCCAGGCTGCCGTTGGCGTAGTAGAGATCGCTGGTTACCTCTGTATAGCCGGTGATGGTGCTGCCCTGGGCGATATCAGTGGGACTGCCGGGGATCTGGGTCATGGTGAAGCTGCCGCTGGCGTCCACCGATGGGTACTGCCCAGCGGCAAAGGAACTGCCTGCCACGCCGCCGGTTGTGTTGCTTCCAGCGCCGCCCACCTGATTGACCAGTCCGCCGCTGAGAGCGCCGGGAACGAGGTTGGGAGTCAGGTACTCGCCGCTGCCGGGGAGGTATCTGGTGGGACTGCCAAAGCTGGGAGCGGCCAGGGCGGTGTTCTTGCTCCTGTCCACGTTGGGGTTCTCCCACTCGTAGATGGTATCATCGCTGGTTGGCTGGCCGAACAGGTAGTCCTCCGGCGCGTCAAAGGTGTACTCCAGGGCGCTGGCCTGGGTGACGCAGAGGACGCACAGCATGGCGGCCAGCAGGATACTTCGCAGGTTCAAGCGGTTCAAGCTCTATCATCTCCGTTCTTTGAATTTTTTGAAGGCGAACACACCGCCGGCGCCCAGCGCCAGCACCACAACGCCAATCATCACGGGGCGCTTCAGGCCGGACAGATCCACAGCCTCCTCCGCAATGTCCGTATGAGTGTCAGGGGCGTTGGACTCCTCCGTGGCTTTCTCGCTGCCGAAGATAGCGGTGTAGGTGACCACAGCGCAGTTGGCCTTGGACACCTCGCCGGTGTAGCTGG
>X355_Hoffmanns_Two_toed_Sloth__coassemble_1850_pt1 | contig 74871 bp, 74 predicted proteins | sample X355_Hoffmanns_Two_toed_Sloth__metabat2_high_PE_003 | metagenome-assembled genome bin X355_Hoffmanns_Two_toed_Sloth | reverse complement strand
GAGCTATTATGGCTCAAGGGGTTTCGTTTTGGTGGAGGCGAGGGGAGTTGAACCCCTGTCCGAAAACGCTTCCACGGGAACTTCTCCGGGCGCAGACGGTTGTCAGGATTCCCCCACATACAGGTCAGCCGTCAGCCCTGTATGCTCGGTAGAGTCATGATGCATGGCGCGCTCAACTCTTTGCGCGCTCACGTACGCCACTAATCGACGCCTGATCCCGGCTCGTGGCCCTTCCGGGTCAGACGGTCACGGACTTAAGCCGCGACGAGTTCAGCGTTATTGTTGTTCTTTAATTTATAAAGAATGCCCGTTTTAAGGTGGCCAGGCGCCACCGCCCGCTATCCCCGATTCCGCGTCCCCGTCGAAACCGGTACGCCCCCGCGTCGTCGCAAGCTCCATATCCCTCGCTTCCGCCTGACGGTGAAAGCTCGCTCATTTCGCTGCTCCTCCTTTCCCCATCGAACCCGCTGCGCTGGGCTTCGATGGGGGGTACGGGGGATCTTTTTTGCTTTGCAGGGGCCGCCGCCCTCTGCGGCGGCCCCTGCGTTTGTCGCTGTTCTGTTACGCCTTCTCCGGCGCGGGATAGTCCACGCCGAAGGTCTCCACGGTGACCTTCTTCATGCGCTGGTCGGCCCGGGGGCGGTCCGTGCGCATGTCACGCGGAGCGTTCACGATCTTGTCGGCCACGTCCATGCCCTCGGTCACCTTGCCGAAGGAGGCGTACTCGCCGTCCAGGTGGGGGGCTTTCTCCACCATGATGAAGAACTGGCTGCCGGCGGAGTTGGGATGCATGGCCCGGGCCATGGACAGCACGCCCCGGTCGTGCTTCAGGTCGTTCCGGAAGCCGTTGCGGGTGAACTCGCCCTTGATGTTGTAGCCGGGGCCGCCGGTGCCCACGCCCTGGGGGCAGCCGCCCTGGATCATGAAGCCGGGGATGACCCGGTGGAAGATCAGGCCGTCATAAAAGCCGCCCTGGACCAGACTGATGAAGTTGTTCACGGTGTTGGGAGCCACCTCGGGGTACAGCTCGGCCTTGATGACGCCGCCGTCCTCCATCTCAAAGGTGACGATAGGATTCTGAGCCATTGGATTTTTCCTCCTCAATGTATATCTTTCTGCACGGAGTATTGCAGGGTATCACGAAATCAAGCGCCTGTCAACAGGAAATTTTTGGTCAGCGGTTCCGGGCCTTCCTGGCGCGGTCCATCTCCCGGCGTGCGTCCTTGGCGGCGGCGGCGTCCCGCTTGTCGTAGAGCTTTTTGCCCTTGCACAGGCCGATCTCCAGCTTGACCCGGGGGCCTTTGAAGTAGATGGACAGGGGGACGACGGCGTAGCCGTCCTGCTTGATCTTGCCGAACAGGCGCATGATCTCCCGCTTGTGCATCAGCAGGCGGCGGGGCCGCAGGGGGTCCTTGTTGAAGATATTCCCCTGTTCGTAGGGGGAGATGTGCATCCCGTGGACCCTGATCTCCCCGTCCTTGATCACGCAGTAGGAGTCCTTCAGGTTCACATTGCCCTTGCGGATGGACTTGACCTCGGTGCCGGACAGCTCGATGCCCGTCTCATATTTGTCCTCGACGAAATAGTCGTGGTAGGCTTTTTTGTTGTTCGCCACCACCCGGATCGACGGCTCGGCCACTGAGTTCCACTCCTCTCGTTCCCATTTGGCTGGAAGAGTATTGTACCATAGATTATTGATTTCCGCAAGTGCCCAGCCTCTTGCAATTCCGCTCGTTTCTGGTAGAATACAGACAGAAAAATGCGAAACAGAGGGGATCCCTCCCAAAATTTTGATCCCCGGCGCGCGGGCGGCGGCGGATCGGGCCAAACTATCTTTACACGGAAGAAAAAATTTTTGATTTTCGGGAACCTTTTTCCCATTTGGCCGTCTAAGGCTATGCCAATATCAAAAAAGGAGTTTTCCCATGAAAAAACGAATCTTCGCCCTGCTCCTGTGCGGAGCGCTGAGCCTAGCCCTGCTGACCGCCTGCGGCGGCAGGGACGCCGACCCGTCCGGCACTCCCGGCACACAGGACCCGGCCTTCTCCGTGGACCTGGCCGCGTTCTACCAGTCCATTATGGACGCCGCGGAAGAGGCCCCCATGATGATGGAGCTGACCGGGGAACTGCTGGACGGCGCGTACCCCGGCCTGTCCGGGCTGGACCTGAAGCAGTGCGTGGTGTATTCCCCCGCCATCACCGCCACCGCCATCGAATTCGCCTTCGTGGAGACGGCCGACGCCGCCGACGTGGAGACGGTGAAGGAGATCTTCCAGGCGCGCATCGACGCCCAGGTGGACGGCGGCGCGTGGTATCCCATGACCATCGAGGGCTGGCAGAACGACTCTGAGATCGTGGTCATCGACAACTATGTGTGCCTGTTCGTCTGCTCTGAGAAGGACGGGATGATCGCGGCTCTGCGCGGCGGCACGGACGTGCCCGCCTGGGGCGAGCCATCCGAGAGCGGGGAGGAGGACGGCGACGTCCAGACCGGCGGTACTGTGGTGGACTTCCCCTCCGACGAGGATATTCCCGGTGAGGATCCCTCCGACGCGCCTTCCGAGCCTTCCGCCGCGCCCACGCCCACGCCTGCTCCCGCTTCCACGCCCGCGCCCACGCCCGCGGCGACTCCCACCCCCGCGCCCGCGGCCGGCGTAGACCTGACCGCCTTTGCCGAGACCATTCTGGACAGCTATGAGTTCGCCTTTCTGGAGCTGGTGGACCCCGGCGATGAGCTGGGCGCGTCCCTGCTGGCCAACTACTACGCCGGTCTCACCGGCCTGGAGCTGAAGCAGAGCGTGGTGTACCTGTGCATGATGTCCATGAACAACGGCGAGTTCGCGCTGGTGGAGGCCAAGAACGCCGACGACGCCGCGGCGGCGGCCGCCGCGTTCCAGGCGCGCATCGACTACATGGCGGGCAACGGCGACGAGCCGGGCGGCGCGTGGTATCCCGAACCCACCCGGATCTGGAGCGAGTGCTCCCAGGTGGTGGTCAAGGGCAGCTACGTCATGATGGTCGTCCACGAGCAGTCCGACGACATCGTCAAGCAGTTCAACGCCCTGTTCTGATTTTCCCGAAGCCGCCAGTCACTCCTTGCGAAATTCCCGGAAGGTTTTTAAAATGAATGTAGGGGAGGCTATCAGCCTCCCGCTCCAGTTGGCGATCATTGTGGCGTTTTCGGGAGGATGATATCCTCCCCTACATTCCCGCTCCTGACTCGATAATGACCGCAACGTAGCGGGCCGCCGAGGGCGGCGGCCCCTGCATGCATCCCACAAACCTCCCGGTTTTCTGTAGGGGCGCACCTGCGTGTGCGCCCGGCGGCCCCGCCGCCACTTGGCGACCACCGCCGCATCCACGGGCCGACACACAGGTCGGCCCCTGCATTCAACCTGCGACATGCACCACCTTCGCAGGGGCGGTGCGGCAGCTATTGGCGGCTTTGCCGCCTTACGGATGCCCATGCAGAGCGTTCCAAACCCCGCCCCGAACCCGGCAATGACCGCAATGTGGCGGGCCGCCGAGGGCGGCGGCCCCTACATGTAACCACAAACTTCCCGGTTTTCCGTAGGGGCGCACCTGCGTGTGCGCCCGGCGGCCCCGCCGCCACCTCCCGATTCCCCCTCTCCAAAACAAAGTCGCACACCCCCGGGGAGCGGCCCGCCGCCGCTCCCCTTTCCCCTGAAAATCATGCGCCTGAGGTGACGCCCGTGGTATTTTCCACTCCGTATTTTTTGTTCCTTTATCTCCCTATCGTATTATTTTTATACTACATTTCCCCCCTGAAATGGCGCAACCTGGTGCTGCTGGTGTGCAACCTGGTGTTTTACGGCTGGGGCGAACCGGTGTATATCCTGATCATGTTCGCCTCTATCGCCATCGACTACACCCACGGGATGCTGGTCACCCGGTGCAAGGGGAAGGGCAATCTCCGGGGTGCGAAAGCCGCCGTGGCCTCGTCGGTGGTCTTCAACCTGGCCCTGCTGTTCTTCTTCAAGTACTGGGACTTCCTGGCGGTGAACCTGTCCCGCCTGGGCCTGGATTTCATGCCCGTGCGCGGGGTGGAGCTGCCCATCGGCATCTCCTTCTACACCTTCCAGACCATGAGCTACACCATCGACGTCTACCGGGGGGACGCCCGGGTGCAGAAAAACATCGTCACCTTCGGCACCTTCGTCACCCTGTTCCCCCAACTGATCGCCGGTCCCATTCTCCAGTACAAGGACCTGGACGAACAACTGGAGCACCGCGCCCACTCCTTCGACAAATTTGCCTCGGGCGCGCAGCGCTTTGTCATCGGCCTTGCCAAAAAGGTGCTGCTGGCCAACGCCATCGGCCAGCTCTGGGACGTGACCCTGGCCACGCCCGGTTCGGAACTGACCACCCTGGGGGCGTGGCTGGGCGTGATTGCCTTCGCCTTCCAGATCTACTTCGACTTCTCCGGCTACTCCGACATGGCCATCGGCCTGGGGCGGATGCTGGGCTTCGAGTTCCGGGAGAACTTCAACTATCCCTATATCGCCCGCTCGGCCACCGAGTTCTGGCGGCGCTGGCACATCTCCCTTGGCTCCTGGTTCCGGGAGTACCTGTATATCCCCCTGGGCGGCAACCGGGTCAAGCCCGCCCGGCTGGTCTTCAACCTGCTGATCGTTTGGGCCGCCACCGGCATCTGGCACGGGGCAAGCTGGAACTTCCTGTTCTGGGGCCTGTTCTACTTCGCGTTCCTGGTCTTTGAAAAATTCTGGTTTGGCCGGGTGCTGGAGAAAGCGCCCCGCTGGGTGGGCCATGTGTACGCCCTGGCGCTGATCCTGGTGGGCTGGGCCATCTTCGCCGTGGAGGACTTGGGCGCGCTGGGCGCGTACCTGAAGGCCATGTTCGGCTTCGGCGCGGGCCTGGCGGACGGCGCCTTCCTGTACCACCTGCGCAACTACCTGATCATTCTGATCATCGCCGTCCTGGCCTGCACCCCCGCCGCCGCCAAGGGCTGGAAGCGCCTGTCCGGCAAGGCCCGGCAGGTCCTGCTGCCCATTCTGCTGTGCGCGGGCCTGATCCTGTCCACTGCCTATCTGGTGGACGGCACATACAACCCGTTCCTGTACTTCAAATTTTAAAAGAGGAGCCGTGCCATGAGCAAAAAATATTCCATCTTCATCACAGCGCTGTTCTGCCTGTTCCTCTTCGGCTTCGGCGCGGCCTTTTTCCTCCTGCCCGACCGGGAGTTCTCCGAGCAGGAAAACCGCTATCTGACCCAGTTCAAGGCCCCCACCCCGGAGACCCTGCGCTCCGGTGAGTTCATGGAGGACTTTGAGGAGTACGTGGTGGACCAGTTTCCCCTGCGGGACGATTGGATCCGCCTCAAGGCCCTGGGTGAGCGCGCCCTGGGCAAGCAGGAGAACAACAAGGTCTACTTCGGCACCGACGGCCGGACCCTGTTCGCCCACTTCACCGCCCCCGGCGATCTGGAGACGCGGGTGGGGTACGTGAATCAATTCGCGGAAAAGGCGGGCGTGCCCGTCTACTTCGCGCTGATCCCCGACAAGAGCTATGTGTGGGCGGACCGCCTGCCCGCCCACGCCCCCAACGTGGACGACGGCTCCACTCTCCAAGCGGCGGCGGAGCTGTGCGGGGATCAGGTAAACTGGATCGACCTTTCCGCCGCCCTGTCGGGGGACGACGCCTTCTACCGCACCGACCACCACTGGACCACCCTGGGCGCGTACCAGGGCTATTTGGCGCTGGCCGGGGCCATGAACGGCTCCGCCACCCTTCTGGACTACGAGCCGACGCTGGTGTCCGACTCCTTCCTGGGCACCACCTTCTCCGCCTGCGGCGCGGGCTGGGTAAAACCGGACGAGATCTACACCTGGGTGCCCGAGGAGGGCATCGAAGTGACCCGCTACCCCGAGGGTGCGCCGGTGGAGGGCGAGCTGTACGACGAAAGCCGGCTGGACCAGAAGGATCAATACTCCATGTTCCTTGGGGGCAACCAGCCCCTGTGCATCATCCGAAATCCCGAAGCCGCAGGGGGCAGGCTGCTGGTCATCCGGGATTCCTACTGCGACAGCCTGGCGCCCTTCCTGGCCTTGGACTATCAGGAGATCCACCTGCTCGACCTGCGCTATTACAAAGTATCGCCCAGCATGTATATCGAGCAAAACGGCATCGACCAGGCCCTGGTGCTCTACAGCGCCGCCAACTTCGCCAGCGACATCAACCTGTTCCTCATGGGGATCGGATAAAAGATCCCCCACGGGCGCCCCAAAGGGCGGCCTCAGCTTGTCAAAAAAACTCGTAGAGTTCGCGACGCGCACGCCGCGAGAAAGTTGAAATCCGTTTTCTCCGGCGACATGCCGCAGCGTGAAGAAAATGTGCCAGTGGCACATTTTTAGCGCAGGCTGGGCAGCTACGCTGCCCAGGGGACCTTTCCTCGGAGAAGACACTTCTCGGCCTGCAAACGTGCATTTTGTCCGCCCTCGGCGGACAAAATGTGTGTTGCGGCGGGCCGCAGTTCCTTTGTCGGAAAAGTCGGGCAGCCTTTTTCAACAGTCTCAGACCTCCGGAGCGCTGCACGCTCCGGAGGTCTTTGTTTATCCAAGGGCCACATCCAGGCTCAGCATCAGCGTAAAGCCCAGGGTGAAAAAGATCGTCCCCAGGTTGGAATGCTTTCCCTGGGACATCTCCGGGATCAGCTCTTCCACCACAACATAGACCATGGCGCCCGCCGCAAAGCTCAACAGATACGGAAGCGCCGGGATGATCAGGCCTGCGGCCCAGACCGCGCACAGCGCGGCCGCCGGCTCTACCGCTCCGGACAGGGCGCCCCACAAAAAGGCCTGACGCTTTTTCATCCCCTCCGCCCGCAGGGGCATGGAGATGATCGCCCCCTCGGGAAAGTTCTGGATGGCGATGCCGACCGCCAAAGTCAGCGCCCCGGCGATGGTGATCGTCTCATTCCCGGTCATCCAGCCCGCGAACACCACACCGACGGCCAGCCCTTCCGGAATATTGTGCAGCGTCACCGCCAGCACCAGCATGGTGGTCTTTTTCAGCGCCACCTTCGGCCCCTCCGGTTCATCGCTGCCCTGGTGCAAGTGGGGGATCGCCCGGTCCAGCAGCAGCAGGAACAGGATGCCGAGCCAAAATCCCACCACGGCAGGCAGAAAGGCCCATTGCCCCATTGCCTCCGCCTGCTCCATGGCGGGTATCAGAAGGCTCCAGATGGAGGCCGCCACCATTACCCCTGCGGCAAAGCCGACCAGGGAACGCCGCACCATCTCATGCAGCGTATGCTTCATAAACAATACACAGGCGGCACCCAGCAGCGTCCCCAAAAACGGGATCAATACGCCCCAAAACACTTCTTTCGGCATTTCAATTTTCTCCTTTCGGCACGTTTGCCAAAAGTTAGCCTAAACTAACCTCAATATCCACAGGGAGCCGCTCCGAAGAGCGGCCCATGGTTTGTCTTTCCACTGCCGCGGCAGTACCCATGGCAGCAACATGACAGCAAAAGAATTTTGTCCCGTCAAGCCGCACGTTACCCCTTATTCCTTGCCGCGGGAACTCTGGCGTTGGTCCTGCCCTCGGGCCGGATCTCACCGGCCTTGGTCAGCGCCAGCTTGGTCATCAGCGGGCCGACCAGCTCATAGACTAACACCGCAAACAGCACCACATTGCGCACCAGGGCGCCATCCCTCAACTCGGTGGCGGTCAAGGCCATGCCCAGAGCGACACCGGCCTGGGGCAGAAGAGTCACGCCCAGGTACTTCGTGATGGTTTCCCCACAGCGGCTTACGCGGCAACTCAGATATGCGCCAAAGTATTTCCCCAGCGAGCGCGAGAGGATGTAGACCACGCCGATCAGCAGGACCAGCGGACTGCTCAGGATATTCAGATCCAGCTCCGCGCCGGAGATGACGAAAAACAGAATGTTCAGCGGTACGGTCCAGCCGTCCACACGTTCCATCAGTTCCTCGGAGAAATCGCAGATATTGCAGAAGACGGTGCCGGTCATCATGCACACCAGCAGCAGAGAAAAGCCGCAGTGAAGCGGGCCGACGGAGAACTCGATCATGGAAAGGCCGACGGTCAGCAGGACAAAGCCCACCGAGATGGCCAGACGCTTGCTCCGGGAGTGGAAAAAGCGCTCCACCAGGTGCAGCAGCGCGCCCATCAGCGCGCCCAGCAGCAGGGACGCTATGATCTCGATCACAGGTTCCAGCACGATGGCGCTGATGCTGGCAGTTCCTTCCTCCATGGCCCTCGCGGCGCCGAAGGAGGCGGAGAACAGGACCAGGCCCACCGCATCGTCAATGGCCACCACCAGGAGCAGCAGCCGGGTCAGCGGGCCGTCCGCCTTGTACTGGCGCACCACCATCAACGTGGCGGCGGGAGCGGTGGCCGCCGCGATGGCGCCCAGTGTGATGGCGGTGGGAATGGAGATCAGGCCGGGCTTGAGAAAGTGCAGGGCGATCAGCGCCACATCCACCACAGCGGTGGTGATCACGGCCTGAAGAATGCCGACGACGACAGCCTGCCGGCCTATGTTCTTCAACTGGGACAGGCGAAATTCGTTGCCGATGGTAAAGGCAATAAAGCCCAGCGCGGCTTGGGTGAGGATGCTGAATCCCTCCACCGCCTCTATGCTGGGAAAGCCCAGGCCAAAAACGCCCAAGCGGCCGATGCAGAACGGCCCCAGCAGCAGCCCCGCCACCAGGTACGCGGTCACGGCGGGAAGCGATAGTTTTTTGGCAAGTCTCGACATCAAAAGGCCGCCGATCATTGCCACCGCAAGACAGATCAAATACTGTTCCATGGTTCTTCCCCTTTCCCCGCAGGGCCTCAGGTACGGCAGCCGCCGTGCAGATCAACACAGAGTGTTACTCTTTTGGTATTATCATAACATGCCCGATTTTGTTCCTCAACGGAAGTTTTGTTGAATTATTTCATGAATCCTTCTCGAAATCTGCCCATTTCCTACAAATCAGGCCACCGGAAACCCCGGTCTGATTGCCGTTTCGACAAAAAACCGCAGGGACCATTGCGTTCCCACGGTCAACCCGCTATAATTAGAAATCACTCGTGCGTTGTGTATGAAAATGGAAGATAGGGATACGGTGAAACATATGAAAACATTTTGCCCCAGCCTGATCTCATGCATGAAATCTTACTCCAAGGCACAGTTTGTCAAGGACCTGATCTCCGGCGTGATCGTGGCCATCATCGCGCTGCCCCTTTCCATCGCGCTGGCCATCGCCTCCGGAGTCGGCCCGGCGGCGGGTCTGTATACCGCCATTGTCGCCGGCTTTCTGGCGGCCCTGCTGGGCGGAAGCTGTGTGCAGATTTCCGGCCCCACGGCGGCTTTTGCCACCATTGTGGCGGGCATCGTCGCCACCAAGGGCATGGACGGACTGGTCATCGCCACCATCATGGCCGGCCTGCTTCTGATCCTGATGGGCGCGCTGAAGCTGGGCGCGCTGATCCGCTTCATCCCCTACACCATCACCACCGGCTTTACCGCCGGCATCGCGGTCACCATCCTGATCGGCCAGTTGAAGGATTTCTTCGGCCTGACCTTCCGGGGTGCCCCCGTGGAGACCATGGAAAAGCTGACGGAAGTCGTCCGCTCCTTCGGCACCTTCAACCCCTGGGCGCTGGCCATCGGCGCGCTGGCGCTGGCCATCCTGATCCTCCTTCCCAAGGTGCTGTCCCAGGTGCCCCCCTCCCTGGTGGCCGTCATCGTCTGCGCCGCCATCGTCAAGCTGTGTGACATCCCCGTGAACACCATCGGCGTGCTGTACCCTGACATCTCCTCCGCCCCTCCCCACCTGACCCTGCCCGCCGGCGTCAATTGGGACAAGATCATCGGCCTGGTGCCCGACGCGTTCACCATCGCCGTGCTGGCCGCGGTGGAGTCCCTGCTGTCCGCCGTGGTGGCCGACGGCATGGTGGGCAGCCGCCACAACTCCAACACCGAGCTGATCGCCCAGGGCGTGGGCAATATCGGCTCCGCGCTGTTCGGCGGCATCCCCGCCACCGGCGCCATCGCCCGGACGGCGGCCAACATCAAAAACGGCGGCCGCACTCCCATCGCCGGGATCGTGCACGCCCTGCTGCTGCTGGCCATGCTGGTGGTGCTGATGCCCTACGCCAAGCTGATCCCCATGCCCGCCATCGCCGCCATTCTGTTTATGGTCGCCTATAACATGTGCGGATGGCGGGAGTTCGTGTCCATTGTCAAGCGGGCGCCCAAGAGCGATGTGCTGGTGCTGGTAGCCACTTTCGTGCTGACCATCGTATTCGACTTGGTGGTCGCCATCGTGGTGGGTATCATCCTGGCCAACGTCCTGTTCATGAAGCGCATGTCCGACGAGACCAACGTGCACGGCTGGAGAACCGTGGACGACGCCAACGACCCCGACAGCATCCGCCTGAAAAGCATCCCCGCCGACACCATGGTCTATGAGATCACCGGCCCCATCTTCTTCGGCGTTTCCGACAAGGTGGCCGCCGTCTTTGCCCGGGCGCATGAAAAGGTGATCATTTTGAGAATGCGCAGCGTCCCCTCCATCGACGCCACCGGCATCCACGCGTTTGAAACGATCCTCAAGGTCTGCCAAAAGAAGGGCGTGACGCTGATCATGTCCCACGTCAACGAGCAGCCTATGAAAGTACTGCGCAAGGCCGGTATGGTCGAAATAATCGGAAAAGAAAACTTCTGCCCCAATATCGACGCCGCCCTGGAGCGGGCCAAGTCGATCACGGAGCACTGACCGAAAAGAGGGAGCGGCACAAGGCCGTTCCCTCTTTCCATATTTCAAAATCCAACGCGGGCGCGCCGGTTTTCGGCAGCGCCCGCGTTTGGCATGTTCAGGCAAAAAACTTGTTCCAGTAGCCCATAACAAAGATAAACAGTACGATCAGCGGCAAAACCCAGGTGACATAGCGGCGGATCCTCGCGGGAAACCGGATGCCGCCGCCGGTGTTGGCCTCGGCCAGAAAACGATCCCAGCCCCACCCCCTTCGGGACACGCAGAACAGCAGGTAGTTCCCGGCGATGCCAAACCAACTGTAAATGTGCCATTTGGTCCCCTTTGGCTCCAGCGCGTGGAAGGACAGGGCGATGCTCTTCCGGCTGGCCCGGCCCACGGAAAATTCCATGACCATGACGGGCAGGCCCAGGACCGCCAGAAACACCAGATAGATCAGCACAAAGGCCGCCCCGCCGTATTTTCCGGTGATGTAGGGAAAGCGCCACACATTGCCCAGCCCGATGGCGCAGCCGGCGGAGATCAGCACGAAGCCCAGCCGGGAGGAAAAGCTCTCTCTTTCTTTCACAAACGGTTCACGCTCCATTTTTTGTATCCGGCATAAGAGTTTACCCTGTTTTCCCCCTCCGGTCAATGACACGCATTGCTTCGTTAAAGTAAGCGCGGCATCCGAAGATGCCGCGCCGAGCCATACTTTTTTCGTTATTTCTTGGGATAGGGTTCCTTCACATCGGTCCGCCCCAGCAGATAATCCACGCTGACACCGTAAAAATCCGCCAGCTTCATCAGCACATCAACGGGATAATTCAAAACGCCGATCTCATACTGCGAATATGTGTTTTGTTTGATATGCAGGTACTCCGCGATCTGCTTCTGCGTGTACCCTCCGTCGATCCGCAGATTACGGATCGTCTCAAATTTCATGATCTCATAGCGCATCTCATTCACCCGCCGCCAAGATACATTATCTGAAATTAAGATATTGCATTTTATCTTGTTTTCAGATAATCTATTCCTGAGGAGGTGATGGATATGCCGAATTACGAGTCACTCTATTTCCAACTGTTTTCCGCGATCTCTGACGCGCTGGACGCGATGGACGCATCCAACTATGACCAAGCCAAAACAATTTTGACTTGGTCCCGGCAGCGCGGGGAAGAACAGTATATAGACGCGGGTCAAGCAAAAATACCGGGGCGGACAAGTTCTTGCGAACTCGTCCGCCCCCGTGTGTTTCCGGTTGGATTTTCCGGCAATTTTTACTTGAACTGTTCGACCAGCGCCGCTACCTTTTCCTTGCAGCGGCCGCAGTGGGTACCCGCGCCGGTGGCCTCCTGAACGGCCTCAAGGGTGGTGCTGCCGGCCTCGACAGCGGCCTTGATGTCGCCTACGGTGACATTGCCGCAGAAGCATACCTTCTCTTCCAGATCCATGCTGCTCACCGATCAGCCGAAGTAACGGTCATGCAGGCCCTTCAGAGCCTTGCCGTGGCGGGCCTCGTCCCGGGCCATCTCATGGACGGTGTCGTGGATGGCGTCCAGGTTGTTCCGCTTGGCGCAGGCGGCCAGATCGACCTTGCCCTGGGTGGCGCCGAACTCGCACTCCACGCGCCAGGCCAGGTTGGCCTTGGTGTCCGCCTTCATGTTGGGCTCCAGCTCCTCGCCCAGCAGCTCGGCAAACTTGGCGGCGTGCTCGGCCTCCTCGTAAGCGGCCTTCTCCCAGTACAGGCCGACCTCGGGATAGCCCTCGCGGTGGGCGATGCGGGCCATGCACAGGTACATGCCGACCTCGGAGCACTCGGCGTCGAAGTTGGCCTTCAACTGCTCCAGTATGTACGCCTTGTCCTCGTCGCTGATATCGGGGTTGTTCTTGACGGTCTTGGCGTAGATGCCGTACTCATGCTCGGCCGCCAGCTTCATGTCGCCCGTCTGCTCCACGAACTTGGAAGCGGGGACATGGCAGACAGGGCACTGCTCCGGGGGAGCGTCGCCCACATGGACATAACCGCAGACGGTGCAAATAAATTTCTTCATGATTCTTTCCTCCTGATTTTAAATGACTTTTTTGTGTTGGGAACATGCGGGACATTCGCCGTAGAAAACCAGTTCCTGGCGGTCGATCCTGAAGCCGTGCTGCCGGGCGATCTGATTCAGATCCAGGATCTCCTCCGGTTTGACATCCGGCAGATCCATGACTCCGCCGCAGCTTCGGCAGACGAGGTGGGTGTGGGGGTACACCACGGCGTCGAAGCGCTCCTGCCCGTTGACGATGCCGACGCTGTGGATCACGCCCTCCTCCTTGAACTTGGCCAGGTTGCGGTACACGGTGCCCAGGCTCAGGTCAGGATAGGCGGGCTTCAGGGTCTGGTAGACCCAGTCGGCGCTGGGGTGGGTGTCAGTCGAGCAGATCGCCTCCAAAATCGCCTCTCGCTTTTTACTATAGCGTGTGGTCTTTTTCATGTTCCCTTCCTCTCTTAACGATAATAATTATCGTTTATGGCTGTATACTAACATACATCTTTTGATTTGTAAAGGCCCTATCTGAAAAAATTTGAAAAAAATATTGACAGGAACAGGGCTGGCCTTTATAATAAGAAACACACGTTGCGAAACACATGTTTCTTATCGAGGTGATCGTATGCCGCCCAAATGTAAATTCACAAGAGAAGAAGTGACCGCGGCCGCGCTGGACATGACCAGAGAAGCCGGGATCGGCTGCGTGACCGCCCGGGCGGTGGGCGCGCGGCTGGGTTCCTCCTCCAAGGTCATTTTCAGCCTGTTTCAGAATATGGAAGAGCTGCAGGCCGCGGTGATCTGCGCGGCCAACGGCCTATATCAGAACTATCTCAAAGAGGATATGGCCGGCGGCAGGTATCCCCCCTACAAGGCCAGCGGAATGGCCTATATCCGTTTCGCGAAGGAGGAGCGGGAGCTGTTCAAGCTGCTCTTCATGCGCGACCGCTCCCGGGAAACGATCAGCCGAAGCTCCGACGAGCTCCAGCCGCTGATCCGACTGATCCAAAAAAACACCGGCCTCAGCGAGGAGGAGGCCTACCTGTTCCACCTGGAAATGTGGGTGTATGTCCATGGCATCGCCACCATGATCGCCACCGCCTACCTGGAGTGGGATTGGGAGATGATCAGCACCATGCTGACCGACGCATACGAGGGGATGCGCGCCCGCCGCGCAAAGGAGGGATCGTAAATGGACGCCATTCAAACTGTCGGCCTGACCAAGCGGTATAAGGATGTGGCCGCCGTGGACGGCCTGGACCTGACCGTGCGGCAGGGGGAGCTGTTCTCCCTGCTGGGCGTCAACGGCGCGGGAAAGACCACGACCATCAAAATGCTCTCCTGCCTGACCCGGCCCACGGCGGGCGACGCGTTTCTGCACGGGCACAGCATTGTGACCGACCCGTCCGGGGTAAAAGCCGTCATCGGAGTGTCGCCCCAGGAGACCGCCGTGGCCCCCAACCTGACCGTGCGGGAGAACCTGGCGCTGATGTGCGGCGTACATGGGTTCTCCAAGGAAAAAAGCACGGTGAAAATCGCCCGGCTGACCGAACAATTTGACCTGCGGACCATTTTGGGCAAAAAGGCGGGAAAGCTGTCGGGCGGCTGGCAGCGCAGGCTGAGCATCGCCATGGCCCTGATCAGCGAACCGGAGATCCTGTTTTTGGACGAGCCGACCCTGGGGCTGGACGTGCTGGCCCGCAGCGAGCTGTGGGATGTGATCCGCGCCCTGAAGGGAAAAACCACCATGATTTTGACCACCCATTACATGGAGGAGGCGGAGGCCCTGTCCGACCGGGTCGGCGTCATGAAGGACGGCAGGCTTCCGGCCCTTGGCACCGTCCGGGAGCTGAAGGAGCGGGCGGGAACCGACCGGTTTGAGGAAGCCTTTGTCCGGCTGGTAAAGGGGGACACGCCATGAGACTGCTGACATTTTCCGGGCGCACCGCCAAGGAGATCCTGCGCGACCCGCTGAACCTGGGCTTCGGCCTGGGCTTTCCCATCATCCTGCTCCTGCTGCTCAGCGCGATCCAGGCCAACGTCCCCGTCAGCCTGTTTGAGATCGGCCGGCTGACCCCCGGCATTACGGTGTTCGGGCTGGCCTTCCTCACCCTGTTTTCGGCTACCCTGATCGCCAGGGACCGGGAGAGCGCGCTGCTGCAAAGGCTGTACACCACGCCGCTGACGGCGGCGGACTTTATCTTTGGCTACGCCCTGCCCCTGCTGCCCATCGCGGCGGCCCAGTGCGTCATCTGCTACGGGGTCGCCATCGTGTTAGGGCTGCCCGTGACGGTGACGATTTTGTACGCCGTGGTCATGATCCTCCCCATCTCTCTGATCTTTATCGCCCTGGGGCTTCTGTGCGGCAGCGCCCTGAACGTCAAGCAGGTGGGCGGCTTGTGCGGGGCGCTGCTGACCAACCTGACCGCCTGGCTTTCGGGCACCTGGTTCGACCTGGAGCTGGTGGGCGGCTGGTTCCGGAACATCGCCTATGCTCTGCCCTTTGTCCACGCCGTAGAGCTGGAGCGGGCCGTTCTCAGCGGGGAGCTTTCCGGTATTTTCCCCCACCTGTTCTGGGTGCTGGGCTATGCCGCCGTTCTGCTCACCGCCGCCATGGCGCTCTTTTGCAGGCAGATGAAGCGGAATTAAATGTCAAGCGGCCCGCCCAAAAGGGCGGGCCGCGGACCCGTTTCAATCCACCTTGCGTCCGGACAGGTAGTAGTCATGGGTGTTATAGTCCAGGAAGAGCGTAAATTCGCAAGCCTCCCTTTCCTCCGGAAAGGAGCTGACGCGGTCACACAAATCCACAAGCTCCGTGAGCATACGCTTGCCTTCCCCTGTATAAACGCTGTGGAACAAATACAAAATCACCGAAATGAAATGTTCATGCTCCCGGATGTCCATGTCGATCCGATAGGTCAGCGAAAATTGCTTTGCCAGGTCGATAAACCGCCGACGCCCTTTCCACTTGTCTGGCCGGAGAACATAAACGCTGCTTTCCTCGATCTTCCGTAAAAACTCACCGGAGCTGGCCGGCAAAGCGCCCTCCCACGCGCCGTTCTCCGCCTCCGCCCACGGCGCATCCAGGTCAAGCTGCGGGAAACGCTTTGAGAAGATGAGCTCTCCCTGTGGATCCATCGCTGTCCTCCTCCGCTTTCTTTACCGGCCGGCGGCAGCCGGCCGGTATTTTGCTCTCCACCGCAGCGGCCACGGGGGCTTTCGCCCCCGGGCGCCGGGTGGAAAACAAAAACGCCGTGCAGGGGGGCGAAACCCTACACAGCGCAAGAAGCAATTGCTCTCATGCGACACAGACGCAAAAACAAAACGGCAAAACCTCCCCTTTACAAGGGCCGGTCAAATGTCGTATAATGTTTTCGCGGCGCGGCCTTTGGGCCGCTGTGTAGGTGTTGTGGGCACCTGCGCAGGCTTACGGGTGTTCCCGCACTCGTAAGCTGCCGCATTTTTGTTTTCCATGACGATTATAGCAAGAATCGGTCGGCTTTGCAAGAGGTTTTCGGGGAATGCAAGGGAGGATATGGTTCTTCCGGAAACGTTACAATCACTGCCAACCGGGGCGGGAGGCGGATAGCTTCCCCTACACTCATTTTGCAAACTGTTCTGGGATCACGCGGGGCGGGGATCCCGCTTGCGGCCCCTGCGAAGGACACGAACCGGAAGCATGAAACGCCGATCGACTTCCTTGCCAAACGGAACAGGCGCGCCCTCCTGTCGGAAGGCGCGCCTGTTTTTTGCCTGTTTATCCCATCAAACCGGAGATCCAGTTGACCAAGGGCACATAGGCGATGGGCAGAAAGATGGCGGGCAGCATATTGCCAACCCTGATTTTCAGATTGGGTATGCCCAGCATATTGACGGCGATGCCCATAATGGCGATGCCGCCCACAGCGCTCATCTCGGTAATGACCTCCGGCGGCAGGTAGGGGCCGACCACAGCGGCCAGCAGGGTGATGGCCCCCTGATAGATGATCAGAGGGATCACGGAGAAGATCACGCCGATGCCCATGGTCGCGGCAAAGGTGATGGAGCTGACGCCGTCGATGACGCCCTTGGAGACAATGATGGAGTAATTATGGTTCAGGCCGGCCTCGATGGAGCCGCTGATGGCCATGGCGCCCACGCAGAAAAGCAGCGCGGCGTTCACAAAGCCCTCCGTAAACCGGCTGTTGCCCTCTTCATTTTTGATCAGCCTGCGGCGGAGAAATTCTCCCGCGCCGTCCAGGCGCTTTTCGATGTTCAGCAGCTCTCCCAGCAGAGTGCCCAGCACCATGCAGATGATGACGCAGAGGGTGTCCGCCGTTTTGACGGCCATGGAAATGCCGATGCTCATCACACAGAGCGCCAGCGCGTGGGTGACCACCGACGTAAAGCGGTCGCTGATAAATCGTTTGAACAGCAGGCCGAGAACACTGCCCAGCAGGATCAGGCCCGCGTTGATGAATGTGGCGATCATGGGTACACTTCCTCATTACACGGATACGTTCGCTATCTTACTCTTTTTGCTGGATTTTGTCAAAGAGTTTTGTCCGCCCCCTTGTTCACATAGGATAGGACGAAGGGGGCACGCCAATGAAAATCGACCGCTCGTCCACACTGTACGCCACGCTGCTGCTGACAGGCACCGGCCTTTTCTCGCAGATTTTGGGATTCTTCTACCGGATTGCCCTGTCCCGCCTGATCGGGGCGGAGATCATGGGGCTGTATCAACTGATCATGCCGGTCTACTCGGTCTTTATGTCCATCGTGGCCGTGGGCCTGACCACGGCGGTGTCCACGCTGACGGCGGAGTACCAGGCCCTGGGCCGGGCCGCCGCCATCCACCAGGCCCTGCGCCGCTGTCTGCTGATCTTTGCCGCCATCGCCCTGCCCCTGGGGGTGGTGGTCATTCTCGGCTCCGACGCCATTTCGGTCTACCTGCTGGGCGACGCCCGCACGCAATTGGGGCTGATCCTTCTGGTCCCCTGCATCCTGCTGACCGGGGTGGAGAACCTGCACAAGCACTGCTTCTACGGTGCGGGCAATGTGCGCCCGCCCGCCGCCGTCGAGCTGTGTGAGCAGGTCATCCGCACCGCCGCCGTGCTGGGCCTGCTGGCCGCCTTCCTGCCCCAGAGCGCCGAGCGCACCGTGGGGCTGATCGTCGTGGGCATGGTCATCTGCGAGGTTTTCTCCGCCGTTTCCCTGGTCACGCTCTTCCGTCTGAAAATGGGCCGCCGCCCCAAGCCCGACGGTCCCCCCGTGACCTGGGGGCGCATCGCCTCCATCGCCGTGCCGGTGGGCTTCACCGCCCTGCTGGGCAATTTGATGGCGTCCGCCAATTCCGTGCTCATTCCCCAGCGCCTGGTGGCGGGCGGCGCGGAGGTCTCCGACGCCATGTCCGCCTTCGGCGTGCTATGCGGCATGACCGTCCCCCTGCTGAACATGCCCACCGCCCTGATCGGGGCCATGTGCCTGATCATGGTGCCTAAGCTGGCCGAGAGCGCCGCCCTGCATGACCGCCGGGCCATCCAGCGGCGGCTGGACCGGGCCATGCTGGCCACCTCGGTGCTGATGATGCCCGCCACCGCCCTGCTGGTGGTGGTGGGGCCCACCCTGGGCCGCCTTTTGTTCGGCGACGAACGGGTGGGGGAATATATGCTCCCCCTGGCGGTTGGGGTGCTGCTGTGCTGCTATCAGTCGGTGCTCTCCTGCGCCCTGAACGGCGTGGGCCGTCAGAACGCCGCCGCCCGCAATTCCATCCTCTGCGGCGGGGTGCAGCTTCTGTTCACCTGGTTCACCGTGGGCATCCCCGGCGTGGGTCTGCGGGGCTATGTGGCGGGCTTCGTGGTCAGCTCGGTGCTGGGTCTGGCGCTGAATCTGATCTCCACCATCCGCGCCACCGGCCTGCGCCTGCGCCCCTTTGAGTGGCTGGTCTCCCCCGCCCTTTCGGCGGTGCTGATGGGCCTGTGCGTCAACCTGCTCTTCCACTGGCTGGACGCCCAGGGGGCCTCTCTCACCTTCTCCGTCGCCCTGTGCCTGATCTTCGGCACGGTGGAGTACCTGGCCGCCCTGCAGGCCCAGGGGGTGCGTCTGCGCGCTCTGTTCCGTGTGAGGAAGTAGAGCGCTACCCCATCAGCTCCCGCAGCAGTCTCTCAAACCGAACGCCCTCCACCTCGCTGCCCCCGCACGCGGCGGTGTCGGCGACGCAGCGCCGGGTAAAGTCCACCGCCCGCTCGGCGGCGGCCCGCAGTCCCTCTCCCCGCAGCAGCGCACCCAGCAGAACGCTGGCGAACAGGTCGCCGGTGCCCGAATAGGCGCCCGGCTCCAGCGGGGCCGAGGGGAAGGATATCTCCCCCGTCTCCCGGTCGAAACAACCCGCGCCCACACGCCCTGCCCCGGGGCGGACACCGGTCAGGACCACCGAGCGCCTTCCCTTCCGGGACAGCCGCTCCAGCCAGGCTCCGACCTTCTCCTGACCCGGCGCGGGGTCATATTCCTCCCCCAGAAGGATGGCCGCCTCCGTCAGGTTGGGGGTGATGACATCGGCGTGCTCCGTCAATTCCCCCATGCGCCGGCACAGGTCGGGCGTATAGGTGCGGTAGGGCTTCCCCCAGTCGCCCATGACCGGGTCCACCATGACCAGCGTGTCCTCCCGGCGGAAGTCCCGGATAAACTCGCCCAGCAGTCCGATCTGGGCCTCACTGCCCAGAAAACCGCTGTAAATGGCGTCGAATTCCACGCCCAGCTCCTTCCAATGCCGCCCGGTGCGCGCCATCTGGTCGGTCATGTCCAGAAAGACCGCTTGGTCGGACTTGGGAAAGGCGGTGTGGGCGGAGAGAAACGCGGTGGGCATTGGGCAGCACTCAGCCCCCATGGCCGCCAGCACGGGCAGCACCACCGTCAGGGAGCAGCGGCCAAAGCCGGAAATATCGTGGACCGCCGCCACCCGGGTGTGTTGATCCATAGAAGTCACATCCTTGTGCGATATGAGGATATTATACCGGCCCCGCGTTGACTTTTCCACCTTGAAATGCTAAAATTGTGCTTGCCAAAGTTGATATGCGCGCCTGTGATGGAATTGGTAGACATGCGAGATTTAGGTTCTCGTGCAGCAATGCGTGTGGGTTCAAGTCCCTTCAGGCGCACCAAACCAATATCATCCGAACCTGTTTCCAATTGGAGATGGGTTCGGATGATTTGTTTTCTCTTGACCAATGGGAAAGCCCAAACAATCCATTGCGCTCGGCGCTTCCAGTGGGAACTCTGCCGCAGAAAATTTGTATGTCTCCATTGCGTTCTGACGCGGTGGGCTTTATAATGAAACCATATGATATTTGTAAAGGGAGGGTTGTGTTATGGGATTGTTCGGGAAGAAAAAAACGCAAAAATTGACCAAGGCACAAAACCGGGAGGCTGCTGAAGCAGAGAAAAAGCGGCAGGAGGAAGAACTGGAGCGGATTTTCAACGAAGGTTTGGCAGCGTACAATGCGAATGACTATGCAAAGGCGCTGTCCATGTTTGAAAAGGCTGGCAGACAGGGCCTCACCAACGCCCAATTTAACTGCGGCGTGATCTACTACGATGGTATAGGCACGGAGGAGGATAAGGCAAAAGCTCTGTACTGGTACGAGAAAGCCGCCGAACAGGGCGACATCAAAGCCCAATTCAACTGCGGCGTGATGTACTGCAATGGCGATGGTACGACGGAGGACAAGGCCAAGGCCCTGTACTGGTATGAAAAAGCGGCCGAACAGGGCCATGTCGATGCCCAATTTAACTGTGGCGTGATGTACCGCATGGGTGAGGGCACGGCGGAGGACAGGGAAAAGTCTTTGTACTGGTATGAAAAAGCCGCCGAACAGGGCCACGCCGACGCTCAATACCGCTGCGGCGGGATGTACGAAGATGGCATGGGCACAACGGTGGATAAGGAAAAGGCTTTGTACTGGTATGAAAAAGCAGCCGAACAGGGCTACGACAGGGCCCAATTTACCTGCGGCTGGATGTACGACAACGGCAAGGGCACGGCGATGGACAAGGCCAAAGCCCTGTACTGGTATGAAAAAGCTGCCGAACAGGGCCACTCCTCCGCCCAATATGAATGCGGCGCGATGTACCGCGAGGGCAAGGGCACAGCGGCGGATGAGAAAAAGGCGCTGTACTGGTACGAAAAGGCCGCCGAACAGGGCTACACCGACGCCCAATTTAACTGCGGCACGATGTACTGCAATGGCGAGGGAACGGCGGAGGACAAGGCCAAGGCCCTGTATTGGTACGAAAAGGCCGCTGAGCGGGGCCATATCGATGCCCAATTCAACTGCGCCAACATGTACGCCAAGGGCGAGGGTACGGCAGAGGACAATGCCTTGGCTCTGTACTGGTACGAGAAAGCCGCCAAGCAAGGCGACGCCGATGCCCAATTCATCTGCGGCTTCATGTATGACCTCGGCAAGGGAACAGAAGAAGACAAAGCGGAAGCCCTGTATTGGTTTGAAAAAGCCGCTGAACAGGGCAACGCCACGGCTCAATACAACTGCGGCCTGATGTACTACAGGGGCGAGGGCACGACGGTGGACAGCGCCAAAGCGAAAATGTGGTTCCAAAAGGCCGCCGACCAGACCGAAAACAAAGAAGTGCAGGAAAAGGTGAAGGAAATCCTGCGGGAATATTTTTAACGCCCGGCCCGGTTGACGGAGCGCGTAAGGAAGCGGGAGGACGAAGCCATGCTCTACACACCCCTGACGAACAAAGCCCTGCGTTTGGCCTACGCCGCCCACCACGGGCAGACGGACAAGAGCGGCCAGCCGTACATCTTCCACCCCTATCATCTGGCGGAGCAGATGACGGACGAGATAAGTACCTGCGTGGCCCTGCTCCACGATGTGGCGGAGGACACCGACCTTACCCTTGAAGATTTGGAACGGGAGTTCCCGCAAGAGGTCACGGACGCTTTGCGCCTGTTGACCCACGAAAAGGGGACGGACTACTTTGACTATGTGCGGGCCATCAAGCAAAATCCCGTGGCGGTGAAGGTCAAGCTGGCAGACCTGGCCCACAATTCCGACGAAACCCGGTTTGCCGGGTGTAAGGACATCCCGGCGGAGCAGCTCGCCCGCTGGCGGGAGAAGTACGCCAAAGCCAGGGCGATTTTAGAGGGCGGCGGGGACTGATGGCGGAGGACAAAGAAAAAAACCTCCCATGGTATGAGAAAGCCGCCGGACAGGGCGGCGCCGGGGCTCAATTCCGCTGCGGCTGGATGTACTACCACGGCGAGGGCGCGGCGGAGGACAGGGCCAGGGGGAAAATGTGGCTCCAAAAGGCCGCCGAACAGAGCGAAGACAAATATTCGCAAAAAGAGGCGGAGGAGCTCCTGCGGGAATATTTTTAACGCCCGGGTCCCTTTGAAGACCTAAGGGCGGCCTTGGCGGTCAAGAAGGCAGTTTGGATTTGGCTTTTTCGTCAACAGCCTATGGCGATAACACGAAAGGCGGTCTTTGAATGGGCAGGAAATTTTATAATTTGAATATTTACGGCGCCGGGTCGACCGCTATTGCCGACGGCATTCCTGAAAGCCGCATATACCATTGCGCCGAACAGTGGCTGACCGTTACGTCGCCATATTTTACATGGGGAAACACGCAGAAATATGCCAGGGCTGTTTCAAAATCGCTCGGCTGTCCGGTTCTGTCCACGGAATACTTTGACGACGATTATGTGGAGCTTGCCTTATACTGTGCCGGGAGACTGATCACGAAGCATATCCCTGCCGCCTATGAGAATTTCGCCAAAAAGAAAGGCAGCGCGGTAAAAATCATCGAGTGCCTTGCGCTGAATCTTACGGACGAGCCCGCACTCAAAAAAGCGCTGGCGGTTTCCGACTGTGAGAAAAGCGTTCATCTGATAGAAAGTTTTCTTGGCTGTCCGATCTTCGACGTAAAGGACGGCGCGCCCCCGACCGGCGCGCCGGACCGGTCAGCGTTCGATATTTTTGCCGGGGGAAAATCAGAGGTTTCCATAAAAATTCAGAAAAACCCGGCAAAAGCGGATCAGCCCCCTTACGCGACGGAACCTGACACAGCCTTTATCCCGGGAATCGTTTTGAACGAGACGATCGTTTGCTTCACCGATAAACCGGAACCTGTCATCCGAAAAATCGAACTATGGTTAAGGCTTTTGCGGGAGGAAAGGGAGTGGGGCTTCCATCATGCTGACAGCGCGCATCCCGATCCGCTGTGGGATCACGATATCCGAATCCTGCTTGGAAAAAATCGTGTCGTGATCCGGGGATTAAATTATGGTGTACCGTGCGCCGGCGACCTGTCCCGAGAATTGAATTGCCTGACCTCTGTCGCGCTCACAGGCATCGACGGTTTTTCCCGGGTCCTGGACTTCGGGATGGGTTACGGCGGCAGGTTTCTTTGCCGCGGCACACGCGGCACCGCGGGATCGGTCGCCTCCAAGGTCATACCAAATATGGTTTTACAGAGTCCATTCCTCTCCTTACCGGACGGAACGCTTGTCGCGGCTTTTGAAGCCGGGAGCATGGAAGACGCGGTCGCCGCGTTGGAAAAGCTGCTTGACGCACCGATCCGTCCCATTGATCCGGAAAACTGCGAATTGATAAAAACAGGGGATCACCTGCGGATATTCCAATTGATCTGATATGTTCAACCTCGAAGGCAACCGGCTGCTTTCCTTGATCTTGCTATTAAGGCATATCGGCTGTGTTTCGGCGATCGGGTGTTGGGCTGAACAGGAGGTTTTTTCTATGGCGCCCACCAAGGAACAGTTCATCTCCGCATATCTGGAGCGCATCGACTATCACGGCAGTCTGACACCCTGCCTTGCGGCCCTGCTCGAACTGCAGCGGCAGCATGTGTACCAGATCCCCTTTGAAAATCTGGACCTGCTGCGCTGCTTGCCCCCCGATCTGGACCGGGACTACCTCTTTGACAAGATCGTCGTCCGCCGCCGGGGCGGTGTGTGCTATGAGCTGAACACCTCATTTTACAATCTGCTGACCGCGCTGGGCTTTTCCGCCTGCCAAATCTCCGGGCGAAGCCGCCTGGATACTCCCATCACCGGGCATGTGTTCACCTTGGTCCACTTGGAGGAAGGTGATTATATCGCGGACGTAGGCTATGGCGAGACCGCTGTTCCGCCCCTGCGGATCGACGGCGGCGAAACCGTAAACGCCTATCACGCCGCCTTTTGGCTGGAGCGCGAGGACGAAGATTTGATGCGCCTGTACCGGCAGCGCCCCGGCGAGGAGCCGGCTCTGCAATATCAATTTTCCCTGACTCCCCGAAAGCAAGCGGACTACATGGACACCTTCCGCTTCTCCGCCGCGCCGGGCAATACCGTTTTTTCCGAGCGCCATATCTGCTGCCGCGTCACCCCTGAGGGCAGGATCACCCTGCGCCGGGGCGTCCTGACCGTCGAGGAAAATAACCGGGTGGTGGAATCCCGCCCCATCGCCCCCGGCGAGGAAACCGAGCGCTGTTTAAAAGAATATTTTGATCTTACCTGATTTTACGCATGATTCCTCCGACGATGTGCATACTACCCATGTAAGCCAATCAAAGGAGGAAACACACGTGGTGATTGATAAAATCGCTCTGATTCTGGCCATCATCGGCGGCCTGAACTGGGGTTCCATCGGGATCTTCGGCTTTGACCTGGTGGCGTTCGCCTTCGGCGGCTCCAGCAGCGCCATCAGCCGCGTCATTTACACCCTGGTGGGCCTGGCTGCCCTCTGGTGCATCTCCCTGCTCTTCCGCAGCAACGAGGAAGCAGAAGAACGCACCTGAACCATAAAATAAAGAACAGGGAGCAGCATAGCTGAGTCTATGCCGCTCCCTGTTCTTTTTCTTTGTTTCTCAGATGTCCATATCCAGCAGATAGGAGGACAGGCCCTTGCCATGCATATCCACGGACAGAGAGCGGGTGACGCCGCCGCCCAGAGCGGCGTACATCACAAAGTTCAAGGCGTGGATATTGGGCAGCTCGTAGCGGACCACGTCGCCCTTGACGATGCCCTTGAAGTGCTCCTTCACCTTCTCGGCGGTGACCTTCTCCTTGAGCATCTCAAAATCCTTGCCGTCGTAAGCGATGAGGGACACATTGGAGATGTTGCCCTTGTCGCCGGTGCGAGAGTGAGCGATTTCCCAAAGTTTCATTCTGCACATCCCCTTTCTCAAACTTCAAAGATCTGAACTTCGGGCTTTACGTCGTAGCGGCTGACCAGGATGGAGGCCACAGAGACGATCTCGCGGGTGCGCTTGACAGCGCCGCAGCCGCCGGCGGGGCCGTTGGTGTACAGGGCCTCCACCTCGTTGGGCACCAGGTCCGCAATGGCCTTGGTCTTGGCCCGGCCCGCCGCGCGGACCCGGACCTCGCTGGGCTCCTCGTTATACTGGTAGTCAGGATTCCAGTACAGGCTGTTGCAGCCGATGATGTCGAACTTCATCTCATCGAACTGGCCGGGAGCCACCAGCTCCAGCCGCTCCTTCAGGATCTCCAGAGCCAGCTTGGCACGGGCCACGCAGCCGGGGCCGCCGTAGCTGATTTCGCCGTCGCCGATGAAGCAGTCCTTGTAGCCGATGGAGCACTTGAAGGTCTCGGTCTTGGGCCGTCCGGTAGCGCCCTCCACCTTGACCACGTCCTTGTCCACCTGGGTGAACTTGACTTCCTTGAAGTCGGCCACCACGTCGGGGGTCAGGTAGTTGGTGGGGTCGTGGATCTCATAGCAGATCTGCTCGGCGCAGGTATCGGGGGTGACCATGCCGCCGGCCTCAGGGACCTTGGTGACAAAGAAGGAGCCGTCCTCGGACACCTCGACGATGGGGAAGCCCAGATGACCCACGCCGGGGACGTCCTTTTTGCCCGGCTCGGCATAGTAGCCGCCGGTGACCTGGCCGCCGCACTCCAGCAGATGGCCGATCATGGTGCCTTTGCCCAGCTTATCCCAGTCATCCAGCGCCCAGCCGAACTCGTGGATGATGGGGGCCATGAAAATGGCGGGGTCGGACACGCGGCCGGTGATGACCACGTCCGCGCCCTGGTCCAGGGCCTTCAAAATGCCCTCCACGCCCATGTAGGCGTTGGCGGAGACGATCTCTCCGGGCAGCTTGGACAGGGGTTCGCCGGTCTCCCACACCTCGGTGTCCATGTACTTGTCGATGACAGGCAGCAGGTCGTCGCCGGTGACGCAGGCGATCTTCATGCCGGTCAGGCCGTGCTTGCGGGCGATCTCCACGCACTTTTGGGCGGCGGCCTCGGGGTTGGCGGAGCCCATGTTGGTGATCAGCTTCACCTTGTGCTCCCAGCACAGGGGGAGAGCCTTTTCCATCCGGTGCTCCAGCAGGCCGTTGTAGCCCTTGGTGGGGTCCTTCAGCTTGGCCTGCTGGCCGATGGCGATGGTGCGCTCGGCCAGGCACTCATAGCTGATATAGTCCAGATTGCCCTTTTCGATCAGTTCGAGGGAGGGCTCCAGGCGGTCGCCGGCATATCCGGCGCCGGAACCGATGCGGATGCTTTTCATCATTCAGACTTCCTTTCTAAACTATTTGCGCTTAGGTAAAACTCAGATGGACACGCCGCCGGTGATGACGGCTACGATCAGCATGACGATGGTGACCAGGAACGCCAGAGGGATGGTCTTCTTCTGATGCTCGCCGAAGTCCACACCGGACAGGCCGATCAGCAGGAAGGTGGAGGCGGTCAGCGGGGAGACGGGGAAGCCGGTGGTCATCTGGCCCAGGATCGCGGCACGGCCCACATCAGCGGCCACAACGCCAAAGCCCTGAGCGGTCTCGGCCAGCACGGGCAGTACGCCGTAGTAGAAGGAGTCGGGGTCAAACAACAAGGAGGCGGGCATTCCGATGACGCCGGTGATGACGGGGAAGAAACGGCCCAGGGCGTCGGGGATGATGGAGGTCAGCGCGCTGGCCATGGCGGTGATCATGCCGGTGCCCTTCATGATACCGGTAAAGCAGCCGGCGGCGAACAGCACGGAGCACATCATCAGACAGCTCTTGGCGTGGGCGTCCACGCGGGCTTTGGAGTCAGCTACCTTGGGATAGTTGATCAGGGTGGCCAGTACATAGAACACCATGAAGACCACGGCGGGGGCGAAGCCGGAGAACAGCAGGCACGCAATGGCGGCTACGATGAGCAGGATGTTGACCCCGAACAGCCTGGGACGGAGCAGGGCCTTCTCGTCGTCGGACAGTTCAGGCTCCACATAGGTCTTGCCGGCCAGGGCCACGGTGCCCAGGCGGGATTTTTCGGCGCGGCCCAGGAAGACGGCAATGACGATGACGCAGATCAGGCCGGCGATGACGGCGGGCAGCACGGGCATAAAGAAGTCGGTCACGGTCGTGCCTTCCGCCATGGTGGAGGCCAGAGCGGTATGGGCTCGAATGGTGGGTCCGCCCCAGGGCAGAATGTTCATGGTGCCGGCGGACAGAGCTACGATAGTAGCCAGGGTGGTGCGTCTCATGCCCAGCGCGTCATACAGGGGCAGCAGGGCGGGAACGCAGATCAGGAAGGTGACGGCGCCGGATCCGTCCAGATGGACGATCATGGCCAGGACAGCGGTGCCGATGGCGATCTTGATGGGGTCGGTGCCTACCAGATTCAGCACCTTCTTGATGATGGGACGGAAGGTGCCGGCGTCGGTCAGGATGCCGAAGAACAGGATGGAGAAGATAAACATGACGCCGGTGGCGGCCACGGAGCCGATACCACTGGAGCCGGTGATGAAGCCGCCCAGCTTTTTGAAGTTGGCGAAGAAATCAACGACGCCGGGAGCGGTTTCAGGGTCGGTCACAAAGAAGAAACAGGAAATGATGCCGGTGACCACGGGGACCACGATCAGGGCCACTAGGGGAGACGCTTTCTTTGTCATGATCAGGACAAGCATGATTATGACGGTCAGGAAACCTAGGACTGCTAACATGAAAAACCCTCCTTTTTCTCTTTCGCGCTGTTCGCGCTTACACCCTTTATTTCTTGCAAGCAGCGTGCCAACTTTGAAAAAGAATATGAAATTTTTTTTAATCTTGCAAATACAAGGAAAAATCGGCGCGGCCCCAAAAGGCGCCGCGCCGGTTTTGGCAAAGCTGGTTCTAAAAAATTAGAATTTTCCCGCAGGAAATTTGAAAATAATTCCGGGCGATCCGCTGAGATTCAAGGCATTCTAAAAATCTGGAATCCGTTTCTAAAAGTTTGGAATCACCGGGAGCCCATCTTGTTATATAGGGTGGCCAGGGAGATCCCCAGCTCCGCGGCCGCCTTCTTTTTGCCCTCCAGCGTGGAGCCATAGCGCAGCAGCAGCTTGTTGATCTCCTCCCGCTCAAAGGCCCGCACCCGCTGGGCCAGGGGAAGATCCGCGTTTTCCGCGAAACTGTGGAGAATATGGGAAGGCAGGGAATCCCGGGTGATGCGCCCGTTTTCAGACAGGTAGACAGACGCCTCCAGCGCGTTGCGCAGCTCCCGCACGTTGCCCGGCCAGTCATATTCCGCCAGGCAGGCCAGCGCGTCCGGGGTGATCTCCACCGAGCGCTTCAGCTTTTTGGACAGGTCGGACAGGATGCTTTCGGCGAGGACGGGGATGTCCTGCCCCCGCTCCCGCAGGGGCGGGATGCGGATCTGGAAGGTGGACAGGCGGTAAAACAGGTCCTGACGAAACCTGCCTGCCGCGATATAGGCGTGCAGGTCGGCATTGGAGGCGCAGACCAGGCGCACGTCCACTTCGATCTCGTCCACCGCGCCCACCGGGCGGATACGGCCCTCCTGGATGGCCCGCAGCAGCTTGGCCTGCAGACCCATATCCATCTCGGACACCTCGTCCAGGAACAGGGTGCCGCCGGAGGCGGCCTCGAACAGGCCGATCTTGCCGCCCTTTTTCGCGCCGGTGAACGCGCCCTCCACATAGCCGAACAGCTCCGATTCCAGGGTGTTGGCGTTGAAGTTGGCGCAGTTGATGGCTACGAACACCCCGCCGCCGCGGGGGCTGGCGTTGTGGATCGCCTGGGCGTACAGCTCCTTGCCGGTGCCGCTCTCCGGGGCCAGCAGCACCGGCGCGTCGGTGGCGGCCGCCTTCCGCGCCAAATCCTTGGTCGCCTTCACGTTTTCGCTGACCGCCGTGATGGAGTCAAAGGTATACCGGGCGGAGTTGGCCCGGCTCACCCGGTGCAGCAGATTTTTGCTGCGCTTTTCGTAGGCCTCAAGCTGCGCCCGGAAGTCGAAGGCATCGTCCATAAAGGTGATCACCGAGAGGCCGCCTATCACCTGACCGTCTTCCAAGAGAGGGTACATGTTGACGAAGTAGATGTCCTCACCCTCCTGCCGGGGAGCGTGGAGAATGGGCTGCCCGGTCTTCAGCACAGAGGGCAGCCGGGCGCCCGGGCGGATCTCCTTCAGGGGCCGGCCAACGATCTCCTCCTCGGTGGTGTGCAGAAAGTCCAGGTAGCGTTGATTGCCAAAGACGATCTTTGCTTCCGTATCAATGAGCAGAATGCCCTCCCGAAGAGTATGGAAGATGGCTTTGACTTGATCTATGATCTGCATAGGAACACCCGCTTTCTGTGCGTGAATCCGGGGGCGTGTCTCAAAGCGCCCTCCGCCCGGAGGTGGACGGAATACCCAGCTCATCCCGGTACTTGGCCACGGTGCGCCGGGAGAGGCAGACGCCCTGGCCGGCCAGCAGCTCACAGAGCTTTTGGTCAGACAGGGGCTTTTTCTTATCCTCCGCGCCGATGAGGGAGCGCAGGGCGGTCTTGGCCCGCTCCGCGGACACGTCCTCCTCACCGCCGACGGACAGGGCCCGGCTGAAGAAATATTTCAATGGAAACACGCCGTAGGCGCACTGTAAGTATTTGTTCCGAATGGCCCGGCTGACGGTGGATTCATGAATGTCCAGCGCCGCCGCCGCGTCCGCCAGTGACAGGGGCAGCAGATGGCCGGGACCATATCGAAAGAAATCCTTCTGTCGGACCGCGATGTACCGGGCACAGGACAGCAGGGTGGAGCGCCGCTGCTCCACATTCTGCACCACCCATTTGGCCTGCCGCACCTTTCCGGAAAGGTATTCCCGCACCTCCGCGTCATCGGTGGTCTCCATGAGCCGGTGATAATAACCGCTGATGGACAGGGTGGGTATATATGAGTCGTTGGGCACCACCTGAACGCCGTCCGCCTCGGCAACCACCGCAAAATCAGGGATCATATAGCCGGGGGCCTCCCAGGCGGCAAAGGCGGCCCCGGGACGGGGGTCCAAAGAGCGGATCAAGCGGCAGGCGGCCTGTACCGCCTCCCGACCGGCGCCGGTGGCCCGGGCGATGTGGTGATAGTGGTCCCGGGCCAGATCCTCCAAGTATTCCCGTGCAATGGTAACAGCCAGGCCGTTTTCCCCCCGGCGCGTGAGCTGAAGCACCAGGCACTCGGACAGATCCCGGGCGGCCACACCCGCAGGGTCAAGGGACTGCACCAGTTCGATGGCCTGCAAGACGATTTCTTCCGAGATCCCGGCATGGCCCGCCAGACAGGCGGCGGACTCATCCAGCCGGCCGGCGCCGTTCAGGCTCTGGAGCACACACTCCACCGCGTTTTCGAGACCGGGCGCAAGAGTCTTCCAGTCAATTTGGGCACGCAAATGCTCGTACAGGCTCTCCTCTGCCGGGTCGCCGCAGTTCCCCGGTATCCGCTCAAACAGGTCCCGGGCATCCTCCCGATGATACCAACCGTTCTGCATATCGGTCGTGCGGAGCCACTCCGGCTTCTGCAGCAGTTGGTCTCTGTCGTCCTCGACCGGCGCCGGAATATATTCCTCGCTTTCCAGGGCCGGGTTTTCCTGAAGCTGTTCCTGAAGATAGTCCAGCAGTTCCGCCGTACCCATCTGAAGGAGCTTCATGGATTGGATCATCTGAGGCGACAGGACCTGTGCCTGCCGCTGCTCCAGCTTCAGTTCCATGAAAGGCCCCCTTCCGCATTGCATTTTAGCCAAATTCCGCGAAAATCCAAGAGCATTTTAGCGCAATGCGCCCAAAATGTCAATGAGCGGAAAGGCGGTCCCGACCCGCGGAGCCATCAAAGAAAAACGCGCGGAGGGAATCACAAATTGTGGCTCCCTCCGCGCAAAACATATTTTACAGGACCCGGTGCAGAATTTCTTCTCCTTTGATATAACGGTCCAGGTTCTCACAGACCACGGGAATGGCGCGGTCAAAATAAAAGGGGCTGTCCGCCGAGCAGTGGGGAGAAACGATCACGTTTTCCATATCCCACAGGGGGCTGTCGGCGGGCAGAGGCTCCTCCTCCAGCGCATCCAGCGCGGCGCCGCCGATCACCCCGTTCTGCAACGCTTCGATCAGGGCGCTGGTGTCCACCACGCTGCCCCGGCCAATGTTGATGAACACACCGGTGGGCTTCATAGCGGCAAACTGCTTTGCCCCAAACATGTGCGCCGCCTGAGGAGTGTCAGGCACCAGGCTGACCACAAAATCGGCCATACCCAGCACCTTCTCCAGATCGGTGACGGGGTACATCTCATCCACATGCTCCATAGGCCGGGGGGTGCGGCGGCAGCCAAGCACCTTCATGTCAAAGAACTTGCACTTGCGGGCCACTTCCCCGCCAATGTCGCCGATGCCCACAATCGCCACCGTCTTCTCATGGCATTCGTCGGGTTCGGGGTTCTCCGGCTTTTTCCACACATAGGCTTTCTGCTGGTCACGCAGACGGGGCAGGCCGCGCAGGAAGCTCAGGATATAAGCCATGCAGCTTTCCGACATGGGTATGCCGTGCACGCCGCTCATCTTGCTGATGATCAGCGGCTTTTTTGCGCAGTCCATCCGCAGGATACCCTCCGCGCCGGCGGAAAGGGTCTGGATCCACTTCAGGTTGGTGCAGCTTTTGCAGTACTCGTCGGGGCACATACGGCCCCAGGCCAGCAGGATCTCAGCGTCAAAGCCGCTGTCCAAAAGCTGCTGTTCCGTTTCACAGACCAGCAGCTCACCGCCGGGATCGTGGGCACGGATCTGATCCACATGCTTCTGCTCCAATGTCATGGGGGTAGCGGCGTTCTTTTGATACAAGATGGCAATATTCGGCATACTTTTCCTCCTTTTGAGGTCAGATCTGGAACATGGCGGCGTCAAAGCCGGCGCGAATGGCGTCCTTCACCACGCCGGGACGGACGCAGTTTCCGATGGGGATGAACTCGGGCGCGCAGTCCCGCAGGGACTCGGCGACCGCGCTCAGGGGGCGCATGCCAACAGAAATGACCACGTTGTCAGCGGGGATCACGATCTCCTTACCGTCCTTGTCCACCGCCTGAACGCCCTCGTTCGTGATGGCGCTGCACTTGGTGGAGGTGTACACGTCTACCTTCCACTTCTCAATTTCCCACTGATAGGTGCGGGCATAGCGGAAGTTGGCGTCGTTGGCAATGGCGGGCAGCATCTCCACAATGGAAACCTTCTTACCCTGCATCGCCAGGTGAAGGGCCGTTTCCACCCCTACCAGGCCGCCGCCGATGATCACCACATTGCCGCCCACCTCGGCGCCCTTGTCCACTTCCTTGGCCATGAGCACCTTGGGGTTGTCGATACCCGGGAAGGGCGGACGGATCTCTTCCGCGCCCACCGCGCAGATGATCACGTCGGGGTGCTCCATTCCGGCCATCTCAGGGGTCAGCGCGGTGTTCAGCAGCACGCGCACGGGCAGACGCTTCAGCTCGGCGGCCATGGCGCCGATCAGGTTGAACAGATCGCGCTTGAAGGGCACATGCTCGGCAAAGTTCAGCGCGCCGCCCAGCACCTCATCCTTTTCGTACAGCGTCACATCGTGGCCGCGCCTGGCGGCGGTGATGGCCGCCTGCATGCCGCCGGGGCCGCCGCCGACCACCAGCACCTTGCGGCGCTCGGCGGCGGGGGGCACAAACTGCAGCTCGTACTCCCGGCCGATCTCGGGGTTGACCGCGCAGCGGGCGGCGCCCACGGTAAAGCGGCCCGACTGGCAGGTAGCACAGCGCTGGCAGGGTCGAACTTCCTCGGCACGACCTGCCTTACCCTTCTTTGCCAGGTCGGGGTCGGCCAGGAACTGGCGGCCCAGGGCCACCATATCGGCCTTGCCCTCGGCAATCGCCGCTTCCATCATCTCTACGGTGTTAAAGCCGCCCACCGTGCACACCGGCTTCTTGATTCCGGCGGCCTTGATCCCCGCGGCCAGATGAAGCAGATGGCCGTGCGGGTCAAAAATGGGAGACTGCATAATGTCCTGATGGGCGGGAATGGCGTGCAGGCAGGAGGACACGTGGAAAGAATCCACATAGGGCTCCAGCAGCTTGCAGATCTGGATCGACTCTTCCAGCTCCAGCGCCCCCTCCGGCTCACCGTCCCGGCCGTTGATACGGAAGTCGATGGGGAACCGGGGACCACAGACCTCGCGGATGCGCTTCAGCGTCATGATGGCGAAGCGGGCGCGGTTCTCCACACTGCCGCCGTACTGGTCGGTGCGGTGGTTGTAGTAGGGCGAGAAGAACTGGCTGAACAGCCAGCCGTGGGCGCCGTGGACCATGACCATATCGAAGCCGGCCTTCTTGCACCGCAGGGCGGCGGCGGCATAAGCGTCCGCGAGTTCAAACATCATCTCCTCGGACATTTCCTGGCTCATGATGTGCACGGGATTGTTGGTCTGAAACCCGATGGTCACGGGCACCTCGGAAGGGCCGTAGGGCCGCTGGCCGCCGATAAAGGCGGGGTCGCACACAATGCCCCCGTGGGACAGTTCATAGGAGGCCAGCGCCCCATACTTGTGAATTTCTTCCGCGCACCGGGTCAGCGAGGCCAGGCAGGCGTCGGTATACAGAAGGACCTGGGTGGGATGGTCCTTGCCGGTGGGATGAACGATGCCGTCGCCCACGGTGACCAGAGCGGCGCCCCCTTTGGCCTTGCGGCCATAATAGGCGATGTTGTACTTGCCCAGGGTGCCGTCCGGCTCAATATCCGCCTGGGACGAGGGGGAAGCAATGACGCGGTTTCTCAGAGTCAGCGAGCCGATTCGGATCGGGGAATACAGGTTTGGGAACTGGGGATGCATAGTTGATTTTCCTCCTTGTCGCAATATAGAGGCATTTGATGCGGGACATCCGGCCTGAGCCGGATGCCCTGCAAGGTTTTTAGTTGCTGGTGAAGGAACGCAGTATAGCGGCGCGCTCGGGATCGCCCGCTTCGACCTCAGCCCAGCCGGCTTCATAGGCCAGAGTCATGAACTCGTCCAGCATATCGCCCTCAAGGGTGATAATGGTAGCGCCGCCCTCTTCCAGCTTGGCCAGGTTGTTTTCGTTGGAAGTTTGATAGTAAGTGGCGGCGTCGTTTTCCCAGTCAATGGCACTGTCGATCAGAGCCTGGCGCTGAACGTCATCCAATTTGTCCCAGATGTGGTTGGCAACGAAAATGGAGCAGTCATTCTCATAGAAACCCGGGTCGATCACATAGCCGAGCTTGTCAGCCAGACCGTTGTCCACAAAGTCCTTCAGAGTGCCGCCGCAGCCGGTGATGACACCGCGCTCCAGGGCGGAGTAGATGTCGCCCCAGCCCATGGAGGTCATCTCAGCGCCCAGAGCGGTGATGACGGGCTTGTGGGCGGCAGTGCCGCGGATGATCAGGCCCTTGAAATCGTCCAGAGTCTTGATCTCTTTGGTGGTAGACAGGACATACTTGCTGTTGACGTTGGTACGGGCCAGCCACTGGCAGTTCAGAACCTCGTCGGACAACTCGTTGAGGTATTCGGCGCCGCCGTTGGTGCGCATCTCAGCGGTGTCGGTCAGCTTGACGCCGCGCAGGATGGGGGCGTGGGTGACCAGATAGGAGCAGGGGGAGATGACCAGCTCCACGATGCCGTTCTGCATGGCCTCGGCCAACTGATCGGTGGGAATGGCCTCGGGGCCGCTGCCCCAGACCACAGTTACAGAGCCGTTGGAGCGTTCATTCACGGACTTGCAGAAGGTATCCAGATAGTAGAAGGCCTCCGCATTCTCGGGGAAGGCGCCCTGCACCTTGATGGTGATAGGCTGGGATTCAGGAGCAGAATCGCCGGAATCGGAGGGCTTGGTGTCCTTGCCGCCGCAGGCGGCCAGAGACAGGCTCACGCTCAGAGCAAGAAGCAGGACCAGAATACGCTTTTTCATCGAGTGTTCCTCCATTCAAAATTATATTGATCAGCCCGCAAGGCCGGGGATCACGGTGACGATCGGGGGTATGAGGATAATGATGAGAACGGCAAGGATGTCGATGATCAGGAAGGGAGTGGCGCCCTTGATGATGTCGCCCATGGTGACTTCCGGGGGGGAGACGCCCTTCATGACGAACAGGGACAGGCCGACGGGAGGTGTGAACTGGCCGATCTGCAGCAGGATCAGGAAGAGCACGGCAAACCAGATCTCATCAATGCCGTAGGCGGAGACCAGGGGCATGAACAGGGGCAGGCAGATCATCATGATGGCGGCCTGCTCGATGAACAGACCCATGAGGAAAGCAATCGCCAGCATCACAAAGAGGATCAGCGCGGGGGACTTCACCATCTCCGTGATGACCAGAACAGCCTGACGGCTGGCCCCGGTCAGTGACAGGACCTGGCTGAAGCCGGAGGAGCCGGCGATGATAAGCATCAGCATGGTGCTGGTCTTCAGAGAACCGATCAAAGTGTTGACGAGAAGTTTCAAATTAAAGCTGTGGTAAAGAGCGGCCAGAATATAAGCGGCCAACGCGCCCAGGGCGGCAGCCTCAGTGGCGGTGCCAAAGCCGGTGAAGATGATGCCGATGACCACAGCAAAGATAAACACCAGGGGTACAATATTGACCAGGATAGACTTGGCCTTTTCCCGGGAGGTCATGTCCTCCACATGATCGTTTTCGGTGGGGGCAAGAGACGGATTCCGAATACAGGAGATGATCACATAGCCAATGTACAGAACAAGCATCAGAATGCCCGCGCCAACGCCGCCCAGCAGGATCTTATTGACCGAGATGGCGGCGATACCGCCCATCATGACGGCCTGGTTGCTGGGAGGGATCACCATAGCCAGCGCACCGGAGGCGATAATGGAGCCGGTGGTCAGGGACTTGTTGTAGCCGCGGCGGATCATCTCAGGCGCCATCAGGGAACCGAACATGGCGGTATTGCCCAGAGAGGAGCCGGACAGAGCGGCGAAGATACCGCCGCCCAGCAGGGTAATGACGGACAGACGACCGGGCACCTTGCGCACCAGTTTGGACAGGGCGTCCATAGTGCGGGTGATGATGCCTGATTGGAAGAAAACTTCTCCCATGATGACGAAGAACAAAATGGGCGTAAAGTTAAAGTTACAGAGCTGTGAGCGCATCCCCAGCACAAGCTGCTTCAGGCCGGGAACGCCCAGCATGGCGAAGATAAAGATGCCGGATGCAATCATAAAGGAAAACGCAATGGGCATACCGGTAAACATGATCACCAGCAGCAGCCCGATCAAAAGGAGCAGTATCAGCCACCATTCCATGCTGCCCATTATGCCTGCGCCTCCTTTCCGCTGCCCTCAGCGGGCTTGTTCACGATGCCGCGGATCCCAAGGCGGATGGCCTCCACGGCGGTAAAAAAGCTGCCCACGGGCACACACGCCATCAACACCCACTGGGGTGTGTTCAAAAAGTCGGAGATGACTACCTGATTGATAAAGTTGGTCTTGGTGATTTGGAAACTGATCACGCAGAGGATGAGACAGGTGATCGCCAGAGCAAAATCGATCACGATCTGCCAAACATGCTGCACATTGGCCGGCACGGCATTGATGATCAAGTCAATGTTGATGTGCCCCCGCTTGGACAGCAGCCAGGGGGCGCCTAGGAAGGCGATATACAGCAGGGCATAGGACGCGTAGTCAATGAGAAATGCAAACGGTTCATTAAACAGCTTTCGGGTAACCGTTGAGAAACAGACTGCCAGCATCAGGAACAGAAGAACCACCCCTGCGATGGCCGCCAGCGCCAGGATGCACCAGTCAATGATTTTGTTGAGCGCGCGCATAGTTTCTGACCCCCTTCAGTTTTTTGGAAAAAGCGTCAATCGAATGCCGTATTCAGGAAATATCTTTTGTGCATATTCCCTTTGCAATTGGATTATACAAAGTCTGTTGACATTTGTGAAATATTTATCTATAATCGATTTATAAGCAGCGCTGATAAATCGAATCATAAACGAATAACTCAAGGGGGGCACCCCGTATGGACATCAGCCAGTTGCGCTATGTGGCCGCGATTGCACGGGTCAACAGCTTTTCCCGGGCGGCGGAGCAGCTCTATGTATCTCAGTCCAGCTTGTCCCAGCAGATCATGAAGCTGGAAAAGGAGATCGGATACCCCCTGTTTCTTCGCACCACCAAGCGGGTACAGCTTTCGCCCGAGGGCGCGCGCTTTCTGACTCAGGCCAAATGTGTGCTGCGGGAATTCAATACCCTGGAGATCCAGGTGGAAGCCACCCGCTCCTCTCTGGCGCACACCATCAATCTGGGCATGTCCATGATCTACCGGCCGGACACCTCCCAGACCGTCTCCCGGTTCATGCAGGAGCACCCTGATATCGACCTCAATCTGACCAGCGCCTGGGAGCTGGAGATCCTGGATATGCTTCACACCGGGCGGATCGACATCGGCCTGTTCGGCGTGGACTGGGAAAACGACGACCTGTCCGGGGTAACGGTCATCCCCATCCGCGACGAGTACACCGTGGCGGCGGTCAGCAGGCAGAATCCATTGTCTCAACGGGAGCATATCCTGCTGGAGGACCTGGCGGCCGAGCCGCTGATCTTTACTTCGGAGCACTCGGCCGTGCGCAGGCTGGTGCTGCAGAAATTCCGGCAAAAAGGGCTGATCCCGTCCAAAGTCATGATGATCAACGAGATGGAGACCCGGATTCACTGCGTCCGTCAAAATCTGGGCGTGGCCTTGGCCATGAACAGCACCCACCACTGGATCGGGCAGGAGGACATTGTTCTGCTGCCGCTGGAACCCAGGCTGGTGCGCACCTACTCCATGGTCGTCCCTCAGACCGGCGCCTCACACCGCTCCGCCGCCATTCAGCTTTTGCAGGATTTCTTGCTTGAAAATCTGAAGGAGTCCTCCGCCCCGCCCGTTTTTTAAAATCGTCAGACAATCTTTAGAAAATCTTTTAAAAATCAAAATCTCCTCATGGTAAGCTGTTTCACACTTACCACGAGGAGGTTTTTCTATGGAGTCAGTCTTATCGGTTCAATCGCTCGCCAAGACCTACGGCAAGCGGGGCAGCGTCACCCGCGCGCTGGACGGGCTGAGCTTTCAGGTCGCTCCGGGGGAATTCGTGGGCATCATGGGCGCGTCGGGCAGCGGCAAGAGCACTCTGCTCAACTGCGTCTCCACCATCGACAAGCCCACCAGCGGACAGATCATCATCGACGGGCAGGAGCTGACCCGCCTGAACACCGCCGCCCTGGCCCGCTTCCGCCGGGAGCGGCTGGGGTTCATCTTTCAGGACTGCAATCTGCTGGACACCCTGACCGCCTTTGAGAACATCGCCCTGGCCCTGACCATTCTGAAAACGCCCGCGGCGGACATCCGAAAACGGGTGCGCGAAACCGCCGGTATGCTGGGCATTGAACAGGTGCTGGACAAATTTCCCTACCAGCTCTCCGGGGGCGAACGGCAGCGGGTGGCCGCCGCCCGGGCCATTATCACCCACCCCGCCCTGATCCTGGCCGACGAACCCACCGGCGCGCTGGACTCCAAGTCCGCCCGGATGCTCCTGGAGCGGCTGGACGAACTGAACCGGGAGCAGGGGGCCACCATCCTGATGGTCACCCACGACTCCTTCACCGCCAGTTGGTGCTCCCGCATTCTGTTCATTCAGGACGGGCGCATCCACGCCCAACTGGAGCGGGACACGGACGACCGGCGCGTCTTCTTCTCCCGCATCCTGTCGGTGGTCGGTCAGCTTGGAGGTGACGGCGGTCATGTTCTGTAAGCTGGCCCTGCGCAATGTCAAGCGCAGCGTAAAGGACTACTTCATCTACTTCCTGACCCTGACCTTCGGCGTATGCCTGTTCTACACCTTCAACTCCCTGGGCACCCAGCAGGTCATGGAGTATCTGGACCGATCGCAGCATTACATGGTGGAGGCCATCATGGTCTATATGAAGGTGCTCTCCGCCTTTGTGGCGGTGGTGCTGGCCGGGCTGATCCTCTATGCCAACACCTTCCTGCTGCGCCGGCGCAACAAGGAGCTGGGCACCTACCTGCTGCTGGGGATGCCCCTGTCCGGTGTCTCGCTGATCCTGGTGCTGGAGACCCTGCTGATCGGCCTGCTGGCCCTGGTCTCCGGTCTGGCGCTGGGCATTCTGGCCGCCCACGGCCTGTCCATTCTGACCATGGCCATGTTCCGGCTGACCTTCGAGCCGCTGCGCTTTGTCTTTGACCCTTCCGCCGCCCTGTTTACCGCCATCTGCTTCGGCGTGATGTTCCTGGTGGTCATGGTGTTCAACCAGGTGGGTCTGTCCCGGCGGAAGCTGATCGACCTGATGAATGCCGGGCGCAAAAACGAGGAGCTGCGGCAGCGGCCCCTGGGGGTCTCGGTGGCGCTGTTCCTGCTGGGCGTGCTGTTTCTGGCCATCGCCTACGCCCTGCTGCTGGTGCGTGGAATGCTGGCCCTCGACTTTCTGTTTCTGGGTATGCTGATCCTGGGCACGCTGGGTACTCTGCTCTTTTTCCGGGGCTTGTCCGGTTTCGTGCTGCGGCTGTGCCGGAGCAATCCCAAATTCTACTACAAGGGCCTGAACATGTTCGTTCTGCGCCAGTGGAGCGGGCGCATCCACTCCACCTACCTGTCCATGACGGTCATCTGCATTCTGCTGCTGCTGGCCATCGGAGCCACCGCCTGCTCGGTGGGCCTGAACGCCGCCATTGAGGACAGCACCGACGGTTCCGCTCCCTACGACGTGACGGTCCAGAATTACACTGGGGATACCACCGTGGCCGACCTGCCCGCCCTTTTGGCCGAGCACGGCTTTGACTGCGGCGTTCTGTTTGCCGACGAGATCGACTACCTGCTTTACTACAACGACCCGGAGGTCACCGGCGTGTCCGCCCAGGACGCCTACGCCGCCCTGCGGTGGTCGGATTACAACGCCCTGATGGCCCTTCAGGGCAAGTCCGCCATGGAGCCGATCCGGACGGGAGTGCTGACCGACAGCGCGATTTATACGGATTCTTCCTCCCGGTACGGCTATGCCGTCATCCCAGACGAGCTGGCCGAACAGCTCAAGGTGCGCCGTCAGGTCCTGGTCGCCAATTACGCCGGGGACAAGGAAGCCGCCGAAACCGCTTTTCAAGCGGCCATGGACGGGCTGTATCAAATCGAAGGCCTGAGTCTGAACGCCATGACATCTCTGGATATCTATGCGGAAAACATGGGCTCCAAGATCCTGGTCCTCTTCATCGGTCTGTATCTGGGCGTGGTATTCCTTCTGGCCTCGGCGGCGGTGCTGGCCCTGCAGCAGCTATCCCAGGCGGCGGACAACGTTACCCGCTACCGCACTTTGACCCGCTTGGGTGTGGAGGTGCGGCAGCAAAACCGCTCCGTCTTCGCCCAGGTGGCGCTGGCCTTCGGCCTGCCCCTGGCCCTGGCCATCGTCCACGCGGTGGTGGGCATGAAGGCCGCCAACGACGTGATTTTGGAGGTAGGCCGGGTGGACGCTGTATATTCCTCGGCGGTCACGGCGGCGTTCCTGGTGCTGATTTACGGGGCCTATTTCCTGGCTACCTGCCTTGGCAGTAAGAGCATCGTCAGCGGAAAGCAGTCACGCGACGGATAGACCCGCTGCCCGCCCGGCGAATCGCCCGTTTTTTCTCCGCGCAAAAATTTGCCTGCTGTACGGTGTTATTTTGCCACCGTACAGCAGGCGGTCTCTTTTTTATCGGAGCAGCGGCATATTGCCCGTCAGCCTGTTTACTTTCTTCTTTTCTCCACAGATCGCTATTCCGAAATAACGCAAGTCACTTTCCGACGTCACCTTCATCTTCCCAATCAATTCGTCATAGGTCTTGCAGCTCTGTGCCAAATCGGAAAAATCAACCGCCGTCAAGTCGGAAAAATCCGGTTCATACAGCTTTTCCCGTATGGCCTTGATCCGCTCCGCGTCCCCCTTTAAGACGGGTACGGGAAACTCAATGATCCCCAGATGCTCGCTGCCGCTCTTATCCGCCACATCCGCACCGACGACCTCCGGCATTTTCTTTCCCAGGGTGATGCCCAGGATCGCCGCCGTGTTTGCAGCGATCCCCAATGGTAAATTTTCATCCACGATCATGACACATTTCACATTCTGCCAGTCCATTTCCTCTCACATCTTTTCCTTTTTATATTCCGACCGGAACCTGCAAAGCATGGTCAAGTCAATTACAATATACCGTCGGTACATTCGAAAATCTTGCAAGATATCTTCATTTTACCGGGAAAATGTCTGCTGGATCAAAATATGGCCCGCACCTGCCGGTGCGGGCCGTCGAATTGGTATTACCAACGGAAACGCGTCGGAGTGAACCGCTCCGGCGCGTTTCCGTTAAAAAGTCAGCCGCATCTGATACCAGACTGCGCTGCCGTGTTCGGAGTCAGACCGGCCCTCGCTGCGGAAGCCGAATTTGCCGTAATAGGGGATCAGCGCCTCCTTGCAGGTCAGCACCAGGCCCGCTCTGCCCTGCTCCCTGGTATCCGCGACGGCCTGCTCCAGCAGCCGCGCGGCGCAGCCTTGGCGGCGGTACGAGGGGCTGGTGCTGACTCCGAAGATCATCTGCCATTTCCCGCCGGGGTCGTGCAGACCCACGTCATGGAACATATCGTCGGTCAGGTCGGGCGCGTCCGTCGTCATCCCGTTGACGCAAGCGGCCAGCTCCCCGCCGTTCCACAGCAGCCAGAAATGGCCGGGGAATGCCTCCAGCCGGGCGCGGAAGCTCTCCCGGGAAGCCGCCTCCGCCGCCGGAAAGCACTTGGCTTCCAGGGCCGCGATGGCATCCAGGTCGTCCATGCTTGCAGTTCGGATCTCCACTTTGGGTCACTCCGTTTCGGTCAGAAAGTCTTCCACCGCGCGGTTGAATTCCTCCGGATTTTTGTTGGCGATGAAGTGGCCGCCCGGGAGAAGGACCAGCCGGGCGTTTGGCAGGGCCTGCGCGATCGCCCGGGTGTGGCTCTCCCGGATCATATCTTTGGTGCCCGCGATGACCAGTGTGGGTGCGGTCACCTTTTTTAAGTCCTCCGGCGGGATCATGGGGTCGTGGACCATCAGGCCGAGCATCTCGGCGTTTCGCTTCGCGTCGGCGCTCTTCTTTGCAAACAGGCTCGCCATGCGCCAGCCCAGCACAATGGGGAGCTGCACCGCGGCCCTGACCCCCGCCGGGTCCAGATTGGCCCCGTTCAAAATCAGCCGCTTCACCCGCTCCGGGTAACGCATGGCGAAAATCAGCGCGATATTTCCGCCGTCGGAAAAGCCCAGCAGGTCGGCCTGTTGAATGCCCCGCTCGTCCAGAAATTCCTTTAGGTCCTCCGCAAACTGACGGATGGTAAAAGGGGCGCTTCCCCGGGGCGACTTCCCGTGCCCTCGGGTGTCCACGGCCAGCACCCGGCAGCGCCGGGAAAAGAAGGCGGTCTGATGGACAAAATAGCTGCTGTCCTCCCCGTTTCCATGGAGCAGAACCAGCGGCTCCCCCGCCCCGCTCTCCGTCCAATACAGCCGAATATCCACCGCGCCCACTCCCAATTCCTAATTCCTAATTCTCCATCGCCGCCAGTTGTTCCTCCAGCTTGGCGATCAGAGCGCGCAGCTTTTCGGCGCGCTCCTGCTCGGCGGCAACCACATCGGCCGGGGCCTTGTTCAAAAAGCCGGGGTTGGACAGCTTGGCGTCCAAGCCCTTCAGCTCGCCCTGCTTCTTGCCCAGGTCCTTGGTCAGCCGGGCCTTCTCCTTCTCCAGGTCCACCAGTTCGCTCAAGGGCATGAACATCGTAGCGTCGGCGGTGACGGCGGACACCATGCCCTTCTGATCGGCGGGGGCATCGGCAGTGATGGTCACCATCTCGGCATAGGCCAGGCGCTTCAAAAACGCCTCGCCCAGGGCGAACACGTCAGACTTGGCCGTCGCCACGGTCAGGTGCGCCTTCTTGGAGGGGGGCACATTCATTTCGCTGCGGCGGGTGCGCACGGCGGAAATGGCCTCCATAATGCTCGCCATGGCCGCCTCCTCGGCGGGGAAGGAGCGGGCGTCGTCGTATTCGGGCCACTGCTGGAGCATCAGAAAGTCGCCCTCGTGGGGCAGAGCCTGCCAGATCTCCTCGGTAATAAAGGGCATAAAGGGGTGCAGCAGCTTCAGCGTTTCGGTCAGCACATAGCACAGCACCTGCTGGGCGCGCGTTTTGGAGTCCCCGTCGTCCCCCTGCAGACGGGTCTTGGTCAGTTCAATATACCAGTCGCAGTAGTCGTCCCAGATGAAGTCGTAGATCTTCTGAGCGGCCACGCCCAGCTCATACTTCTCCATATTCTCGGTCATCTCTTTGATGGTGGTATTCAGGCGGGACAGGATCCACTTGTCCTCCAGCTCCAGCTTGTCCGGCAGCGCGCACGTGTCGATGGTCAGGTTCATCATCAGGAAGCGGCTGGCGTTCCAGATCTTGTTGGCAAAGTTGCGCATGGCCTCGCACCGCTCGGTGTAAAAGCGCATGTCGTTGCCCGGGCTGTTTCCGGTGATCAGGTTGAAGCGCAGAGCGTCCGCACCGTACTTCTCCGCCATCTCCAGGGGGTCGATGCCGTTCCCCAGGGATTTGGACATCTTGCGGCCCTTGTCGTCCCGCACCAGGCCGTGGATGAACACGGTGTGGAAGGGGGTCTGCTTCATATGCTCGCACCCGGAGAAGATCATCCGGGCCACCCAGAAGAAGATGATGTCGTAGCCGGTGACCAGCACGTCGGTGGGATAGAAGTAGTTCAAATCCTCGCTTCCCTTGTCGGGCCAGCCCAGGGTGGAGAAGGGCCACAGGGCGGAGCTGAACCAGGTGTCCAGCACGTCGGGGTCCCGCTCGATGTTCTTGCTGTGGCAGTGCTCACATTCCACCGCGTCCTCCCGGCTGACGGTCATGTGGCCGCAATCGGCGCAGTACCACACGGGGATCTGATGGCCCCACCAAAGCTGGCGGGAGATGCACCAGTCATGGACGTTCTCCATCCAGTTGGTGTAGGTCTTGGCAAAGCGGTCGGGGACGAACTTCGTCTCGCCCTCGTTCACCACCCGCAGGGCCTCTTTTGCCAGCGGCTCCATCTTCACGAACCACTGGGCGGACACGATGGGCTCCACGTCGGTGCCGCAGCGGTAGCAGGTGCCCACGTTGTGCTGGTGGTCCTCGGTCTTCTCCAGCAGGCCCAGCGCCTCCAGGTCGGCCAGGACGGCCTTCCGGGCCTCGTAGCGCTCCAGGCCCTGGTACTTGCCGCCGTTTTCATTGACCACGCCGTGGTCGTCCAGCACCCGGATGCACTCCAGGTTGTGGCGCAGGCCCACCTCAAAGTCGTTGGGGTCGTGGGCGGGAGTCATCTTGACGCAGCCGGTGCCGAAGGCCATGTCCACATACTCGTCGGCCACGATGGGGATCTCCCGGTCCATGAGAGGCAGCAGGCACTTCTTGCCCACGATGTCCTGGTACCGCTCGTCGGCGGGGTTCACCGCCACACCGGAGTCGCCCAGCATGGTCTCGGGCCGGGTGGTGGCCACCACGACATAGCGGCCCGGCTCGCCCACGATGGGGTATTTCAAATGCCACAGGCAGCCGGGCTTGTCCTTGTACTCCACCTCGGCGTCGGACAGGGCGGTGACGCAGTGGGGGCACCAGTTGACGATGCGGGAGCCTTTGTAGATCAGGCCCTTCTCGTACAGGGAGACGAACACCTCCCGGACGGCTTTGGAGCAGCCCTCGTCCATGGTGAAGCGGGCCCGCTCCCAGTCGCAGGACGCGCCCATTTTCTTCTGCTGCTGCACGATGCGGTCGCCGTACTTATGCTTCCAGTCCCACACCCGCTCCAGGAACTTGTCCCGGCCCAGGTCGTGGCGGGTCAGGCCCTCGTTGACCCGCAGGTCCTCCTCCACCTTGATCTGGGTGGCGATGCCCGCGTGATCGGTGCCGGGCACCCACAGGGCGGCGTAGCCCTGCATCCGCTTGAAGCGGATCAGGATGTCCTGCAGGGTGCAGTCCATGGCGTGGCCCATGTGGAGCTGTCCGGTGACGTTGGGGGGCGGCATGACGATGGTGAAGGGCTTCTTGTCCGGGTCCCGGTGGCCGCGGAAGCAGTCGTTTTTCTCCCACATCTCATAGATGCGGCCCTCGACCTCTTGGGGCTCATATACTTTGGGCAGTTCTTTTTTCTGCATGTTACCGTTCCTCCAGCTTTCGTTTTGCCGCGCGCAGGTCGGCGGCGGCCTGATCCATGCGCTTGGCCAGGTCAAAATCAATGGTGATCGCCAGGCTCATCTCTTCCGAGATCTCCTCCAAACGGCGGCGCATCTGAAAGAGCTTTTGGGCCTGTTCCTGAAACTTCTCACTCATTTCAGCACCTCCTTGTAGTCGGGGCGCAGCTCCAGCAGGGTGTCGCTGTCCAGCTTCTCCCGCTTGTCGCAGGCGCGGCGCACGTCGGCGGCGATGCCCTCCAGGTCGGCGGCCAGCCTGGTCAGCTCCTCCAGTCCGGTCTCCCCGGCCATGGCAGAGCAGTCCTTGCCCATGGCCGCGATCTCGTCGGCCATCTGACGCGCGCCGTAAAAATCGACGGATACAAATGACATGGTATTCCTCCCTATAATCCTTATGATTTTGCATTTAACATAGCGAATTCTTGTTGCCGTCTCAGCAAAGGGCCGCCCAGTGCGCGGCCCCTACATTCATACCGCAACCTTGCGGTCAATCTGTAGGGCGGGGGCTTGCCCCCGCCGCGAACCTGGTATGCTTGGCGGAAGCTGCCCAAATAAAGAACGCCCTGAGCCAAAAGGCTCAGGGCGAACGATTGTCCGTGGTACCACCTGAATTCGGGCGCAATGCGCCCGCACTCGACCCCTTAACGCGGGAAACGCCGGTCCCTACTGCAGGTTCAGGACCGGAACTCCGGGACCACCTTCCGCGCACCCTCGGGAAGCCTTGCACCAAACCGGCTTCTCTCTGCACCTGAGTATGCGCGTACTCCTTCCCATCCTCGTTTTTCACTTATTTAGGTAGTATATGCGATTTTTCTCCCCTTGTCAACCCTGCGCGAACCGGGACAGGAACTCCCGGGTGCGCTGCTGCTTGGGATTCGCGAAGACCACCTTGGGGTCGCCCTCCTCGCAGATAACGCCCTCGGACATGAATACCACATGGTTGGACACGTCCCGGGCGAAGGCCATCTCGTGAGTGACCACCAGCATGGTCATTCCGTCGGCGGCAAGGCCGCGCATGACCTCCAGCACCTCGCCCACCATCTCGGGGTCCAGGGCGGAGGTCGGCTCGTCAAACAAAAGCACCTCCGGCTCCATAGCCAGGGCGCGGGCAATGGCCACACGCTGCTTCTGGCCGCCGGAGATCTGGCGGGGCTTGGCGTTGATGTAGGGGGCCATGCCCACCCGCTCCAGGTACTTCATGGCGTTTTCCCTGGCCTCGGCCTTGTTCTTTTTCAGCACCTTGACCTGCCCGACCACGCAGTTGTCCAGCACGGTCATGTTGTTGAACAGGTTGAAGGACTGGAACACCATACCCACCTTCGAGCGGTATTCACTGGCCTTGACCTCCTTGCCGGTAATGTCTCTGCCATGGAACAAGATCTCACCGCTCGTCGGGGTCTCCAGCAGGTTGATGCACCGCAAAAGGGTGGACTTGCCCGAGCCGGACGCGCCGATGATGCTGGTCACATCGCCGGGTGAAACGGTAAAATCGATGTCCTTGAGCACCTCGTTTTTCCCGAAGGATTTGGACAGGTGCTTGACCTCCAGAATGGTCTGGCCCATATCAGCGTCCCTCCTTTCCGCCGTGCTCCTTGCTGCGCTCGTCAAAGGGCGTGCCCCGGTCGGGGTGGCTGTAGGTGCCGGCGGTGGGCGTCAACACGTCGGACTGGACCAGCTCATAGCTGTCCTTGCCGTCCATCCGCTTCTCCACCCAGCGCAGCAGGAAGGAGGCGATCAGCGTCATGCATAGGTAACCCGCCATCTCAATGGTGGCCGAGGGGAAATACAGCAGGTTCAGGCCGACGATGTTCCGGTGGGTGGCGAAAAACTCCACAAAGCCGATGACGAACATAACCGAGGTGTCCTTGATGTTGATAATAAAGTTGTTGCCGATCTGGGGAATGATGTTGCGCAGGGCCTGGGGCAGGATTACGCTGGTCATGGTCTGGACATGGGTCATGCCGATGGCCTTGGCGCCCTCGGTCTGGCCGGGGTCAATGGAAATGATGCCGCCCCGGACGGACTCGGCCATATAGGCGCCGGTGTTGATGGACACCACCAGCAGAGAGGCGATCCAGATGCCCGAGTTCCCGCTGAAGGCGACGGCCCCGCCGCTGAAATAGGGCAGGCCGTAGTAGATGAACACCGCCTGGAGCACCATGGGCGTGCCGCGAAAGACCTCCACGTAGATCCTTACGATCACCCGGATCAGCTTCAGGAAAAACCGCTTGGGCAGGGGGTCGTTCTTGGTGTAAGGGATGGTATTCAGAATGCCGCAGATCAGGCCGATGATGCAGCCGATCAGGGTGGCCGCCACAGCCACGATCAGGGTATTGCGCATACCGATCAGGTAGCGGTCCCAATAGTGCCCCCACAGGGCGCTGATGTCATTGCCGAGCTTGATAAACTTATCCATAGAGCGAACAGGCTCCTTTCTCCAAAACCGGCATTATCCGGCCCCAATTTCATGGGGCCGGATAATGGAAAAGTTTGGTGCAAACCGCGCAGGCGCGCGCCTTAGATCTCAGGCTGGACGGAGATAGCCTGGGCCATGAGAGCATTGAAGTGTTCCGCGGTCAGGCCCTCCAGGGCGGCGTCCATGGCGTCCTTCAGCTCGGTGTTGCCCTTGGCCACGGAGATGCCGATATTGATTTCGCCCTCGCTGACCGTAAAGTCGTCGTCCGTGCCGGAGAAGTCCAGGATGACCAGGTCGTCATAGGTGGAGGTGGCGCCCAGGGCGGTGGGCATGTCGGTGCAGATGAAGTCCACGGTGCCGCTCTCCACGGCCATGACCATGGCGGGGGCGGTCTCCGCCTCGGGCATGATCTCGGCGCCGGGGATCTGGGGCAGGCAGGAGCCATACCAGATGGTGCCGGTCTGGGCGGTGCAGGAGCCGCTCAGTTCGGAGATGCCGGTGGCCTTGGCCTGTTCGCTGTCCTTCTTGGCCACACAGACGATGGAGGCGTAGATGTAGGGGCCGGCCATATCCACCTCGGCCAGGCGCTCGTCGGTCATAGACTGGCCGGCGATAACGGCATCGAGCTGGCCGGCGTTCAGGGCGGTGCACAGGCCGTCCCAGCCGATGGCCATGACCTCCAGCTCCCAGCCGTAGGCCTCGCAGATACGCTTGGCCATCATTACGTCATAGCCGTTGGCATAGGAGCCGGGGTTGTTGACGATGGGCACGGCGCCGTTGGAGTCGTCGGTCTGGGTCCAGTTGTAGGGGGCATAGGCGCACTCCATGCCGACGGTCAGCACGCCGTCCTCCACGCCGAGGATGGCGCTGGTGTCCACGCCGGTCAGGTCGGGCGTCTCGGGGATCTCGACCTCGCTGCTGCCATTATCATTGTCATCATTTGCGGCGCCGCTGTCGTCCTTGGAGCAGGCGGCCAGAGACAGGACCATCAGCATGGCCAGAAGCAGAGCAATTCCTTTTTTCATTTGTGATTCTTCCTTTCTAAAGGTAAAACAAAAACGACCACAGCGTATTCGCTACAGTCGTTTCCAATCATCCGGTATGGAAAAAACGATAGCACTCCACGCAATGTGACAGTCGGCGGGATCTTCTCCGGCCGCCCAACGCAGCGCCGCTCAAGCCGACGCTCCATTTCGGCGAAGCTCCCTTTCTCCCCGCTTCCCCGATGGTTGAGCACCTCGGCGGGGGTACTGATGGGCTTCGCGCCTCTATCATCTTTGATTTGCAGGAATTGTATCACATCCCTGCATTCTTGTCAATCACATCAGAACCAATCCGGGGGCAGAAAAACGTCCTTTTTTTGTACTTTCTCCCAAGAAAAACCGGAAATCAGCTCCCGCGCCGCAATTGGACGGAGGGCTTCCTGCAAGCCCGCCAGGGCCGCCAACCGTCCGGTCAGCTCCTCCGGAGTGAAACGCTCCCGCAGAGCGCCCATGTCCAGATCGTGCTCCCGCTTGGACAGGCGGCGGCCGTCTTCGGCCAGCAGCAGGGGCGTGTGGAAGTACCGGGGCGGCGCAAAGCCCAGAGCGCGGTGCAGCCAGATCTGCCGGGGCGTGGAGGACAAAAGGTCCCGCCCCCGGACCACGCGGGTCACTCCCATCAGGCCGTCGTCCACCGTGACCGCCAGTTGGTAGGCGCACACCCCGTCGGAGCGGCGCACCAGAAAGTCGCCGCAGTCCCGGGCCAGATTTTCCCGGTAGGGGCCGCAGTTCCCGTCTGTAAATTCTATTTCCGCGTCGGGCACCGCCGCCCGCAGGGCGGGCGCGCGGCCCCCGGACCCAAGGCGCTCCTCCCGTTCGGCCCGGGTCAGGGCGCGGCAGGGACAGGCCCCGTCTCCCCGCACCTCGCCGGGGTGGGGGGCCGAGGCGGCAAGGCGCTGGGCGCGGGTACACCAGCAGGGGTAGATCAGGCCCTGTTTTTCCAGGTGCTCCAGGTATTCCCGATAGATGTCCCCCCGCTCGCTCTGGCGGTAAGGGCCGTGGGGACCGCCCGCGCCGTAGCCCTCGTCCCAGTCCAGGCCCAGCCACTCCAGGTCCCGGGCGGCCTGGGCGGCGTATTCCTCCTTACAGCGGTCGGGGTCCAGGTCCTCCATGCGCAGCACCATGACGCCGCCCGCGCGGCGCGTATCCAGCCAGGCCAGCAGCGCCGCCAGCAGATTCCCCAGGTGCATCCGCCCGCTGGGGCTGGGCGCGAAGCGTCCCCGTTCCATGGAGGTCCCCCCTTCCGTGTTTTTTCCCATTGTATCGCATTTCTCAAAAATATGGTATCCTTTTTGTGCTCTCCCGCGCAAAAATGTGGTCTATATCAGTGAGTACTCAAAAGGAGGAGGCGCTATGGAGGATCGCGCGATCATCGAACTGTTTTTCCACCGCTCGGAGCGGGCGGTGGAGGAGCTGCGGCAAAAGTATGGCAGGCTCTGCCGCACCATCGCCCTGGGCATCCTGGGGGACGACCGGGACGCGGAGGAGTGCGAAAACGACGCCTGGCTGCGGGTTTGGAACTCCATCCCGCCGGAGTGCCCCGAACACCTGGGGGCCTACGTGGGGCGCATTGTCCGCAACCTGGCCCTGAACCGCCGGAAGCATGACCGGCGGCAGAAGCGGGGCGGCGAACTGGAGACCCTGCACGCCGAACTGCTCCAGTGCGTCCCGGACAGCCAGGACGTCCAGGCCGCCGCGGACGACACGGTGCTGCAGTGCATTCAGCGCTTTCTGGAGCGCCAAAGCCCCCGTGACCGCGCCCTGTTCCTGCGGCGCTACTTCTATCTGGAACCGGTACAGGAATTGGCCGGTCCCTTCTCCATGTCGCCCAGCGCCGTCTCCACCCGTCTGGGGCGTATGCGCGCCAAATTAAAACTTGAATTGGAAAAGGAGGGCATTACCCTATGAAACAGGAAGAACGGCTCTTTGAATTGATGGGCCAATTGCCCGAGGATCTGCTGGCCCAGACCGGTGCGCCCAAAAAGCGCCGCCGCTGGGTCCCCGCCGTCGCCGCGGCCTGCCTGCTGCTGGCCGTGGGCGCGGGCGTGTGGAGCGCGGGCCTGACCGCCCCCTCCTCTGACGCGGGGGCTTGCACCATTACTGACGCGGGTACTTACACCATTCCCGAACACGGGCCGGAATTGAGCTGGCCGAAGCTGAACGGAACAATTCTGGAGGCCGCGCTTCATTTCACCATGCTCCCGGTGGAAAACCGGATGGCGGAGTATCATGAAGTGGAAGATCCCAACGGCATTCCCGCCGCCCAGCGCCCCCGCTATCTGGGCGAGCGCTATCGGGAGTTAGAGGACTGGTACCTGCCCGAGGACAACAACGGCCTGCAATACCTTCTGCACCGGGAGGAGGACGGCAGCTATACCCTCTGGGAATTTGCCTATTTTGTGGTCTGGGACGAAGAGACCCGTTCCCAGGTGGCTTACAACATGGAGCACACGGAAAATTATATCTGGGCGGAAATAGAGTGGTTCAGCCTGGACATGGACTTCTCCCCTTACCGCTACAGCGAGGTGCTGGAGACCATCTACGGCGTGACCTCGGCGGACGATCTGACCTTGCTGACCGTCGATCCCGCCAACATGGACAACACTGACGCGGGCAAGGCCCTGCAAAAGGAGATCGGCGCCCGCACCGTCACCGACCGGGCCGGTCTGGACGCCCTTTATGACGCCGTTTCCGGAATGCTCTGCTATGGCTCTAACCACTGGGACATGATCGACCGGGGCGACGACAACTCCGACGACGGGCTGCTGGAGGCCGTGCGCCTGGGCCGCTGCCTGACCATCCGGACCGCCAACGGCGCGGTCATCGACGACCTGAAATACTCCGCCGCCGGGGGACAGTTCTACGAATACTCCGGCGTGGCCTACGGGCCGCTGGACGCCGAGACCGCGGCAAGGATGAACGAGCTGTTCGGCATTGCGTAAGGCCGCAAAAATGCTCCGCCCCATCACGGGCGGAGCATTTTTGCAGTTTCGATCAATGCCAGCTTCTCCGCACGGGAGAGGGCCTTGATCTCCAGTTCCCGGCACAGGGCGGCGGATTTGTCGGGGACCTTCTCCCACCAGACCGGCGTCACCGGCAAATGGCTGCGGGTGTACTTGCCCCCCTTTCCGCTGTTGTGCACCGCCACCCGGCGCTCCAGGTCGTTGGTAATGCCCGTATAGAGGCTGTCGTCCCCGCAGCGCAGGATGTAAACAAAGTATTCCACCGTCACGTCTCCTTTGGATCATGATACCGCAAAACGGCTTCTCCCGCAAGGAAAACCGCGTTCTCTTTAATTTTTGCTCTGCAACCGTATAACGGTTTACCCGTTCATAAAATAAACGGGTAAACCGTTATAAATGCAGCTCCTCTGTTCTTTCATCAATTTAGGTAAAATGTGCCACTGATCAATTGTGTGACCAGTGGCACATTTTGGTTATGGAATTGAGAATGCTGTGGTAAATTTATAGGCGGTCAAGGTGGCTATATCATCTCCCGCTAATTGTATGACGACTTCCTAAAATCCTGAATTACGACATCCCTGCGGCAAGATAATATCAGAAGCAGAACATGGTCATTACCGTTCCTTGTCGCTTTTGAAGGCGCCGATTCAATTACGACTCGCTATTTCCGAGACAGGAAAGTGGGCAAGCACTGTTGTGTGTTGCCCACCGTTTCTTCTAAATACACCTGCCTTTTAAGACGCGTAGCGATAACAGCAACTATCATGATTCAAAGGAAATAAGTTGATTTTCCGTTTTTATATTTTCTACCAACATAGTTTCCCGATCATAATAAATATGAACACGCGCATGACTTGAATTTATATAGTACTCGCAAAAAAAGCCCGAACCTTCCCCGTCTGGTTCTCCCAGCAGTTCACGGATTTCGACGAAGGTCTTTCCCTCAATTTCATCTGCCAGAAGATTAATGTTATCGATTAGATTTTGAGCGTGAGATGATCGTTCAATACTGCTAAAAAAGATCTCACAACTGTTTTTCTTTGCTGTTACAATGATCCCGGTCTCCTTATCATACCGGATCTCAACTAGTTCGTTATTCGAATCATAGTAACCATCACCAGCAACCAAGTCAACATCACACTCTCCTAAAAGCCCTTGCACTTCCGACTGCGACTTTTTTTCAATTAATTCGGCAAGCGCATCCAAATCATTCAACAGCTCCTTTCCAGTAAGAACTGGCTCAAAAGTATCAGTTGGGATAGTTGATGGTTCCTGATTAATATTTTCAGGCGAAATGGCTACCGTCTCCTGCGCGCATCCTACAAACATCAAAAAAAACGCTATCATAAAAACGAGATGCTTGCGTTTATCCTTCATAATCGATCCCCCTTCGCAATAAACATGCTCAGGTTTCCCCTACGATAATTTCATAGCCACTATCAACAACTTTACGGATTTGGTCGACAACACCTAATCTAAAATACACAAGAATCTCTGTACCATCGACCAACTCATAGATATAACCAATTTTTCCGCTCCCCCGATAGCCGTGCGCTTCTCCGAGAAGCTGCATTACATTTTCATAGTTCGTCCCTGCGGCAATTGATTCAACATCATCTAATGTAAGATCGAATTTTGTGGGGTATACTACATTGTCATTACTCATATTAGCAATGTCGGCAACACTAACTGCAACATCCGGTGTATTGATTTCAAACCACCCAAGAAATGTGGTATAATTATATTCACCCTCTAAATTGCTCTCTGTTGGGTTGAATATGGTATTTCCTGCAAAATCAGTATAACGTGCCGAATTAATCGACGGCTTGTGCGTCCACTGACCATTAGGAACTTCACGATACCAATGATAATCATAACCAGGGGCCAAGAATAGGGCAACTTTATAGTATCCTTCCCTCGGTTGATCTTCGGCACCAATTTCAGCAATATCTCCATCAAAATATTCACAATCCGCCGCTACTGCATTTATAATAAGTGCTTTTGCCAAAGATGGATCTTCAAGGTCAGACATTGATATTGCGGATTTGCCATCTAGTTCACCAGGATCTATTCCCTTGAAACCAAACATATTTCCTGTTATGGGGTTTACATAATAGCCTAACGCATATGCATAGCAATTCGTATTCTCAATGTATGTAGAGCTATTAAAAAGCGAGAACATTGCCGATTTTTCATAGCCAGATGTCGGCATACCTCGATGAAAACGCACGGTATATGTTCCTGACGTAGTATTTGAGAAACCGCGAATCTTTATATAATACGTGCTCCCAGCATCAATATCAAAGTATACCATTGCATTTAAAGCGTGCCCTGAGTTATTGTCATAATCAACCATAACAGCATTTGTACATGCAACATCACTATATACCTCAATATAAGTATCGAGTGCACTTACGGTATAAGCAGAGCACGACATATCTTGTGTTGCGGTAAATTTTATGTAACCAGCTTGGCCTGCCCCTAACGTTCCCGTATAAGTATAGTTGGGATATCCCCCGCTTAATGATATGGCGTTTGCTGGGGTTGTTGGCAAAGAAGACTCCGAAGTAAGCATTACTGGATATTCGCCTATCATTTCACTCCCTGCCGCTATAATTTCCGCACTTCCACTATCAACAGCAAGCGCTCCCATGTTAAAAGTTAATACAAGTGCGCAAATCAAACTGATACAGGAATTCCTCTTGAATTTTCTTTTTTTCATTGATACCATCCCTTCTTGGTTGTACTACATTAAGAGAAGTTTCTTGAGCGCGGAAACAACAATACATTTCGTCTTATCATTACAGGAATCGAGTTCGTATTGTTTTATTTTAATTTACTATATTTAAATTTTCGGCATAAAAAACGTGCAAACTGGCACGAAATGCACAGTTCACACGTTCACATGGACGATTTTGATTCGACATCTCCAAAACTGGGAGCTACACCAAAATCGTGCGCATAGATGCTCGAACTGTGCGTTAAGAAAGCGATTCATGATGGTTCCACCTCCAGTAAGATGTCAGACAGCAAAGCTATCCGTATGGAAATTATATCATGTTTTTGGAAATCCCACAAGCATCCAATTGAGGGTTTTCCCTCTTTTTTCCGTCATTTCTTGCTCAAAAGGTCCAATGACGTTATTATGGATGCCAGTAAAAAAGGAGAAGGACCCCATAGCCGACCAAAGCTAAGTTCTTCTCCAGATTACAAGAGCAGGCAAAACGCCCACAAATGAAACTAAAACATGATAACAGTAAAAGCACTTATTGGCAAGTTGAATTTTATATCTTATTCCGATGGCCGCATTCTCTTTCATTTTCTGGTTGATAATTCTCTGTTTCTGTGATAAAATATGGTTTAGTCCTGCCGCGGCCTTTCGGCGCGCGGCAAGGCCGCACTAGTTGGGGAGTTAGCGGTGCCCTGTACCTGCAACCCGCTACAGCAGGGATGAATCCCGGCCCCCGGACTTTCCTTGTGTCGTCTGCCCGTGGTAAGCAGTGATGATGGTTCGGTCCCGCGCAAGGCCGCCCCGTGAACCGTGTCAGGCGGGGAACCGAGCAGCACTAAGCGGACCGCGACTTGTGCCGTGGGGCTGCCGTTCCTGAGCCGGCTGCCTCGGTTACGGACATAAGGGGAGCTTCAAAGGCCGGTGTGCGGCCTTGCCACGCGCCGAATATTTTTTTCGAGGTGATCTGCCCTTGTATCAAGCCCTATACCGCAAATGGAGACCCCGCACCTTTGACGAGGTGGTGGGGCAAGAGCATATCACCGACACATTGAAGCGTCAGGTGTCCGCCGACCGGCTGTCCCACGCCTACCTGTTCACCGGCACCCGGGGGACGGGCAAGACCACCTGCGCCAAGATTCTCTCCCGGGCGGTCAACTGCGAGCATCCCGTCAACGGAAGCCCCTGCAACCGGTGTCCCTCCTGCCTGGGGATCGAAAACGGCTCCATCCTGGACGTGCTGGAGCTGGACGCCGCCTCCAACAACGGCGTGGACCAGGTGCGCGCCCTGCGGGACGAGGCGGTGTATACCCCCGCCGCCGTCAAGAAGCGTGTGTACATCGTGGACGAGGTTCATATGCTCTCCACCGCCGCCTTCAACGCCCTGCTGAAGATCCTGGAGGAGCCGCCCGCCCACCTGATGTTTATTCTGGCCACCACCGAGCTGCACAAGGTGCCCGCCACCATCAAGTCCCGGTGCCAGCAGTTCTCCTTCAAGCGCCTGCTGCCCACCGAAATTTCCGCCCGGCTGAACTATGTCTGCGCCCAGGAGGGCATCGCCCTGTCCACCGACGCGTCCGCCCTGCTCGCCCGTCTGGCCGACGGCGGCATGCGGGACGCCCTTTCCCTGCTGGACCAGTGCGCCGGTTATTCTGATACTGTGGATGTGCCCCAGGTGCTGGACGCCCTGGGCCTGGCCGGGAATGTGGAGACCGCCCGGCTGATGGAGTCTGTCGCCCGCGGCGACACCGCCGCCGCGCTGGAGGCTCTGGCCCGGCTGTACGCCGCCGGGAAGGAGCTGCGCTCCCTGCTGGGCGAGCTGTCCGCCCTGACCCGGGATCTGCTGGTCCGCAAGACCGCCCCTCAGGGCGGCGCCGCCCTGCTGACGGGCGGATACGACGACCACACCATGCGCGCCCTGTCCGAGCTGCTTCCCCCCGCCCGGCTGCTGCAGATGCTGACCATTCTGCAGACCACCGCCGCCGACCTGGGCCACAGCGCCAACCCCCGCACCGACGCCGAGATCTGCCTGATCCGCCTGTGCGACGAGACGCTGGACAGCAGCGCTGCCGGGCTGACCGCCCGGCTGGAGCGGCTGGAGCAGCGCATGGAATACGGCGTTCCCTCCGCTGTAACCCCCGCGGTCAATGCCGCCCCTGTTCCATCCAAAGTCCCGGCGGAAGCGCCGCCGGTTTCCGACGCTCCTGCTGATCTTCCCCCTTGGGAGCCGGACGCGCCGCCCGTGCGCGAGGCGCCGCCGAAGGCCCCCGCCCAGCCGAAGCCCCGGCCCGCGCCGGGATTCCAGGCCGCGCCAGTCAGGCCCGCGCCTTCCGCTCCCGGCGGCAGCGCAGCCGCCTTCTGGAAATCTCTGTCCGCCGGGCTGATGGGCAAGGTCCCCATGGGTGAGTACACCTTCCTGTCCGACCCCGCCGCGACGGTGGGCGAGTACCACAACGGCGTGCTGAACCTCTGGACGGACTCCGATTTTGTCAAGGGCCTGCTGGAAAAGCCCACCGTGCTGGACCCCGTGGGCCGGGAGGCCGCGCGTCTGGCGGGCCGGCCGGTGCAGGTCTTTGTCAAGGTGGGCCGCCCCCCGGTCAGCACCCCCGCCCCGGTCGATCAGGACCCCCGGCAGGCCCTTCGGCCTGCCGGGGAGAGGAGGAGCGCCGGCATGAGCGAGTTTTCGCCTTCCGGCGGAAACGAGGGGCCTCAAGGCCGCGACGACGAGCATGATAATTTGGACGATTTGCTGGCCCTGGGCCGGCAGTTTGACAACATCGACATCAAGGAATAAGGAGTGTTTACCATGGCAAAAGGATACGGAAGCCGCGGCATGGGCGGTATGGGCGGCGGCATCAACATGAACATGATCAAGCAGGCCCAGAAGATGCAGCAGGACATGCAGAAGATGCAGACCGAGCTGGAGGAAAAGGAGTACACCGCCAGCGCGGGCGGCGGCGTGGTCACCGCCGTGGTCACCGGCAAGCGGGAACTGAAGGCCCTGACCATTGACCCCGAGGCGGTGGACCCCGAGGATGTGGAGATGCTCCAGGACCTGATCGTAGCCTCCGTCAACGAGGCCATCCGCGCCGCCGAGACTGACATGGCCAGCAATATGCAGAAGCTGACCGGCGGGCTTGGCCTGCCCTTCTAAGGCATATAAATAGTAAGCCGCCCTTGGAACATACCGTTCCGAGGGCGGCTTTCCTATGGAATGCGTACCGCTTTGTTTCGTGCGCAGATAAACAGAATTTTTAAAATCTGACCTGAGTCCCAAAGGCAAGATCGTTTTATATTTTCTTCCTTGTCAAGAAAATTCCGACTATTGCCCCTATCAGGACAATCGGCGCTGATCTGACAAACAGCCATTCCAATGCGTGAAACGCCGCTCCGAGAACGGCGGTTTCAGGATCACTGTAATCCCAGTTCAAATAAGGACTTTCCAACGCAAATAAGGCTGCCGAAACTGCTGCTATGACTACACACAATGAGATAAGAAGCCAATGCAGAATTCTTTTTCTTGTGGTTTTTCTTTGTGCCAGTTGCAAGTTTATTACCTCCAGTTTTGCGGAAATCGCCTTTAAGTCATCGACTTCCGACGCAATGACGTTTTCTCCAAGCAACGTACTCACAGGCGTTTCCGGCGCTTCCGATAGGGAGATCAACATATCGGAATCGGGAACTGATGATCCTTGCTCCCATTTAGAAACTGTTTGTCGTACTACATTTAGTTTGATGGCAAGCTCTTGCTGCGAAAGTCCTTTTGATTTTCTGATCGCTTTCATATTTTCATTCAGCATCAGGGATAGCCTCCTTCCTTTTCGTTTCTGCCACGATTATAAGCAGAATTACCCGTTGCCGTAAGCAACGCATTTTAACATTCAAAGAAAACGACCATTTTCCTTCCATTTTCCGGAAATCATTGTGTCACGCCGTTGTAAATATTTCACGCACCACGCGAAAGAAACCGCCACTCCAGCCGAGTGGCGGTTTCTGAGTTCCAAATCGCTTTTACATGCGCTTCCACACCGCGCCGCCGGGCACGTCGGTGACCTCAATGCCCTGGGCCTTCAATTCATCGCGAATGCGGTCGGCCTCGGCAAAGTTCTTGGCCTTCTTGGCCTGGGCCCGTTGGAGCACCAGCGCGTCGACGGCGGGGTCGCCCTCGCCCTGGATGGTGATGCCGCCCTCCGCTTTGGCGCTTTGGGCCTTGGCCTGCTCGGCGCGCGCCTGGGCCGCCTTTTTCAGCAGATCCAGACCCAGCACCTGGTCAAAGCTGTCCAGAATCGCCAGCTTGGTGGCGTCGTTGGTCTTGGCCTTCAGCACATCGTACAGGGCGGTGATGCTCATGGAGGTGTTCAGGTCGTTGCCCACCTGCCAGATGAATTTTTCCTTGTACTCCCGGACCACGGCCTCGTCCGCCTCGCCCTCCTCTTTCAGGGCCGCGATGCGGGCGATCAGCTTGTTATAAGCGGTCACGGCGTTGTCCAGGTTCTCCCAGGTGAACACCAGCGCCTTGCGGTAATGGCTCTGGAGACAGAAGAAGCGGTAGGCCAAGGGATCGTAGCCCTTCTCCTCCAGCAGGGAGACGGTCAGAAACTCCCCCTTGGACTTGCTCATTTTGCCGTCGTTGGTGTTCAGGTGCGCCACATGCATCCAATACTTGCACCAGGGATGGCCCAGGTACGCCTCCGACTGAGCGATCTCGTTGGTGTGGTGGGGGAAGGCATTGTCGATGCCGCCGCAGTGCAGGTCCAGATACTCGCCGTTGTACTTCATGGAGATGCAGGAGCACTCGATGTGCCAGCCGGGGTAGCCTACGCCCCAGGGGGAATCCCACTTCAGGGCCTGGTCCTCAAACTTGGACTTGGTGAACCACAGAACGAAGTCGTTTTTGTTGCGCTTGTTGACGTCCTCCTCCACGCCCTCGCGCACGCCCACGGCCAGGTCTTCTTCGTCATGATCATTGAACACATAGTATTTCTCCAGCTTGGAGGTGTCGAAATACACGTTGCCCCCGGCCACATAGGCGTGGCCCGTCTCCAGCAGCTTGCGGATGACCTTGATATACTCGTCGATCATACCGGTGGCGGGCTGCACCACATCGGGGTACTTGATGTTCAGCTTCGCGCAGTCGGCAAAAAAGGCGTCGGTATAAAACTTGGCGATGTCCATGACCGACTTGTGCTCCCGCTTGGCGCCCTTGAGCATCTTATCCTCGCCGGTATCCGCGTCGGAGGCCAGGTGGCCCACGTCGGTGATATTCATGACCCGGTTCACATCGTAGCCCTCATAGCGCAGATATTTCTCCAGCACGTCCTCCACGATATAGGAGCGCAGGTTGCCGATGTGGGCGAAGTGGTACACCGTGGGTCCGCAGGTGTACATATTCACCCTGCCCGGCTCGTAGGGGACAAACTCTTCCTTTCTGTGGGTCGCGGAATTGTACAGCTTCATATTTTTAACTCCCTCTATTTATTGTGTTCTTCCTCAAACTTTTTCTCCAGCCACTCCAGCCGGGACTGAAGGGCCTGCAGCTCCTTTTGCACCGGGTCGGTGATGTTGATCTGGTCCACCTGAGAGGCGTAGTTCACCTTCTCCCCCGCGATGCGCACCACCCGGGCGGGCACGCCCACGGCGGTGGCGTCGGGCGGCACCTCGGACAGCACCACCGCGTTGGCGGCGATACGGGAATTATCCCCCACCTTGAAGGGGCCTAATACCTTTGCCCCGGTGGACACCATCACATTGTTCCCCAGCGTGGGGTGGCGCTTGCCCTGGTCCTTGCCGGTGCCGCCCAGGGTGACCCCATGGTACAGCAGGCAGTCGTCCCCCACTTCGGCGGTCTCGCCGATGACGATGCCCATGCCGTGGTCGATGACAAAGCGGCGGCCGATCTGGGCGCCGGGGTGGATCTCAATACCCGTGCAGTGGCGGGCGATCTGGGAATTGAGCCGGGCCAGGAAATGCAGGTGGTGCGTCCACAGCCAATGGGATACCCGGTGAAAGATAATGGCGTGTACGCCGGGGTAGAGCAAAAATATCTCCAGACGGCTGCGGGCCGCCGGGTCACGGGCCTGATAGGCCCGCAGGGTCTCGCCAAGTCTGGTCATAAGCGTCTCCTTTCCATAAGAAAAAACGCCTCTCACGCCCGAAGGCATGAGAGGCGACAAAATCGCGGTTCCACTCTCGTTTTTCACTCGAAGGCCGGTGACGGCGGCCAAACCGGAGGGCATCTGCATCCCCCTCGCTCCCGGACGCACTTCACGGCGTTCCGCGCGGGCGCGCTTTCAGCCGGTGGCGCACCCTCTCTGCCCGCAAAATCTGCCGTTACTCTTTCCGATCATCGCGATATTCCATTGCTCCAGTATATTACCACGCGCCAAAAAAAGTGTCAAGTGGGGACATCCGCACGGTCACATCGCCCCGGAGAAAACCGAACGGTTCTTTATAAAATATTCGACCCCCGACCAGATGGTGGTGACCAGGATCACGGCCACGCAGACGGCGTTCAGGATCGCGGGGATGGGCAGCAGCATCAGACAGATGCACACCATGGTGGACGCCGTCTTGATCTTGCCCGACCAGGCGGCGGCGATGACGATTCCCTTGGGGGCGGCCACCATACGCAGGCCGGACACGGCAAACTCCCGGGCGATGACGATCAGCAGCGCCCAGGCGGGCATCTGCCCCACCTCCACGAACCAGAGCATGGCGGAGGTCACCAGCAGTTTGTCCGCCAGGGGGTCCATAAACTTGCCGAAGTCGGTGATCTGGTTGAAGTGGCGGGCGATATAGCCGTCAATAAAGTCGGTGATGCTGGCCAGGATAAAGATAGCCAGCGCCACAATAAAATGAAAGGGAAATTCCACATAGAGCGCCGCCAAGAACACGGGGATCATGATCACCCGGAGCATGGTCAGCTTATTGGCAGTATTCATATCCTCACTCCTCTATCTCGCCGGTCAAATCACCGTCGGCGGTGCCGGTAATCCTCACCCACACAAATTCCCCGGCGGGAACGATCCCCGCGGCGGTGAACAGCACCCGGCCGTCGATTTCCACCGAGTCGGCGTAGGTTCGGCCCACATAACAGCCCTCGTCCGCGTCAAAGCCCTCACACAGGACCTCCACGCAGGTTCCCAGGCGCTCCTCATTATATTCGTCCATGATTTGAGACTGCAGGTCCACCACCAGTTCCACCCGGCGCTCGGCGGTCTCCGGGTCCACCTGGTTTTCCATGGCGGCGGCCGGAGTGCCCTCCTCCGGGGAATATTGGAACACGCCCGCCCGCTGGAGCTTCTGTCGGCGCAGGAACTCGCACAGCTCCTCAAACTCCGCTTCTCCCTCGCCGGGCAGGCCGCAGATCAGGGAGGTGCGGATGACCACGTCGGGCATGGCGGCGCGCAGCTTGGCGAACAGCGCCTCGATCTCCGCCTTGGTGGAGCGGCGGCGCATGGCCTTCAAAATCCCGTCGTTGGCGTGCTGGATGGGGATATCCAGATAGTGGACGATCTTCTTCTCCCGGGCGATCACTTCGATCAGCTCGTCTGTCACGGCCTCGGGGTACAGGTAGTGCAGGCGGATCCAGTGGAAGGGCAGCTTACACAGCTCGGTCAAAAGCCCCGCCAGCGTGGTCCCGTCCTTCCGGTCCCAGCCGTACCGGGTGATGTCCTGGGCAATCACGATCAGCTCTTTCACGCCGCTGTCCGCCAGCCCCTTGGCCTCAGCCAGCAGACTGTCCATGGAGCGGCTGCGGTAGCGGCCCCGTAGCTTGGGGATAATGCAGAAGGCGCAGCCGTTGCTGCACCCCTCGGCAATTTTTAAGTAGGCGGTATAGGAAGGGGTGGTCACCCAGCGCTCCCCGTCCTCGTAGGTGCGGTGGATATCGCCGAAGTGCTCCGCCTTCTCCCCCGCCATCAGCTCTTCCACGGCGTGGACCACCTCGGTATAGCTGCCGGTGCCCAGCATACCGTCCACCTCGGGCAGCTCGGTGCGGATGTCGTCCGCATACCGCTGGGTCAGGCAGCCGGTGACCAGCAGCTTTTTCAGCCTGCCCTCGCTTTTCAACCGGCCAAGCTCCAGAATATGATCAATGGCCTCACTCTTGGCGGACTCGATAAACCCGCAGGTATTCAGCACCGCCACATCGGCCCCCTCGGGGTCGCCGGTAACGGTAAAGCCCGCATCCCGGCACAGGGCCATCATCTGCTCGGCGTTCACCAGATTTTTGGCGCAGCCCAGCGAAATAAATGCAACCTTCAAATTCAAATCACCTATGATTCCCCGCACTCCGCGCCGTAACGGCGCAACGCGGCGGAAATATCGCTCCATGAATAGCCCCGGCGGGCCAGAGCGTCGGATACCTTTTTTAATTCCTTCCTGTCGGGGGTCTTCCCCGCCAGCTTTTTCGCCACGAAATCGTCGATGGCGTCGGCGGGGTCCTCCGCCTGTTCCAGGGCCTCGTCCCACAGATCCCGCGCAACGCCCCGGCGGTACAATTCATCCCGCAGCTTTTTCGGGCCAAAGCCCTTGCCGGAATAGTGGCGGACCACCAGGGCGGCATAGGAGGCGTCGTTCAAATAGCCCAGCTCCTCCATCCGGTCACAGATGGCGGCCGCCTCTTCCCCGCTTGCCTCCCACTGGGCCAGCTTGCGCTCCAGCTCCTTGCGGGACTGGGGCTTGCGGGAGAGCAGGTCGATGGCCTTTTCCTTTAAGCCGCTGCGCCGGGCGCAGTCCAGCAGGGCGGCGGCCTCCTCCTCGTCCAGCTCCTTCCCGGCGTACAGGGCGAATTGAATGACCTCGTTCTCCCCGCACCGCAGGATGGTGCCATCCTCCAGAAAGGCCAGCCAGCGGCCCTCCACCCGTTGGGAGGGCTTCAACTCCCGGATGATCATGGATTATTCGTCCGCCCCGTCCTCAAAGTCCTCAGCGGAGACGTCCACCGCGCGGCCGGCGGCCTTGGCGGCAATCTGGGACTGCTTGCTCATCAGCTTGAAGGAGTTGGCCCGGATGTCGGCCTCGATCTGGGCAGCCAGCTCGGGGTTCTCCTGCAAGTATTGCTTCGCGGCGTCGCGGCCCTGGCCCAGGCGGGTCTCGCCCATGGCGAACCAGGAGCCGGACTTCTGGATAATGTCCAGCTTGACGGCCAGGTCCACCATCTCGCCCCATTTGGAGATGCCCTCGCCGTACAGGATCTCAAACTCGGCCTCCCGGAAGGGGGGCGCGACCTTGTTTTTGACGATTTTGGCCCGGGTGCGGTTGCCCACCACCTCGGAGCCGTTCTTGATAGCCTCGATCCGGCGCACGTCGATGCGCACGGAGGAGTAGAACTTCAGCGCGCGGCCGCCGGTGGTGACCTCGGGGTTGCCGTACATGACGCCCACCTTTTCCCGAAGCTGGTTGATGAAGATGACCACGCAGTTGGTCTTGGCGATGGAACCGGCCAGCTTGCGCAGAGCCTGGCTCATGAGCCGGGCCAGCAGGCCCACATGGGCGTCGCCCATGTCGCCCTCGATCTCAGCCCGGGGGGTCAGGGCGGCCACCGAGTCCACCACCACCACGTCGATGGCGCCCGAGCGCACCAGCGCCTCGCAGATCTCCAGACCCTGCTCGCCGGTGTCCGGCTGGGAGATCAGCATGGCGTCGATGTCCACGCCCAGGGCGCGGGCATAGGTGGGGTCCAGGGCGTGCTCGGCGTCGATGAAGGCCACCTCGCCCCCCTGCTTCTGGGCCTCGGCCACGATATGCAGGGCCAGCGTGGTCTTACCGGAGGATTCCGGGCCGTAAATCTCGATAATGCGGCCCCGGGGCACGCCGCCGATCCCCAGCGCGATATCCAGCGCGAGAGAGCCGGTGGGGATGGCCTCCACCACAATGCCGGTATTCTCGCCCAGGCGCATGATGGAACCCTTGCCGTAGGCCCGCTCGATCTGGGCCATGCAGGTCTCCAGCGCCTTCTTCTTGTCGGAAGCGGGAGCGGCCGGCTCCACAGTCGATTTTTTCGTTGCCATATGTCCTCGACACCCTTTCGTGTTTACTGTTTCATGGTCCCTTCCACCACCCGCCAAATGCCGGCGGTGTCCTGATAGGTCTTGATATCGGAAAATCCGTTTTGGGCCAAGATCATTTCCACCTTGCCCACCTGGCCGATCCCCACCTCAAAGACAAGTGTGCCGTCCAGGCGCAGGGCCTTGCCCCAGCGGGAGGCGATGGCCCGGTAGAAATCCAGGCCGTCCGCGCCGCCGTCCAAAGCCAGGCGCGGCTCATAATCCTTTACGGAGCGGTCCAGCCCATCAATATCTCCGGTGGGGATATAGGGCGGGTTGCACACGATCACGTCAAAATCCCAGAAATTCGCCGCCGGGGGCTGGGTGGCGTCGGCCAGCAGACAGACCACCTGGGCGTTCAGCCCGCAGCGGCGCACGTTCTGCTTGCACACCCGCAGGGCCCCCTCCGACACGTCGGCCAGGACCACCCGGCTCTGGGGCACATTGGCGGCCACCGCCAGCCCCACGCAGCCCGACCCGGCGCACAGGTCCAGCACACGGGCGCCTTCGCCCGCGGCCCGGGCCAGCAGGATGCCCCGTTCGGCCAGCAGCTCGGTGTCCAGCCGGGGAATGAGCACGTCCCGGGAGATATCCAGGGGCAGGCCGTAAAACTCCCACTCTCCGATGATGTACGCCACCGGCTCCCCCGCCAGGCGGCGGTCCACCAGGTCGCAGACCCGCTTTTCCACCTGCTCGGCCACATACAGGGGCATGTCCCGCACAAACTGCTCCCGGGTCTTGTCGGCGGCGTAGCACACCAGCTCCCGGGCCTCCAGTTGGGCGCTTTCCACCCCCGCCGCCTTCAGTCGGCGGCGGATGTCCAGGTATAAATTGTTATAGGTCGTCGCCACATGCCCTCACCTCTCTTACCAGGTGTCCTTCCCCTTCTCCTCCGGGATGACCAGCTTCAGCGATGCGATGCCCTCCCCACAAAATCTTCGATTTTGCGGGGTCCCCGATCTTTTCATATCCTCGGGCGGAATGAATCCGCCCTGCGGAAAGTCTTCGCTGCGCTTCGACTTTACGCCGGACTCCCGGCGGCCGAAGTGGGTCGGAAAGCGTCTTTTTTTACCAGGTGTCCTTCCCCTTCTCCTCCGGGATGACCAGCTTCAACGATGCGATGCCCACTTCGATCATAGAGTCGTCCGGCTCAAAGGTGGTGAAATTCTGCATCCACAGGCCGGGCTTGGTCAGAATGCGGGTCAGCCAGTTGTCATGGCGGCCCACCAGGCGGTTGAATTCATAGCTGATGGCCACCACCACGGGCAGCAGCAGCAGGTGCAGTCCCATGCGCACCCACAGGTTGGTCCACTCCACGTAAGTAAACACCACGCTGGAGCACAAGATGGACACCACGATGACCACAAACAAAAAGCTGGTGCCGCAGCGGGGATGGTGCCGGGGCTGGATGCGCACATTCTCCACCGTCAGAGGCAGACCCGCCTCATAGCAGAAGATGGTCTTATGCTCCGCGCCGTGGTAGGAAAACACCCGGCGCATCTCCTTCATGCGGGAGCAGAGGAACAGATAAAGGATAAAGATCACGATACGGATGACGCCTTCGATCAGGTTATGGGCGATTGGGCTGGTGATGAAGCGGTCGAAAAATCCCGCGATAAAGGTGGGCAGCAGGAAAAACAGGCCGATGGAAAAGGCGATGCCCAGCACCGCCGCCACGCCCACCGCCAGAGAGGCGGCCTTTTCGCTGCCCAGGTGCTTCTCCAGCCACAGGTCCAGCTTGGACGGCTCCTCGGGGGCATCTTCATCCTCGGGATAAAAATCCGCCGACCAGAACAGGGCGCGCACGCCGTTGATCATGGAGCTGCCGAAGTTGACCACGCCCCGGATCAACGGCCAGCCCAAAATGGCGCACTTATCTTTTATGAGCTTTCGGGGCTCCTCTTTGACCTCCAGCTCACCGTCCGGCTTGCGCACGACGATGGCCTTTTTATCCGGCCCCAGCATCATGATGCCTTCGATCAGAGCCTGCCCGCCGATGGTGGTGCGAAAAGCGGGGCAGCTTTCAGGTTGCTTTGCCATAGTGTCTCCTTTGCATATGTGCGGTCGATCCCGCAGATCTGATTTTAACACGCCTTGCGGAAAAAGGCAAGGCTTTTCTCGAACTTATGTTCCATTTCCTGCGGCGATATCGATCGGCAGACGCAGGGTGACGATACAGCCGCCCCCCTCCGCGTTTCCGATCTCCAGCGAACCGTTGTGACGGGTCATGATCTCGTCGCAGACGGCCAGGCCGATGCCCGAGCCTCTGGCCTTGGAGGAGCCTTTGTAGAACTTGTACTTTACGTGGGGCAGCTCCTCCTCCGGGATACCGGGGCCGTAGTCCCGGATAGTGATGACGGCGTCATCCCCCTCCCGGCGGACGGCCACGTCGATGCGCTTGCCGGCGCCGCCGTGCTTGAAGGCGTTGTCCAGCAGGTTGCAGAACACCTGGCGCATACGCTCCGGGTCGCCGGTAATGGGCGGAAGCTCCTCCTCCCCGTCATCGTAGTTCAGCGTGGTCCCCTCCCGGCGGAAGAATTCCCGGTAGGTGTACACCGCGTCCTCCAACTCGGCCTTCAGGTCCATCTGCTCCACCGACAGGGTAAAGCGGCCGTCCTCGATGCGGGAAAACTCCAGCAGCTCCTCCACCATGTTGGTCAGGCGGCGGGCCTCGGACACGATGATGCCCATGCCTTTCTTCACGTCCTCGGCGTTGCGCACCTCACCGTTCATGATGGTCTCCGCCCAGCCGTTGATGGCGGTCAGGGGGGTGCGCAGCTCATGGGAGACCGAGGAGATAAATTCCGACTGGGTCTTTTCCGACTGCTTGATCTTCAACGACATGTCGTTGATGGCGTCGGTCAAGTCGCCGATCTCGTCGTCGTTCTTCTTCTCCATCTGGATCCCGTAGCTGCCCGCGGCGATGCGCTTGGCGATCTCGGTCACGCCGACCACCGGATTGACGATGGAGCGCACAAAATACAGGTTGGAAAAATAGACGATGGCCAATACCACGGCGCCGGCCAGCAGCGCCAGCAGAACAATGGTAATAATCTGATGGTCCACCAGCCGCAGGGAGGTCACCACCCGCATAATGCCCACCACGGTATCGTTGTAGATGACCGGGGCGGACACCGCCATGATGCGCTCGCCGGTGTGGGGGTCTTTGCCCGTCCAGGAGCTTGTTTTCCGGGTGTTGATGGCGTCGATAATATCCTGGGTCCCCGGGAAGATGTTCGCCGTCAGCCCGGAGGTGGATTCCTGCACGCTGCCGTAACGGCTCAGAAATTGCAGTTCCAATACGTCTTTGCTCTCAAAGGAGGCGACATAGCGGCTGACATAGGCCCGGTACTCGCTCTCGGTATAGTTCTCCAGAAAGCCGGTGGCGGCCTCGCCCGTATTCTTCAGGCCGGTGGACATGCTGGTGTAATAGTAACTCGCCATGGCGATGGAAAAGGAGGACACCGCAATGGGGAGCACGACCACCACAACGCTGATGGAGTTGATCATCCAGCGTCTGCGGATACTGCCGGTAGTTTTGGCTTTCTTCTTCTTCATGTCATGTCCTCCTTTTCCTTTTGATTTGAATATCCTGAGGTGCGCAACGGGGTGGAGCGCCTGCGGCGGCCCGTGTCATCGCCGGGTCAGGGATCGGGAATGTAGGGGAGGATATGATCCTCCCGTGGGCGTTACGCTGATTGCCGACTGGAGCGGGAGGCTGATAGCCTCCCCTACATTCATTCCGTAAGCCTTTCGGATATTTCGCAGGGTGGTGTGACCAACGGGAATACCGCTTGCGGCGCCTTACCGCCCACGCCGCAATGATTGCCGCGTGGCGGCGGGGCCGCCGGGCCGCCTAGGGGGGCGGCCCCTACGGAAAAACCGGGGAGTTTGTGTTCTCAATGTAGGGGCCGCCGCCCTCGGCGGCCCGCCACGTTGCGGTCATCGCCGGGTCGGAAGCGGGGAATGTAGGGGAGGATAGTATCCTCACGAAAACGTCACAATGATTGCCAACTGGCGCGGGAGGCTGATAGCCTCCCCTACATTCATTCCGTAAGCCTTTTGGATATTTCGCAGGGTGGCGGCGAGGCAGCCGGGTGCACAGCTCACGCATAGTTCCGCTGACCAAATCAAAGATTTGGAGCGTCACGTAACATGGGTGCGCCCCTACAGTATAAACGGTAGCACCTGTGTTTTTGCCGCACTTGTGCGGTGGGATTCCTACTGCCTAAGGCGCGGTTTCAGAAGGACACCAACGGAAATACGGAACCAGTCACCGCCGTAACCGCAGCGTTAAGCAAACGTGCCAGTGGCAATACAAAGGGCCCCCGGAAAAACCGGCGGTTTTGCCGGGGAGAGGAGCCGCACCGGAATGAGTGAGCTTTCCCGCTTGCGGGGAAGCGAAGGATAGGAAGGTTGCGGCGACGAAGCGTAAGCCGGTCAGCTATGCTGACCGGGGCTACCTTCCCGGCAGGACCACGATTTCTCTGTTACGCATCCTGCTGGCCCCGTCAAAAAGAAATGGGGTCGAATTCGTTCTCCACAGAGTTGTCAGCAATCACGGCTCATCTTTCAATCCCAACAAATAATCCGCCGAAACTCCGTAATGTTCGCAGATCAAAGCGATCTTTTCCACTGTCGTAGTTTTTTTGCCGCTCTCCATCTCGCTGATCTGAGACTTTGACACCTCAATGACTCTTGCCAGGTCTTCCTGTTTTTCCTTGGCGTTTTTCCGCGTTATCTTTAAACGCTGACCAAATAATTCTTTTGTAAACATAGATTTCCCTTGACAAATTTGCTTTTAGGGAACGCGACTGCTACCACGCGGGCGTACAGTTCACCCTTCGCTTTCTGCTGGAAGGTCTGCTTTCCGGTCAGAACCCCCACTTATAACCATATCCCCACACTGTGGTGATATAGCTGGGGTTCTGGGGATCGTCCTCGATCTTGATGCGCAGACGGCGGATATTCACATCCACGATCTTCAATTCTCCAAAATAGTCCCTGCCCCAAACGGAGTCCAAAATCTCCTCCCGGGAGAGGGCCTTGCCGGGGTTATCCATAAACAGCTTGACGATATTGTATTCCACCTGGGTCAGCTTCACCCGCTGGCCGTTCTTTTCCAGGGTGCGGTTGCGTGTGTTCAGCAGGAAGGGCGGCTGGCTGATCTCCCCGGTTTCGGCACTGGGTTCATCCCCGCCGGTACGGCGGAACAGGGCGTCGATGCGGGCGGTCAGCTCCGCGGGAGAAAAGGGCTTGGTCACATAGTCGTCCGCGCCCGTCATCAGGCCGGTCACTTTATCCATCTCCTGGGTGCGGGCGGTCAGCATGATAATGCCGATCTTATTGTTGCCCGCCCGGATACGGCGGCAGACCTCAAACCCGTCGATGTCGGGCAGCATGATATCCAGCAGGGCCACCTTGATATCCGGGTGACGCTTGAGCTGTTCCAGGGCCTCCTCGCCCGTCTCCGCCTCGATCGCCTCATAGCCTGCCCGCTTCAGGTTGATCACCACAAAGCTGCGGATATTGGCCTCGTCCTCCAGCACCAGTACTTTTTTCATGGGCTTTCCTCCCTCACTCTCCAAGTCTTGTTTGACGTCCCGCGGTCCTCTCAGGTCAGCTATCCGCGGACCATTCCACCCTGATCCGGTTAAATTGCGCGCGCAGCTCATCGCTGTTCACGCCGCAGTCCCATTCCACATCCCAGAACCGGGCGGCGTAGATCACGTCGCTGGTCTCAAAAAGCACGAACCGGTTGTCCATGGTGGCCCGGCGCGTGCGGTTGCTCCCCGTCAGCCGGTAAATGGTCAAAAAGCACTCCGGGAGCTGGGTCTCCTCCTCGTCCCCCGTCTCGCTCTGGGCATCCGGCTCCTCCACAAGCTGGGGCAGGTGGTAAAAGCTGACTGACCGCTCATAGCCCGTCGTACCCAGGCGGCGGACCGCGGTGACCTCCCCCAGCCATTCCTCCGGCAGGGTCAGGTACCAGCTATCGTCATAGCAGTGGACCGTGCTGCATACCCGGGTGGCCGTTCCCTCCAGGTCATACTGGATCCAGTGGAGCATATACATCTGCGCGCCCGTCTCGTCCACCAACGGCAGCGGCTCCGGAATGGGAAGCTCCAAGACCCCGTCGCTGTTGATATCCATGCCGTTGGCGTCCTGGAAATCCTTATAGTAGCGCACCGTGCTGACGCTCATTTTCAGTGTTTCATCCAAAGTCAGGTTAGTCAATACATCATCCCGGAGCGCGATGATATCGGTCACACGTCCGCCGTTTTCTCCAAAATCGGAAGAGACAAACAGAGCGGGTATCTGGTTGGTCAGGTTGCCCACCTTGGCGGCCTGGATCTCCGTGATATACAGGGAGAGGGGGGCCGTCGAGGTCAGCACCATCTGGCCGCCGTCGTAGTTATACAGCTCCGCGCGGCTGTTGTTCTCCGCCGTATCCAGTTGGAGCAGCACGATCTCCTTCTCATTGTCCCGGTCGATGTCCACCACCGCGCTTCTGGTATAGCCGCTGCGCATCAGCTCCACGATATCGCCCCCGGACTGAAACGAATAGGCCGCCATGGATTGCACTCCGGTACTGATCTGCCAATTGACGACCATTTCTTTGTCCACGGTGCCGCCCAGATTCTCAAAGGCGACCGAATAGATCGCGGTACCCTCTCCTTCCACGCTCCAGGCGGCCTCATATTTCTCCGTGGCCTGATTTTGCCGGAAAATATAGATCCTCAGCGGCTTTTCCGCGCCGGGCACGCGAAAATAGGCCACGGCGGACTCCTGCGTCCCGTCTCCATCCAGATCCTGGAGCTGGATATTCTGGGTATTGCTGCCCGACGTAGGCGCGGCGTACTCCGCGCCAAGCTCGCTCATGACTCCGTCAATGGTATCCTGCAGGGCCAGATAGTCCTCCGGCAGGCGCGGGAGGGCGTACAAGCTCTCTCCCGACTGCGAAAGGCAGCCGGAAAGCAGGAAAAGCATCCCAAGCAAAAGGCCAAATTGTCCGATCCGTCTCCTCACACGGGACACCTCCTGTTTCCACAAATACTTTAAATAGTATCTTACCATAATTTCTGTCGAAATACAATTGACTTTTCACGGCAAACGAAAACAAAATACTTGCCAGCGGGCAAAATTTGTTGTATACTAAATAAGCTCTTTCCGCCGGTGTGATGGAATTGGTAGACGTAGTGGACTCAAAATCCACCGCTGGCAACAGCGTACCGGTTCGAGTCCGGTCACCGGCACCAAAAATCGGCAAGCACCTTCGAGGGCTTGCCGATTTTTACTTCTTACGTCCTCCCTGTTCACTCCTTCCTCATTTTTGGGGCCGATTTTTGGAAGGCAAGAAGAAATCGGGAAGAGTGAAGGAGGAAGTTGCGCGGGAAATCACGCAAAGGAATGGGCTTCTATCGTGTTTTTGCTTGATAAAGGGTCCCGGATTTGAATGCGTCCGGGATTTTTTATTTGCTCAGATCACATGCGGGCCTCAGCGATTCGCCCAGAAGTTAGTATGCGCTAACCTAAATTTAAAAAAGGCAGAAGGGAAACCCTTCTGCCTTTGGTGCGCGAGGCGGGACTTGAACCCGCACGCCCGTAATGAGCACTAGAACCTGAATCTAGCGAGTCTGCCAATTCCACCACTCGCGCATTTGAATTGCCGCGCTGGTCAGCGCAAGAAGTATATTATCACACCCGGCTTTCCCTGTCAATACTTTTTTACAGATTTTTTTCATTCCGACAAAAAATTTTGAAAAGTGCCCCTTTACAAAAAGGGGAAAGGTTGGTATAATGTCTTAGCACGTTAAGGCGTGCTTTCTTATGCGTCCGTAGCGCAATGGATAGCGCATCAGATTCCGGTTCTGAGGGTTGGGGGTTCGAGTCCCTTCGGGCGTGCCAAGGAAGAAGTGCCAGGAAGTATTGATTTTTCAATGCTTCCTGGCACTTTTATTCCCGTTCTGTTCTGCCGGCATTCGTGGGATACAGCCCATCCATGCAAAATTTGGCACAAAAGCCATGGGATGATCCCATTTCCCTTCGGGCATGCTATTCCCGAGGTGATCGTATGCCAAAGCAAGGCATGGCCCGGCCCGACCGGACCAAGACCCCGAAGAACGACGCTCCGCCCGTCCCCGCGATCCAGGGCAAGGCAAGGTGCGGCAAGGAAAAGGTAAATCCCATCATCCCGGGCGCGGACGGCCCCGGCACAAAGGTTTATCATAAGGAGAAATGATCGTATGAACCGGGAACTTCCCTTGGGCTTTGGTATGGCCCTGGCCCAAAACGAGGCCGCCATGCGCCGTTTTGAAGCCCTGTCAGAGGCAGAAAAGCAGTCTGTCATCCAGCGGACACACAGCATCCATTCCAAGCAGGAAATGCGGCAGTTGGTGTCCGGTCTTTTACAATAATGTCTGCTGAACAAAGCGAAATGTGCTTTGAAAACCTTTATTTCCGCTCGTAAAGAACCATTTATAAAACAACAAAATTTACGGGTAGTCACCGAAAAGCAAATGTTTTGATAAAAATCAAAGAAAGAAGCACGATTTGACAACGAAAGTCGATCGTGCTTCTTTCATGCTCAAAAGGAGGCTGCGGGTATTGCCATGAAGCTGCTGGCCGAGCCGGAAACGAAGAAAAGCGTTGACCTGATTGGGCGCATCAGGAAGGGTCAGGGCAAACCCGACCGGATCTATGTCATGCGGTTCACTACGCAGGAACTGCCGCCCCAAACGGAGAAGGAGTCTGAGCATCAGAGGTCGATTTCGACGACGTGCAGATATCGGATTTCATCCCAAGAGGTCGAGATTTTCGACGTACAGAGGACACGTCGGAAACCCGGAGGGGATCGATCAATGCGAAGTGAGCGAGGCAGTCAAAGAGGGTATCGAATACAAGCATCTGAAGCAGGAGCTTCCCTATGATGAATTGAGATCCGCCATATACCGAGGATTCAACTTGATTTTCTTTCTGAATGTTGTATTTGGGGAGAGATACCGTATAATAGTTTAAGGAAGCAAACCAATGAACGGAGGGCGTACATGGCAGAGTTACAAAGCGATATTGAACAGTTGGCAAAAGAATTTACAGCTTCTCAGAAAGTTCTTTTGGCCTTGGGAGATGAAAACCGTCAGCACCTTATACTGGAGATGATGGGAATGGGACACTGCGGCGGTTCCCGTGTAGGAGCCATCACTGAGCGCACTCATCTTTCCCGGCCCGCTGTGTCTCATCACCTTCAGATATTGAAGGATGCGGGGATACTGAAAGTCCGCAAAGAGGGGACAAAGAATTACTACTATTTTGATGCTGATTTAGAGGCTATGGATCAGCTTATAGGGATGCTCCAACGCGCCCGAACTATCATGGCGCAGTTACCGGATAGGAGCGGAATGTAATGATAAAATTCTTTGTCTGCTTGATTGCAGGTTTGGGAGCTGGGTTCGGCACTGGCCTTGCGGGTCTGTCTGCCGCAGCAGTCATTTCCCCCATGCTGATTACCTTTCTCCATGTCGATCCCTATGAAGCGGTAGGGATCGCTCTGGCCTCTGATGTGCTGGCATCGGCAGCCTCTGCCTGGACTTATCACAAAAACGGAAATTTGGATGCAAAAAACGGCCTTGTAATGATGGCCAGCGTCCTCTGTTTCACTCTGCTGGGTAGCTGGGGGGCATCTTTTCTTCCTCAGACTACCATGGGCAGCTTCTCCATGTTTATGACCTTGCTCGTGGGTATCAAGTTTATTTTCCGGCCGGTCATGGCGGCCAAGGAGTGCAACAAAAACCGCACTCACAGACAAGCCGTTATCCAGTCGATCCTCTGCGGTATGGCAGTGGGCCTGATTTGTGGCATCGTAGGTGCGGGCGGCGGCATGATGATGCTGCTGGTACTGGTGAGTGTGCTGGGCTATGAGTTGAAAACAGCCGTGGGAACCAGCGTGTTTATCATGGCCTTTACAGCTTTCGCCGGGGCGGCAAGTCATTTTGCCATTGGCGGCGGCATTACGGATCGGTCTATTCCGGCGATGTGTGTCCTTTTTACCTTCCTGTTCGCTCAGGTGACGGCACAATTTGCCAACAAAGCCAGCGCCAAGGCCATGAACCGGGCCTTGGGTTTTGGCCTGACTTTTATGAGCTTGGCAATGATTATAGTCAATCTTTTGTGAGAGGTATACCACATGATAAAAGTGCATATTTTCGCACCGGCAGCGTCCGTGTGGATCAGGCCATCCCCTATAAAGAGCGCAATCCTATTGCAGCGTTCACGGGCCGCCGCCCTCGGCGGCCCCTACATGTACACACAAACCTCCCGGTTCTCTCGTAGGGGCCGCCCCGTGTGGCGGCCCGCAAACCCGGCGGTGACCGGGGACGGCCCGATGAGGGCATCGCGC
>X355_Hoffmanns_Two_toed_Sloth__coassemble_1848_pt1 | contig 76571 bp, 90 predicted proteins | sample X355_Hoffmanns_Two_toed_Sloth__metabat2_high_PE_003 | metagenome-assembled genome bin X355_Hoffmanns_Two_toed_Sloth | reverse complement strand
GGGTAAAGTACAACAGGGTAAAGATCAAAACAGCCACGCAGAAGATCACCGGGATAAGGATCAGAAGACGCTTGATGATATATCGCAGCATGCTTTCGTTCACTCCTTCCGCACACATAGAATTTGTTATTTTGGATCCGTTGTTCATACCTCGGAGGCCAAGGGGCAGCATGGTTTTTCAGGGCATCTTAGGCCCCTGGCGGCGTTATCCTCGCTCAAACATTTCCCAGGCAATTCCAGCTCAGCGCCTTGCTGCTTATGGAACGGGGACGCCACTGCGGGCAGGCGGCCCCCACCATAAGCGGGGGGCCGCTTCTGTGCAGACGTTCGGCGTTTCCGTTTTGGGAAACCTCAAAGCCCCTTCATCCAATGCGCCGCAGTTTCCCGCATTACGCGGGATAGATCTCCGCAGGCAGTTCCTCCACATTGACCGTGCCGGCGGAATCTTCAAAACCCGCAGGGACACAAGTGCCGTTATCGTAGAGGATCCAGTCGCTGGAATAGTTGTCATCGGCATTGAACCAGTCTCCGAAGGGAGTCCCTTCGCTGGCGGTCAGGGCGCCGATGTGCAGCGTGCCGTCCTCCTTCATATACCACTCCTCGCCGGTGTATGTACGCAAGCCGGTAAAGGAGTTATTCATGTGAACCTGAACGGTTCCGTCCGCATTCAGCCACAGCACATAGGGCACAACGGATCCAAAGCTGTTGGTTTGGCCGCAGACATACACGCCGACCTTGTCAGCGTTTGCAGGGTAGATTTCCGCAGGCAGTTCTTCCACATCGACAGCGCCGGAGGATTCCTCAAACCCTACCGGGACGCAGGTGCCGTTGCCGTAGATCTTCCAGTCGCTGGAATAGTTGTCGTCGGCATTGAACCAGTCCCCGAAGGGAGTCCCTTCGCTGGCGGTCAGGGTGCCAATGTGCAGCGTGCCGTCCTCCTTCATATACCACTCCTCGCCGGTGTATGTACGCAAGCCGGTAAAGGAGTTATTCATGTGAACCTGAACGGTTCCGTCCGCATTCAGCCACAGCACATAGGGCACAACGGATCCGAAGCTGTTGGTTTGGCCGCAGACATACACGCCGACCGCTTCCGCGTTGGTCGCAGGATCCTTGGCTGCGCCTTCCTTTTCCATAAACTCAGTCGGTTCCACATAGCCGTCCGGCGTGGCGGTGGTGCCGTTGACGATCCAATTTATCGTGCCGTCAGCGGCAACGAAGTTCGCGCCATCCAGCTCCGGATCGGTAGCCGCGGTAGTGAAGGTGCCGTCGCCGTTGTCGATCCAGGTGGAGGTGTAGCTTGCGTTGGAACCATCGGCGTAAATACCCAGCATGGTAACGTCTCCGCCCTCCTTGAGCATAATGGTCAAGCTGATCGTGTCTCCGTAGATGCTGACCATCTCAAAGGTATACGCACCGGCGGCCACCACGGGAGCCTCAGATTCATCCGGAGCGGCTGTGACAGGGGCCTGCGTTTCTTCGTTTTCGGCGGTCGTATCCCCGCACGCGGCCAGGGCGAACATCATGCACAGGACAAGGATAAAAGAAACGCTCTTGGTTAGCTTTTTCATAGAACTCACCTTTCCTATCATAATCATGGTTTTAACCGAGGCTTAACGCTTCCGCGCTTTAACTGTGAAAGGTAAACGCGTTGGCCACAAGATACGTCCCGCGGTCACCAAGGACAACATTGACGTTGGAGCGGCAGGCCGTTAACAGATTGTAGCCGATCACACCGTATGCGTAGCACTGTTCGTAGGTAAAGTAATCATCGTATTCCGTCATCCGCTCCATGTTCTCCGGGTCGGCGTCCCACGCTTCAAACAGGCTGTCCAGCGTCTCATCCTCGACCAGGAATGTGGTCTTGCCTCCCAAAGCGGCTTCATAGGTGCCGGAATAGAAGTACTTATAAGTCTGAACCATGTAGTCCCCTCCGCCGACCATGTCCATGCGCATATCCCACTCCGTGCCCTGGAATCGAAGCACCTCATTGACCGCCGAATCAACGCGAAGCAGCGTCACCGTGATGCCCGCCTTCTCCAACTGGGACTGGAGCAGAACGGCCGCCGCATCATACGCGGCGCTGGTGGAACCGCAATACAGCAGGGTCAGCGCTTCCCCGCTATAGTTTGATTTTTCCAGATACTCCTTAGCCGTCTCCAAATTGTAGTCGTAATACTCCCTGCCGGTCAACCACTCAGCGGGGGAGTCATACAGGTTGGGTTGGAATCCATAGATTTGGTACGTGTAATCTCCGATGCCGGCCGCAAGGGACGCATTATCAATGGCATAACAGATGGCTTTACGCAGATTGACGTCTTGGCAGGCGGAATCCTCACCGGCGTTGAAAATGACGGGAACAGGGGGTGCCTGCACGATCTCCACCGGAGAAACGTCCGGATTGTCTTTAAACGCCTCAATATCAATTTCAGAAATGGCGTCCGTCGCCACGATCGTCCCCATCTCCAAGGCAATCGCGCGGGAGGAGGCGTCCTTGATGACCTGATACTCGATTTCTTTTATATTCTGATAGCAATACACCCAAAGCTCGTTCCGCGTCTCCTCCGGGAGGCTGCGCATCCAGAAATTTTCATCCGCTTCCATGACGCAGGCAGAGCCGGGGGTAAAGCTCTTCAGCTTATAGGGGCCGGAACCGATGGGAGTGGTCGTCATCTCATCGGGACTTGCCTCCATAGCGGCCTGCGTGAAAACGGTCACATTGCTCATCTGCCGGCCCAGCTCACCGATGGCAAAGGGTTCCTTACAATGCCAAAGCAGCTCATAGTCGTTCAAAATTTCAAAGTGATCCAACCGGCTGATGCCGCCCGCATTGCCCGTGGCCAGATAGCAGTCAAAGCTGTATACCACATCGCTGGCGGTCAGGTGGTTCCCGGCAGTGTCATAAATGCAGTCCCACAGGGTCAGCTTGTAGGTCAGCTCGTCGATCTGTTCCAGCTCCTTCAGCAGCTCCAGATGCAGTTCGGTATCGGTACCGATGCGCAGCAGCTTCTGGAAGATCACATCGCGAACCGCGACGCTGCCCCAAACAGGCTTGCCTTGGGGAGCGAGAGAGGTGCCGGTACCGCTGCAGCCAATGGTGATCCTGTCCGCCAGATATTCTCCGTCCGCATAGATCTGGAGACCAGGTTCCACCTCCTGCGCGTTGACCGAAATGGAGTTCCCAGTGTTTTCGCCGCTGCCGCCGCAGCCGGCCAGAAGAGCAACCATCATACCGACCGCAAGGATCAACGCAGGCATTCTTTTCATTTCATCACATCCTCGAATCATTTTAATTTTGAGCTGCCGTTCCGACCTGCGCCGCACTCCCCCGCATCGCTTTTGCGGCACATTTCACAACGATCTGCGTCGTGGTCATCATAGCACCTGTTTCCCTTGTGCCGAAAGTCCAAAAATCGGACATATCAAAAAAATCGGACAAAAAAGCGGCTCTGCACCGTGTGCAAAGCCGCTTTTTTCCGTTCTGTCATACGTTTTTCTCGCCGTCTCTGCGCAAAGCCAGCGTCCTGTAGCTTGCGGGTGTGATCCCCTCGTAATGCCGGAAGTTATAGACGAATGTATTTGTACTGTTGTATCCCACCTTCTGCGCCACGGAAGAAACAGAAAGCGTCGTTTCGGCCAGGAGCTTCTTGCTGCAGGCAATGCGGTAGGAGTGAAGATACGCCGCGACGGTGCAGCCAATCTTCTGCTGGAAAAGCCGTGTCAAATGTCTCGGGCTGATCCCGCTGTATTCGCTGATCGCGGGTATGCTCAAATTCGGATCTTCGCTGTTTGCTCTAATATACTCGCACGCGCGGTTGATCGGATCTTCCTGCGAATTTTCTTCCACGCGCTGGTTTAAGATAAAAAACACTTCCCGAACCGCCGCATTGAGGTCGGCCACGGTTTGTACATTGCGGAACCGCCGGGACAGCGCCATAAGGTCTACATTGGAAATCTTACAGGAAAGCACGGCTTCCGACAGCAGGCCGCTCATTGTAGTAACCCGGCTTTGTACAATATGGTAGTGCTTTCTCAGGGCTGTCACATACCGGCTCAGGATCTGCTCCACCAGCTGCGGGATCACATCAAATTTTTCCGCGTGAATGGCATTGGTCAGGATCTGCAGCTGTGTAATATAGCTGCCGTCAAACGCGTCCTCCGTGGTGTCTGCCAGGTTTTGCGCGGAAATAATACCAGAGTCGATGCCGACAACCTTGGCATAGTCCTTCAACCGTTCCGTCTCCTGATACGCCTCATGAATCCGGCCGGGATCCTGCACGGGGCCGCTGATCGCCGCGCACAGGTTCAGTCCGTAATTCTCCTCGATAAAATCGACCGTATCCCGAACAACGGCGTACACCAGCCGCATCGGCTCCTCCTGATCGGAAAAAGAAAATACCGACGTATAGATCCGCCCCAAGCCGGCTCCTGAAATCCGGATCCGGTCCGCTGCGATCTCATCAAGCACCGTGCGGAAAATGATTCGCGCAATGTCAATATTCTGCAATTCATCCCCATCATCAAAAAACATGTCGGAATAGTCGTCTGTAAACAGGGAAACCACACAATAGCCGGAAGCGTCGAGGGGGATCCCCCCGACCATGTACTTATCATCATGGATCGCCTTGTTCTGCCCCCGTTTCAAAATTTGACGAACCGCGTTGCTTCTGTTCTCGTCCTCAAATTTTTTCTTGTCGTTCTGGTATCGTCTTAACGACGTCCTGATAGTTGAAAAAAGCTCCTCCTCCGTCGGGTCGCCGGCGCCCTCCGCTGGAAGGTAGTCGATAATAGCAGCCATGCGCTTATGGTCGCGGGAGGACACAACATACAAGTAAATCAATCCAACCACGGCGACCACGGCAAAGTAAAGGCCGAAAATCAGCGCGATAAAGCGCAGCGGCATATTAAATTCCTTTTGCGCCACGGCAACCATGTAGGTGTAATCGTCTTCCTCCCCGTAGAAGCATTCCACACGGACGCCCAGCAGCTCGCTGACGCTGTCCGCGTCAGCCCAATTTATATCGGTTCTGTTCGTGATCAGCGGGGTAATAAACCCCTCCTCGTTGAAGAGGGCGCATCCCTGCGCATCGATGGAGTACATAAATTGTAAGAGCGGGTACATCTCCAATGTTGCGATCACAAAAATGTCGTCCTTCCCTTGTCCCAGCGGAACCTGAGCGATGTAGTAAGGCACCGCGTCGTCCGTATTCAGCACATGCCACCCCGTCTTGACGCCGTCGTGCAGAATGGAGGACAGCTGCGCCGACTTAATGATCGCCGCATACGGAGTGTACTCCCAATACGCCTTGGAAGAATAGATCATTTCCTGATTGCTGTTGCAGACAAATATGTCGCTGATATAAACGCTCTCCCCGGCATACTTCTGAATGCTCTCACAGAATTGGCCTCGATTAAAGTCCCAAGGAGTTTCCGCATTCATGCATTCCTCAAACAGCCGGTCCTTAATCAGATAATTGCAGGCATATTCCGCCTCGTGAAACATGGCGGCGACCTCGGATCTGAAATATTGCGTGGTCAAGTTTCCGTATTCATTGATTTGACCGCGGGTAATGTTCCACACAACGATCAGAAGCGCCACGCCGCAAAGCAACGGCAGCAATACAAGCAACAGATATTTTTTTAATTTGCTGACATACTTCCATATATTTTGAAGCGGTTTCAAGATATTCTGTACTGCCGGCATATCGGCATCTCCTTCCCGGGACTCTATATCCAAACAGATCCTGTTTATTGCTTTTTATGCTCCCATTCGTAACAGCAATACCAAGTATATTCATAGACTTAGCCTCAGCAAGTACCTGCAATTTTATTGCGTGTTTCTTTTTCTTGCCGAAATAATACTTTCGTTGCTTTTCCAAGCCCGTTCCGTCTCACACACTGTTGCATCAACAAGGACAACGTCAATAGAGGCATCCTGCAGCAGGCTTCTCTTTGCCGGCAGGCAAAAGGTTCCGCCTTTTACCAGCGTTTCTTCCACCCATTGAATCGCATCCCTGACGGTTCTCTTACCGACTTCATATTCAAAAGCAATGTTATCCTTGACCCGATATTCTCGGTCATACTCTAACATTATCATCAATTGATCCGGCACACTCAATTTAGGCGGATGCCCACCCTTCAGATGCTTTTTCTGATATCCATTTTCTGAAATTTGAAGCGGTTTCCTTCTTGGCCCCCAAAAAGTTTCTGATAATTGCTTTCCTTAAAATCGGAGATTCGTTCTTCATTGTCCATTTTCTATTACCATCTCAAGTTTACGCTTTTCAGGGGCTTTTTCAAGGTTTTCGAACAATTCTATTTAAAAACTGCCGCATCCCCCTCTCGGCCTATGGCGTCGTAGGCGCAGCGTAGGAGATGCCGGTTGGACTCCACATAAGAAACGGCTCGCCTCCCACCCCTTAAATGCAAGATAACGCCGCGGAGAAGATGGGCAGCTTCATGGCACAGATTATGCAGGCCGAACCACACTACAATCAGAAAAGCACCGAAAATTCCTATCTGGAACTCTCCGGTGCTTTCCGCACATTTCGGCGTGTGGGTCATGCACTACCTCGCCAATGCGAAGGCGTCATAGTAATCTTTCATCTGCTCCGCTGTGGATCGGTAGCTATTTCCCCCCACAAAGAAGTCGCACAGGGTCTCTCTTGCCCGGAGCAGCTCCCGCAGCCGAGGGCCATGGGACAAGGCAATCGTGAAGTCCAAAAGCTCCAGCGCCCGCTCAAAGGCTTTGCGCATCATCTCCGGTTTCTGTTTCTCCTTCCACCGGCAGGCCCGGCTGACTTCACTGCCGATGTTCCCCATCTGTTCAAAGAAGGACATTTCCGCCCATTTCCCGCTGGCCTGTAAATCGGTTGATATATTTGATATATTATTCCCTGATCCATTTTTCCACCAGACCCTTTATCTTCTCTTGGGTTGCTTCATCCTCCACGCCCCGGCTGCGGTTGCCCTGCATGGGGCGAATATTAATGAGAGAATCAAACTCAAAAAAATCCTCGCCCCCCATGTCTGGATATAAGTTGATCCCCCCAAAGGGAAGATTGCTTAGAGCCCTGCTCCAAAAGCAGGGCCTCCAAATCGGCATACAGCTCGGCGTTGATGGCGAGAAGGCCCCCCTCAACATCTACAACGCGACCATGTCGCCAAAATATTCCCCCGCCATACCGCGAAGCTCCGCCTTTGATATCGGCTGCGTCAGAATCAGCATAGAATTATCTCCGCTTTCAACCCAAGATTTTATGAAAACAAGTATAACATAAAGCACCCCAAAAGGAAAGGCTTGATTCTTAAACTCGACTTGACCGATTTGGGTACCGAAGTCCTCCGTGGTACTGCTCCTTATCCCTCGCTAAGCAAAAACTTCACCGCTGAAACAGAAGAATACTTCTCTGCCAATATCACCCTGCGTTCTTCAAGATCTCAAACGCTTTCAAAGTTGACCGAAGTTGCAGTGATGCTCAAGGAATACCGCGTCTTGCCCTCCTTGATGCAAGTAGGCTTTGGAGTGGATGGAAAAACCGTCCATCAGCGGGATCTGCTCGTCCTGCTGGGAGAAACGGTTTTCTGGCGCAAACAGGGGATTATACTGCGTCCGCCAGTCCTGATAGCGTTTTTCATGGGCCATGCCATCTGGGATCAGTTCCCCCTTCGGACAATGATTGTTTTCCCCCGGCGTTGATGCTATACAGGTCATCCAGTCTGTACAATTTCTCTTCCCTCAATGGGCGGATTTGAAAAGGGAATTGTTCTCCAGAAGCTCGTCGAGGGTGACGGGCATAAAGTGATTGATGTCCACTCCGGCGTTGAGCAGAAAGGGGGAGCGTTGGATCAGCGGCCAAAACTCCACGTTCATATCATGATGGATATGACCAAACACCATATAGCTCTTCCGCTGATGCGGCCAGGCCATCATAGGATAATGGCAGAGCGTGCATTTTCGATCACCATCTGACAAAAACAGCATATTGTGGACACTCTCCAAATAACTGCCCGCCTCCGGCCGCCGAAACCAGTCCCGGTCATGATTCCCGATCACCAAATGCTTTTTACCGTTCAGCCGTCGAAGGTAAACCTCCGGTGGCTGAACGGCCCGAAAGATCAGGTCTCCCAGAATGTAGACGGAATCCTTTGCGCCCACCCGGCGATTCCAGTTTTCGATCAGGACCTCGTCCATTTCCTCCACCGTCTGGAAAGGCCTTCCGCAGAGCCGGATTACATTGGCGTGGCCAAGATGCAGGTCTCCCGTATAATAGATCACAGCTTGTCCTCCACCCTTTCACTCCGGTATATCCCGCAGTTCCCTGAATTTCTGACGACAACAGGTGCTCCTCTTCGGGGGCTATCGTCTTTGGCCCTGCCCCTTATGCGCTCATACCTCTGTGTAATCCTCTCTATCTGAAATCCATTTTTTCGACCGGTCGCAATTCCCCGCGGATCTGACGCCGGCTGTCCCGGTCTCTGCATTCCGGCGCAGGATCAGCCCCCAAGGAATAATACGCCCCATCCGCCTCATCATAGACCAGCACCGGGATCTCCCCGCTGACGGCTACGCTTCCATCACAGTAATAATGGCTCTCTCCGTCCCAGAGGATGTCGTGAAAATCCCGCCGTCCGCTGATGGTCGATGTGGCGATATGCCCCGCAATGACATCCTTGCAGAACTTTCCTGTCTGGGCCGGGTACTGGTTGAGCAGCATCTCCTCCGATATGCCCCATTTCCAGTCCTCACCCGCCTCTTCATCCACACCGGCATGGACAAAGATTTGGGTCGGCGTCTCATAATAATAGGGAAGTCCCCGCAGCCAGCTGATCAGTTCGCGGTTCGCCGCAAGCACCATCCGTGCCGCCTCCATATTGGCGGCCGTTTCCGACATGGAAGGCAGGGCCTTCCGGAAAGAATCCCACTGGTCCTGGCTGACCAAGGAGCGGAAGGTCTGAAAATCCGGGTCTGTATCCAGCCAGTTGTTCCACGGAATCAGGCCGTCCTCGTCCGGCTCCCCCGCGTGCAGCCCCGCGTATGTGTCCAGCCAATCCAGCAGCATCTCCTCATGGTTTCCTCGCAGAACGATGACATGCTCCGGGCTGGCAATCTGGAGAGAACGGATCAGGCACAGAACCTTGCGGCTGTCCGGGCCGCCGTCTATATAATCTCCTAGCAGGATCAGACGGTCCCGCGCGCCCGCATCCAGCACCGTATGCAAATTCCCAAGTTGATCGAGCCTCTCATAAAATGCCCCGTAAAAGCCATGGATATCGCCCATGCAAAAGATTTTCCCCATAACCGCCTCCAAATGCTCATGCCCTTGTGCTGTGCGCCTCACTCCAGTTCTTCGTAATCCTCATACAGAATGTGCACCCGGCCCAGGTCACAGGTCACATGGTAGTGCCCCGCGTACCAGCGCTCATAGGCCAGCTTTCTCTCGATCCCATCCAGCCATTGCTCCGTGGAGCGGTCTACCGTGCCCTGGTCAATGGTAGGCAGCAGGGCATGGTGGGGAATGTATCCCAGCGGAACGGTGTGGGAGAATACAACGTCCACCCGCCAGCCCAGCTGGTCCAGTTTCCGCTCCACAAGGGCCTTTGTGCGCTCGTCCGGCTGCTCGGTGGGAAACCAGCGCAGGCCGTTGGCGAGGCGGTAATATTTGTCCACGCTGTACGCCCCGCCAATGACCAGCGCCTGTTTGCCGTTGAAGTTATAGACCTCACCGTCCTGGGCAAACAGCAGATTGGGATAGTCCGGCTCGAACCAGACCATGCCGCCCCGCCATGACAGTTCCTCATAGCCGCGCAGCTCCTCGGGCCGCTCCTCGTGGTTGCCGTGGACACAAAGCAGGGTGACAGGGATCTGGGCCAGCCGCTCTTTCAACTCCCGGTCCCTGCCGTCCAGCCAGTAGTTGATCCCGGCGTCTCCCAGAATCACCATCACATCCTCGGGTGTGGTCTCGTATTCCTCGCAGAACTCCTCGATGCGGTCAAACTCTCTGTGGGTATCCCCGGTCAAAATTACCATGCACTGTTCTCCTTTCGCAGCGTTTCCGACAGCATGAATTCGATACAGGGCCAGCAGCGCAAGCCCCTCTCAACTCTAAATTCGCTGTCGGCAAGCCCAAAGCCATGAAGATACCATCCGTCATAGGTGTGCGGCACATCCAAAATGGACTCATAGTTCTCGTATTGCGTCGTCTCCACCACACAGACGGAGATCCGGTCGAGCATAGAACAAAATTTTCTGATTTCTCCAAAGATGATCTCAGGATACACCATAAACGCTCCTCCCCTTTCTGTTACACATAAAATTCCTCCAGTGTGTCCAGGCAGAGGCATCCAAGACGCCCCCCATAGCCGCAGCCGCAGTCGACGGCGATCTGCGTTCCCCAGCGGATGATATCGTCCGCCGGAGCTTCCCCCGCCTGCTGCCTCAGCAACCGAGTGGGGGTGTGGCCGTAGACCAGGTATTTGTCCCTGTAAAATTCCGTGTTCAGGTTGGGGCGGGCGAACAGAAAGTCCATCAGTTCGTATGCGCCCAGGGGCTTCTCCGGCGCAAAGTGATCCAGCCCGGCATGGGTCAGAACAAATGAGCGCCCGCCTGCCTCAACCTCGGCGTAGAGGTCCATCTCCCGGATGTACTCCAGAATGTCCTCCCGTTCCCCCTGGGTCAGCCGCTTCAGTTCCTGAAGCGTGGGACTGCCCCCGTTGGCGATCCACTCGCTCAAAGCGGCGATCTGGACCTCGCTCAGGGTATCCAGGCTTTGATCCGTGACCTTCTCCAGCAGCCAGGGCAGGCACATGGCCGCGGTGAACTCGTGGTTTCCCAAGATCGGGATGACGTTAGGGCGTCCCATCATATCCAGCAAAATCTTGCAGCCATCCGGCCCCCGGTCGATCACGTCCCCCAGAATATAGAGGGTATCCGTGGATTTAAACTGGATGGCATCCAAGATAACACGGTACTTGTCGTAGTGACCGTGCAGATCAGAAATTATGTAATGCAATAAACGGCAAGGCTCCTTTCCAATGTATACTTCCCTCGTATCGTTCCAGTTCCCTGTCCTCTGCCTGCGGGTCCAGCAGCAGATCGACAATGGCATTGCGTGTACCCTTCGAAAGAGTGGGAAAACCGCTTGAAAAAAGCAAGCTGCACCTCCGTCACCAAGGCGTGGAAAGTCCAAACGTCCTCGTCAGGCTCCGTTCAGCCGCTCCACGACGGAAGACCACATTCGTCCGGCCGGTCGGCCTTCGGCCCAGTATAAGCATCCAGCCACTCCAACAGCATTTCCGCGCAGTTGCCCCGGAGGGCAATCATCTTCTCCGGCCTGCCGCCGCAAGATAGCTCTTTCTGGCCCAGAACAATTCGTCCAGTGCCCCAGCACCCCGGATCAAGCGGCTGGCCGCTTTCAGCAGCGGCTTACGCGCATCGGCCTCGCTCAACTCCTCCCGCTCCAGAAGGATGGGCGGAATGTGGTCGTGGGAAAATTCCCCATCCTCCGTCAGAAATTCCACCGTGATGGAGGCGTCACGAAAGTCTTCCCCACGGGAGTTCGTCCTGACCCGTTCCAAAAACTTTTTCCAACTCTCCTGGGAGGTCTCTGCCACGCCCACTCGGTCGGGATAGCCGGTCATGCAGACGATATCTCCCAGCTCAAAGGGATTGGGAAGAGATAGGAACCGCTCTTCAAACCGGGACGAGCCCCAGTCCTCTACCCGGTCCCGCTCCTCCGGAGTGGCCTCCTCTGACCAGCGGCTCCGCAGCGCGCTCTCCGCATCATAGCGGTATTCCGCCACAGGCCGGCCAAAATATGGCTCCGCCCGGGCCTGTGGGCCGGGACACAGGCGGGAGTTAAAGCGGGCCTTGGGTGTGATCAGTTCACGGCGCAGATCGGCAAGCTGGTATTTCGAGATGCAAAACGGACGCTCTCCCGCCCTTCCCGCTGCCAGCGCGGCCTCGGCAGAGGCGTAGTGCCCCACGGTAATCTCGTCCGCCCCGTCCTCCACAGCAACGGCGTAGAAAAAACTGCCATCATTGGTCTCAAACCGCTCCCGAAGCAGCTCCTCGTAGGTCAGCCGCTCCTCGATCTGCTTCCGAAGCGCCACATCCTCTGTCCGTGCGGCCAGTTCCCGCAAGGCCGGTGCTCTCTCGCTCCAGGGCAGGGTGTGGTAGAGAATCGTAGCGTTATCCATGTCAGAAAAAAGATGGCGGGTCTTCTCAGCATATTCCCTTACCGTTCGGGATGGAATAAAATTATACATAAATCTCCTCCATGGTGTCCAAGCAAAGACAGCCCAGCCAGCCGCTCTCTTCCTCCCGCCGCAGCTCCGCCATGCCGTCCACGACTTGGTAAATGGCGTTAAATCCCTCCGACACATTGGGAAACTCGATCTCATTCCGTGCCTCCCTGATTTGCGGAATGTCACGCTCCAATTCCTGCTTTCTTATATTAGGCTGATATAATAGGTCTTTCCTGTGGCTGCGGCGCCGATTACAAAAGTCACTTTCGGCATAATAGTCTCCTTTATCCTAAAGAATATAAAGCAAAGCAGGGCCAGCCCAGCTGGGTCAGGGCGGCTTCGTCTCTGGTATTTACCCGCTTGCCAAGCTACTCCGTTGGAAAATCGGAACAGACGTAGATCATATATTCTCTTTGCTGTTTTCCTTCTCTGTCATTTGCTTATCCAGGGCGATCATCATTCTGGTCCCTCTGGCCATGATCCAGGCGGAGGCGTTGGTGAAAAAGCTGCGGAATTCTTCCTCTTCTGACGGAAGGACATGATCTTTCGAATGACCGTCCCAAAGCGCCTTGGGAGGGCCATAACCTCCATCCGGATTTTGATTGACGAAATCCTGAAGGAAATTTTTCTCCACAAAGTGTCTCCAACCATCCTCCCCTTTTCCAAAAATGTTTAGCCACTGTTCGCATTCATCAGTGTATTTTTGATTGTTTTGTAAAAGCCAATACAAGGAGATTTCTCCATCACCGGAGTTTTTGTGATCATTGTGATAATAATTAAAAATGGACATCAGGGCCAAATCCCAATAATCTTTTGATCCGCCTCTGCCTCTGGGGGAGTTAAATGCAATGGGGACGGGGATAAAGTTCCCAATGGTATAGACCGCATTCAGAAAATGTGTAATGTAAGACGGCAATGTCTTTCTGTAGTTTGCAGGATTACTAAGAAAGTCCATCGCAATTTCGCAGTATTCTATTTTCTCATTTAACTCCGCAGTCTGGAAATAATCGCCGCCAAAGACTTGTAAAAATTTTTTCAAGGTTATCCACCAGGAGTTCATGGTGTCGCCGCGGTATTCGATGCCCTTATAGCAGATCTTATACTCATCTTCCGACAAAGGCTCGATGCTTCCTTCTGGGAGTATGATCTCGTACATGATGATGCTGCTCATGAGAGAAGCATCATAGTCATAGTTATATTTTTTCGCCCACTTCTTTCCAATGGCTGTGCGGATCAACACATTATCTGTTGTGTGGTATATCCCGACATCATGCATAAACCGAAAATACTTATCAGGTGACCTTCCTGGCATTACTGCATTTGTGACTGTTCGGAATACATAGTCCCGCATATCAAAAGCGGCCAAGGTCTTCTGCTTCAGCTGCTCGGATATGATGCCGCTCTTTTCTTCTTCTATCTTTTTTTCGAGTTCTTCCCTGGTTTCTCTGTCCATAATCTCCCTCCTGGTATTGATTGTTTTTCAGGGGCGGGGGCTTACGCCCCCGCCTCCGAGCCGGTCCAAACCTCCCCGAAGTCCGCCCGGAACACCTGCTCCAGGGTCTGGCACAGCTCGTCCTGAAAGGCCGCCTCCTCGCTGTATTTCCGCCCCGCCCGGGCGAAGCGCCGCCGGACCGCCGCAAAGTAGGCCTTCCGCCGCCGCAGCTCCTTCTTGTCCGGGTAGCAGCTCAACCCGAGGGGAGACAAGCCCATCCGCATCCGTCCAAACTCCTCCGGGCACTCCGTGATCAGGTCAAAGGCGCAGTCAAAGAATGTCAGGTTTGGGTTCAGCTCTTTCCACCGCTGGACCACCCCAGGCACCTCGTACTGCTTGAGAAAGAATTCCGTTTCCCCGATGACCTGTTCGATCTTCTCTTCCAGGTCTGAGTCTCCGAAAAACAGCATTGCGGCGGAGCACCGGATATTCTGCAGCCGGTTTTTCAAATACTCCAGGGGGTCGGTTTCCGGTGTGCCTGCCGGTACTTCGTTGAAGCAATTCGTCGCTTCATACTGCGTGAGCAGCCATGCAAGCTCTTCGTAGATGATGTGTACCGCCAGTCTTTTCGCTTGTTTGTTCATGTGGCCTCCTTTCTCCATGTGAACACCAATTTCGTTCAGATGTTTGCTGTCTTATCTCCGGTTTTCAAGGTACTCGCCATCGCTCCATCTAAATATATACCATGCAGCATGCGTATATTTATACGCATGTCTGAGGTTCTTCAAAATATTGTTCAAAATCCTTTCGCAATTCAGCCTCTGCCTGCCGTTTTACGTCTTCCGGGCCAATGATCCGCACCCTGTCCATATACCGCCGGACAAACTGAACAATGGCGCTGGGAAGGCAGCAGACCTCTACGTCAAGGCCGCTGTCCGTTTCCGTTCCCGCCACCGGCCTCCAATTCTCTCCAAAGGCATCATGGAGAAAGGTCAGGCTGGCGGTGGGCTTGCCGCGGAGCTTTTCGACCCGCAGCCGTATCCATCTCGGCGTGTCGCCATCCCGCTCGTAGAACATGTACAAATGGGACGCCAGATACTCCTCCTGCGGGATATTGACCTTGTTCTCCACAAACTGCCGCTTCGCGTCTTTTTCCTTTTTTCGCCGCTGTGCACACAAGCCGGTAATCAGATCCAGCCGGAGGTGAAATGGAGTTGAGCTGCCGTCCATCAGGCAAATGAGATAGGGATGCCCATAGGCGTCCATGACGCGCAGAGGCAGCACGCCCGAAGGACGCCAGCCTGTCTCGTGGAGTCTCCCGTCCGAACCATAGCCGCAAAAGCGGAAGGACAGAACCGTTTCGCTTGCGCTGTGCTTGTCACGCTGGATAATGCGCTCGATCTGCTCCCGGATGTCCTGCGCCCCATCGGCATCCGCCGCCTGATAATAATAACCGAAGGTATATTGCGTGTCCTCCCCCGTGCGAAAGTCCAGCCGGGCAGCTTCCTGGCAAATGACCCTTCCGGGGCCGGGAAACTCACTGACCAGATCGGTCAAAATGGCCTTTATCGTGTCCCGGCTGGGATTCAGCGCATAGCGTTCATTCAAACTCCTCTTGATCCCTGTGATGCTGATGGGCCGCTCTCTGCTTGTCTGATCCTCCAGGATCTCCAGCACCTTCAATGTGGTCAGGCGGGCATTGACCCTTGTGATCGCTTTTCCCATATGCATGCCTCCGTTTCCTATTGCCTTGTATTTGCATTATAATGCAAGTGAATCCACAATTCAACGCATCTTTGGTTTTGTGGATCAGTCATCTGTTAAAGACAGAAGCCCGCTCACGCCCGATCCACCATCCTGGCTGCCCTGCGGACTTCCAGGCAAAACGACCCAGGCACTCCTCCCACAAAATCTTACGCGCCCTGGTTTTCGCCTTTTCCACGCCGCCTTCTTTCATCTGGCTTCGGATGGCGATGTCCCGCAGGTCAGGCTTGGGACACGGAAATCAATTTCTATCATCTGGAAACCGTGATAGGCTTATCGTGGATGTCAAAAAACAAATTCATGTTCCTATTTCACGCACAAGATGAATATTATGTTAACTGTTTTGGGAAATTTGACATCCGGATTACGGGGATCTTGGAAGTTAATGGATCAAAATTGATTTTCGTGGGCTTGGGATAGCCGCACACGCCAATGTCGCGGCCTATGATGTCCTGATCTCTTTTGGGCTTGGCCTGGAACGCCTCCGCTTCCTCCGTGACCTCGATGCCGTGGATGTTAGGATTGAAAACAGGCAGCGCCAAAATCAGTGGTTTGGGCAAAACAGGGAATTCCCCGGAGCATTTGAGCGTAGGCAATCGTCATGCTATGACTGATCGAGGAATCGTAAATTTTTCACCAGTGTAACAGAAGATTATGCCAGCGGGGTGGAGCACCAGCTCCACCCCGCAATTTTGCTGTCAAGACCGCTTCAGCCAGTCACTGAACTCCTCCAGCGTCAGCTTCCCGTCCTCGCACTCCGCCATCTTCTCCCTGGCCCTCTCGCCCCAAGCGTAGAAATCTTCGGCCAAAATCTTTCCCGCCTTGATCCAGGCAAAGCGCTTTTTGTATTCTCTGCGATACTCCTTGAACACCTCGTCTGATCCGCGGCTCTTCGCCCAAGTCAGACTGGCGCCCATCTCCTTGCAGGTGCGCCCCTTGTCATCGCAGACGCGGTTGCAGTACTCCGCGCTGCTGCGTCCGGTGAAGGTGAAGTAGCGCCCGCAGTTTTTGCACACACGCATTTTGACCTCCCGCTTTACGCACTCACGGACAGAAAAGTCAATCAGGTCATAAATGGTCTTGGGGTGCAGTACCTCGACAAAGGTCTTATCATCGATAACCTCAAAGTTCATGGAGCACGGCTGGAACCGAAATACGGAAAAGGTATCAGCACTGGCTCGGCCATAGTAGGCCGCCAGTTTCTCCGAAACAGATTTTTTCTCTCCGTCAATGTCCAGCGCCGCGGCAATCAATGATTTGATCTGCCTCTGCATGGTGTCGATAGTGCTGGGAATATGAGAAATCGTTTTGCGGGGAAGCAGGTCAATCATGTCTCTGTATTCCTGTTTGCGCACCTGCTCAAAGCGAAATTTCCACTCCAGCCGCAGCAGCTCAAAGTATGGATGCACACCGGCAAGCTCGTCCAACGCATTCATGACGGTCGCAACACACTGCTCATCCTTCGTCTGATAGTATTCTTCCAGTGCGCGCTCCGCCTTCCTGGTCAGCGGCTCATACTGCCAGATATCCAAATACAATAACGCAATCAGGTTATCGGGAAAAGCAAAATCCTTGCGCGTCCATTCTGTATCACGGATTTCCTTTTCCCGATACATGATATATTCTCTGCCGCCCGACAAATAGGTTTTGAATTCATATCCGATCATAGACTGTCCCCCTGATATAGACCGACTATAATACGCGTTACGATAGGTCTTGACAAATGCGCATAGAAATGTTACACTTGCGATATAGACACACGCGATTAAATAATTATCATAGGTCTTTGTGGTTAGAGTCTACACCAGTCCGCATCAAAAGTCAAACCATTTTTATCAGGGAGGCATCATGAAATCATCCGAGTATAAATCTTACGAGGAACTTCCGCTTTTGCTCAACGCAAAATGGGGCCCCCGCGGAAACGCGAAGCGTTTTCGTGGGGAGAGGAGGAACAGCGGAATGAGCGAGCCCGGCCGCTTGCGGCAGGGCGAGGGAGATAGAGCTTGTGACGACAAGGTGTCCAAAGTGCTGGGCATCGCGCCGTCCTCCGCCTACGAGCTCATGCACGAAAAAGGTTTCCCGGTTTTAAAATCAGAAAACCGGCTGCTGGTTCCAAAAGCACAGTTCATCAAATGGGTGGAGGAGAATACCGGAGGCAGCGATTGAGCAAACGCCGAAAAACCATTTACACATCCTGGAGTAAACCCGATCCGGCAAAAAACTATGTGCCTCTGCCGAAGGGTATCTATCGCATCGGCCTCTCCGGAGAGGAGATCGCCATCTACGGCTATCTCTTCTCTCTGGAGAATGAGAACTACCAGTGCTGGCCCAGTTACGGAACCATCGGAAAAGCGGTTGGTATGTGCAAGCGGACCGTGATGAAGTACGTGGCCATGCTGGAGGAGAAGTGTCTCATCAGTACTGAGCGCACTGAGGTCATCCGCAAGAACGGACTGAAGTACAATGGAACCCTCCGCTACACCATTCGCCCCTTCCGAGATGCTGAGGACTACTACAAGCGTCAACAGATGGCGAAGCTGGAACAGGACACTGAGAAGTGGAGAACGCAAAAGGAACTTGAGCGCCGTAGTGTGGAGTTCACGCCAGTAGGAGATACCGCATCATGACCATCACACAATTCCCAACGCATACGCCCATGTGTGCCGCTGTGTGGGACGATTCGGTGCAGGGGGCATCCCTGCCCCGGATGGGGAATCTCCGCCGTGCTGGCCCTCTTTCGACCGAGGAAAGGAGGACGAAAGAAAAAGCAGGATAAAGAGCGCCGCCGCAAGCGGCGCCGCTCCAAACACTTCTGCCCGCAGTGCGGGCAGTTTGCGGGGGTTTTCAAAGTGGTCGGAAGTGGCGTCTATTACGGCAGCGAAAACAGCCTCTGGCGTCTGTAGCCCCCTATCCCGCTGTTCCCAAGGGATTGAGCAGTGTCAGAGGCCCATATTTCAAGGATTTCGGAGGTACTATGAACAAAGACACGCGAGAGCGGTTGAGCCTGCGCATCTCGCCGGTAACAGACTACCGGCTGCGCACCGCATACAAAAAGGCCGGCTGCCGCAGTATGAATGAACTGGCGGAGCAGGCTATCAATTTTTACCTGGACTATCTGGATACCGGCAACGCGGGAGATTTCCTCCCCACGGCGCTGAAGTCCTATGTGGACGGGCGGCTGGGGACGCTGGAGGACAGACTATCCTCTCTGTCTTTCAAGCATTCAGTGGAGGTAGATATGATGGCAGGCATCTTGGCAGACTACTTCCAGATCAGCGAGGATGACCTGCGGCAGCGCCGCGCCAACAGCGTCAATAACGTGAAGCGCACCAATGGGCGCATCTCCTTCGAGAAGCGGGTGCGGGAGTCCCGGGAGGAGGACGATGACCAGTGGCAAGACTGATCGTCAAGAGTCCCTACATCAAGTGCAACGGCAGTGGTTCTGTCAGCGGCTACATGAACTACATCGCAACGCGGGAGCAGGTGGAGATCATTCAGGATGGCCGTCTGCCTACACGAAAGCAGGAGCAGCTCACCACAAAGCTGGCAAAAGATTTCCCGGACAGCAAAGAACTGCTGGAATACGGTGACTCCCTGGACAAACCCACCAAGGCCAACGCCTCGGCGTTCATCGCGCTGGCGCTGGAGTCCAACTGGGACGCCGTTCAAAACTCAGACGGCTACATGAAGTACATCGCCACCTGGTCGAGAGCGGAACGGCTCGGCTCCCACGGCCTGTTCGGTGACGAGAATACCGTAGATTTGGTTGCGGCCATGGCGGAACTGGACGCATACACAGGGAACGTGTGGACGCACATCATATCTTTAAAGCGTGAGGATACCGAGCGTCTTGGATACAACAACGCCAAAGCGTGGCAGGATCTGCTCTGTACCCACCGCAACGACATCGCTGCGGCGATGAGCATCCCGCCCGGTGACTCGGTGGTACGCGGCGTACCACGACGAGGGGAAACACCCCCACGTCCACATGATGGCGTGGTCGGTAAAGACGAGACAGGCATATCTGAACACGGAAGGAATCAGGAAAATCAAATCAGAGTTGACCAATGACATTTTTAAGTACGAGATGCTCCATCTCTATGAGCAGAAGTCGACATCCAGGGATGACCTGGTGCGCGAAGCCAGGAAGGTCATGCGGGAGATGACCCGGCAGATGAAAGAGGGCGTCTGCGGCAGCCCGGAGGTGGAAACGCTGATGCTGACGCTGGTCACCCAACTGGAGACAGTGCAGGGGAAGAAGAAATACGGCTACCTTCCCAAGAAAGTCAAGGCCACTGTGGATGAAATCGTGGATCAGATAGAGAAGCTGTCTGTGGTGGACCAATGCTATCAGGTATGGTGGGAACTGCAATGTGAGATCGAGGACTACTACTCAGAGCGGGAGCGTATAGCGTCCTCCCCTCTCCCGGCAAAAGGAGTTCCGCCAGATCAAGAACGCGGTCATACGGGAAGCGGAGCGCATCCGTTTGGGCGAGATCAGCTTTGAGGACAGAGAGATGACGAATCAGGATGAGCCGGAGACCTCTGAGGATATGTCTTTCGATTACTGGACGCTGCGGGATATCATCCGAAACGAGGATCTGTCCCTGGCGGAGCGGGACGAAGCTGTGGCCGGGATAGAGAAACTGGCCGGGGAGAGTGACGCCTACGCGCAGTATCTCATGGGCAAGCTGTGGCGGGATGGGCCTCTGCTGATACCGGACGTCGTGAATGCCCGGTACTGGTTTGCGCAGGCGGCGTATCAGGATCATGCCGCGGCACAGTACGCGCTGGCAAAATTGTATCTCTCCGACGATGTGGAGATCCATGACGCGTAGCGGGGAATGTACTGGCTGGAGAGCGCCGCACACAACGGCAACCACTATGCTGCCTACCGACTGGGCAAGGAATATCTCCAGGGACGGTTCATCAAAAAGGATGTGGACAAAGCGGTGGAGTGTTTCACCTGGGCTGCGGAGCGGGGCAACCAATATGCTCAGTATATGCTGGGCAAGCTGTACCTCATGGGTCAGAGCGTTCCTTACGACAAAGAGCAGGCCATCTGCTGGCTGGGCAAATCGGCTGCGCAGGGCAACCAGTACGCGCAGTTCTTCCTGGACCGGCAGGACAGCTTCCGCCCTCCCTCCGTCATGCTGTCCGTCACCCGGCTACTCTACCACATGAGCCAAATTTTCCAGGACAACTCCCTGCCAAAGTCCACAGCGGACGGAATCCAGATCGACCGCAAGCGGCTGGCGCAGCTCCGGGAGAAGAAGATCGCCCTGGGACAAAAGCCTGACGACCATGAGGAGCAAACCTGGGGAGGTATGGGCGGCATGGGTGGTATGGGATGATCATACCACCCGCCGCCATTGGAGATCATGCACATTCCAAAAAAGTCGCCCAGGACATCGCCACTTTAGCTGCGGCGCTTTCCAGCGGATCGGATCGTGCGTATCATAAATAGTTGAAAAATCAGATTATTTCAGTAGCTTTCTCCCGAACTTTGGAGTATGTTGTGTTTGCAAAAAATGCAGAGGAGGAAAAGCGAATATGACCAACCAACTACCCATCAGCCACTGCCAATACTGCGGCAGCCAAGATATCGGCAGAGGGTGGCAGCACGGTGAAGCAACTGTGACCTTCAAGAAGCACGGGATGTTCGGCAACCGCCTGCAATACCTGATCTGCCGCCAGTGCGGCGCCATCCTGTACCAGTGCGTAGCGGAACCGCATAAGTTCCCGTCCGCACGTTAGGACTCAGCCGATGCAAAAACTGCACCAGTGAAACCAAAGATACAAGTTCAGAAAGACGAGGTGAATCGATATGTCAAGAAAACGTGCCAACGGCGAGGGCAACATCCGGAAACGGAAAGATGGCCGCTGGGAAGGCCGCTATACCGCGGGGTACCATCCCGATACCGGCAAACGCATCATCAAAAATGTCCTCGGCAAAACCCAAGCTGAGGTCAAGGACAAGTTGAAAAAAGCCCTTGAGGACGCCCAGGGCATCGACGTGGCCCATGCCGATGACTACACCGTCGGCTCGTGGCTCAAATCCTGGTACGACCTCTATGCCAAGCCGAATATCCGAACCGCCACTGCCGATAAATACCAGCTCTTCATTGAGGAATACGTCACGCCCAAGATCGGCCACATCAAGCTGGCTAAGCTCACTGCCAGAGATCTGCAAAAGCTCTACAAGGGACTCACGGAACATGGAAGGACGCGCCCAGACAAGCAGGGCAATTACAGTCTCAGCACCACCACCGTCCGCAGCGTCCACCTCATGCTCCACTGCGCCTTCGAGAGAGCGGTTAAGGAGCGGCTTATCCCCCGCAATCCCACTGAGGACTGCATTGCCCCAAAAGTACAGAAGAAGGAAATGAAAATCCTGCGCCCGGAAGATTTGAAAGCCTACCTCACTGCAGCGGAAAAGCGCGACGCCCTCCCCATGTTCTACCTCGAACTGGTCAGCGGATTGAGGAAGGGCGAGCTGGTGGCCCTCCGCTGGGATGACCTGGATGTGAAACACCGCACCATCTCGGTAAGCAAACAGCTTGTCCGCAACCCCAATGGAGAAGTGATCCTCTCCCGGCCCAAGACGGAAACCTCGGTGCGGCAGGTGTCCATCCCCCAGGACGCGGTGGATCTTCTGATCCAGGAGCACAGTAAGCACTCGGACAACCCCTATATGTTCCCCTCTCCCACTACAGGAGAAATGTATCACCCGGACAGTGTGGTAAACATCCACAAGAAGATACTGAAGGATGCTGATCTGCCGCACGTCAGATTCCATGACCTCCGTCATACCTTCGCAACCTTGGCTCTCCAGAACGGCGTGGATGTCAAAACGGTGTCCTCCATGCTGGGCCACTACGACGCCGGGTTCACCCTCCGAACCTACACCCATGCCACCCGGCAAATGCAGGATGATGCCGCAGAGAAGATGGGCAGCTTCATGGCACAGGTCATGTAGTCCAGATCACACTACAATCAGAAAAGCACCGGAAATTCCTATCTGGAACTCTCCGGTGCTTTCCGCACATTTCGGCGTGTGGGTCACGGTGTGGGTCAGAATTTTGGCCCACATTTTGACCCACACAATTTCGAGCAAAAATAGAACAAAATCGTCCAAAAACAGGCGTTTTCGGACGATTTTTGGAGCTGCTACCCGGATTTGAACCGGGGACCTCATCCTTACCAACTGTCTTAACCATGTTTTGTGTATTTTAGTGCAGCTTTGTAGCCCTTGTGCCGCAAGGGTTTCAGGCTTTTTATTTTTTGTGTACCTTTGTGAATTTTGGCAGTTTTAGCGTCCATGGACGCTAAATGGACGCTAAAAACAGGGCCGCTCTATCCTCAGGAGCGGCCCTTAAATTTTTCTATCGTATTTTGATATTTTCTAACATTTTCAAGAAAAATAAAATCATAGTCGCTATACTGTATCGCAAAGGAGCGTGGCTATGGTTAGGATTTTACTGTCTACCCGACTTGGCGAACGACGGTGGACACAAGCAGACCTTGCCCGGATGACAGGGATACGCCCCAACACAATCAGCGAGCTTTATAACGAGGTTGCAACCCGTGTGAGCCTGGATCACCTTGACCTGATTTGCGAGGCCCTGGGCTGCGGCCTTGCCGACCTGCTGGAGATTACACCAAACGCAGAGCCGAGAGTAAAGACCCGCACCGGTGCCCCCCGATCCAAAGGCGAGGAATGACCTTGCTTCTTACCCCGGACGTGAAAGCGTCCGGGGATTTTTTTGCCCTTTTCAAATTCGTAACCGGTTGGGAATTTAGTCTCCCTCTCCTCCATGCTCCTCCATGAATTTTTCGATAGCAGAAGAGAATACAGCATTAGGGGATGTCCCGTTCCGCTTGCAGGCAGCCTTAAACGCCTCCGCTTTATCCTTGCGGACTTTGCAGCCTAGCACCGTCATATTGGCCGCATCCCATTTATTGTTTGCCTTACGTTTGGATTCCGATAACGACATAATATCACCTCGGCTTTATTATAACGGAAATTACACGGTTTAACAATGTACAAAAATACCAAATACACGGTTTAACTTTTGTGTATTTCACCACTTGCTTACACGGTTTAACAGTGCTATAATAATACTCGTAAGGCAGAGGTGGTTAGGAGGTGATGAAGATACCGCCCGATATGAAAGGAGGGAGGACATGGACGAGATGGCAACCAATACCGAGTACATCCTGCGGATGGTGCTTGAACTGATTGACAAGTGCAAGACGCTGGATGAACTTCGGGAGGCAGTCAAGGCAGTGCTTGACGAGACAAAGTAAAAAGGGCAGCGGGACCACCTGACAAGTACCCCGCTACCCAAACCCCAAAGGGCGGCCGGGAGCCTTACCCCGGTCGCCTCCATGATAACAAAGTAAGGCAAAAAAATCAAGGAGGTTTTTCATTATGATGTTGTCCGAGTTCGTGGAGCGCACCGGCTTCCAGCCCACCGCCGACGAATACGAGCAGATTGAAGATGCTTATTACAACTTCGACGGTGACAAAGATGCCTTTTGCAAGGCGTTTGTCGAGCAGGGCGGTGAGAAGAAGGTCTACCAGGCCAGGGCCGCCGAGATTAAGCGGCTGAGGAGTCAAATGGTGGAATTGGAGAAGATGTTTAAGGCCGACAGCGAAAAGCAGGAAAAGCGGATCGCCGCCCTCCAGGCTGAGCTTGACCGGGAGTTGGAGTGGAAACCCAGCGAGGGCACCGGCACCAACATGAGCCAGAGCGACTATGAGGCGCTGGCGGCCCTCTGCGATGGTTCCCACGGCGACCCCCACATTATGAGCGAGGACGAAGCCCGGCGCTTGCTCGCTGAGGAGTTCGGCTATGACCCTGGGCGGGTCGAGATTATTGCCACGGTTGCCACCTATGAGGTCAACAAGCACCGTCGGCTCCGCAAAGTGGCCGCCTACACCCGCCAGCCCCTTTATGATGCCACCGACTACAATTACATCCGCTTCAATGTGCAGTGTGCAGGATCCACTTGGATGTACGAGATGGTCAACGGGGAGCTGAAACCCTACTGCTGCTAAAGGCCGGCGCATTGTAAATTTTATTTTTCCTCTTGCATATACTAATTCAGCTGTGGTATAATGACCTCAGCCAAAGAATCTGACCAAGATTCCACAGAACCACGCGAAAGCGAATCACCGGGGAGCAGCCACTCCCCGGTGATTCTTTTGTGCTTACTTGCCTCTGCTGTGACGATCAAGCCACTTGCTCACATAGTAGCCAACTATGCTCGCTCCGACCGACACAAAGAAACTGACCAATATTTCCACAGAACCACCCCCTCCTGTTGCCAGTATGGGGAGAGGCAGCACAGCCATTATACCAACTTTCGACAGGCTCCGCAAGTGCAAAAAGGAAAGCCCCCTCACAAGACATCAAAATCCTGCGAGGGGGCTATTGGTTTGCTATATAGGCGGACTGTCTGCACTGTACGTGCTGTCTCCGCTCTGCTGAAATCCTGCGGCCTTGGCTGCCGCAAATTTGATGCCCTCGCCATCCGGCCCAGTGTTTTCCGCCCGGCTCTTATCCACAATGCGAGCCAGCACCACCGAAAGCGCCGTCCCTATGGGTGTGAATACTACCGTCCAGCAGGCCAGGGCGCCGGTGTACTGATGCCGGATGCTCAAAACGGCCAAAATAAAGCCCCCTGCAAGGCCGGCGACAAGGAGCAGTACTAAGAGAAGGGCGAGCTTGTTTGTGAATCCCAGAGAGGCCCCAGGGGCCTTCCTGGGGCTTTCTCGCTTTCCCCTCGCCATCATACCAGACCGAACACCTTGGCGTGGCGGTACATAACCGTGGCGAACTGCTCGCGGGTCAAAAAGTCTTGCCACATATAGTTGGGGCTACCATCGGGCAGCGGATTTCCGCCGACCAGCAGCCCTCTGTCGATTGCGAACTGCCGGCCCTCTGCGCTGTAATTTCCACAGTCGTTGTCCTGCAGCTCAGCGCGATAAGCGGCCATCGCCACCTTGAACATCTGATTGAATTGATCTTGGGTCATTTCCGGCTCCTCCTTTTGGACGATAGAATAATCAGGCCTCCCATATCCTGCGATATAGGAGGCAGTCAGCTTGTAGGACTTATCGCGGACACAACCGCCGTTGGGAACCACCCCGGCCAGGCTGGAGGTATTCCCCTCAATGGTGTAGACCTTCCCTCCCTTTACATCGACCACAAGGCCAGTGTGATAGCTGGTATTCCCGCCATCATTGGTAAAGAAAATCTGATCCCCAGGCTGGGGATCGCTGGCAAAGAACTGGCCCTTGTCCTTGAAATACTTCATGGAGTAGGTGCAGCCCGCCCCCAGGCCGCTGAACGCTTGGCACAGGAGTGCCATGCCCAAATCCAGCCCGAAGGTCGTAATGAAGCACCAGTCCACAAAGATGTCACACCACGCGTACCCGTTCTTCTTGCCATTGTAGACCACGCCCAGATTATCCAGGAAAGCGGCGAACTTATTCCAGTTCTTATCCCCGGCGTTGGCGGTCTTATCCTCCAGCTGGGAGTTAGACGCCTTTTCCAGATAGCCGATCTCCGCTCTTGCCGTGGCAATCACACGCTCAACCGGCGTCATTGGTATCGCCTCCATTCACCAGGGCTTGGACGGCCTTATTGGTCTTCAGCATTTCCCGCATTTCCTCCAAGGCCTCATCCACCAAAGACGAGAAAAGTTCAAAGGAGATAATCCGGGCCAACCAGGTAAAGCGGGTCACAAATAGGTCGTAAACCTGGCGGAGCTTCAGCTTTCCAGTGCCGCCGCCCAGATCCTTCTCGGCCTCCGTGACGGCCCACAGCAGCCACTCTCTGACCTTGTCAAGTTGGGCCTCGCTGGGCAAATGGTAATAGCGGTACACGGCAATACACCCTACCGCCCCAACAACAATCAGGGCCAGAATGATGTACCAGTTGTTGATGATGAATTCCATGAAAATCCTCCTTTTACGTTTCTTCTTCGTGGGCCGCCTGATTCAGATGCTTTTCCAGCTTGTCAAGGGCCGCTGTGACTGGGCCGTTGCATCCCTGCTCTTTCAGCCCCTTCAAGCATGCCAGCACTCCATAGCAGATCAGCGTCTGCTCTTTGCGAATGGCGGCAAGTTCCTTATCCTGCCGCTTCTGGCGCTCCACGAACTTGATACACCACACCACCACCCCGCCGATAACACCCAGGGCGGTTAACAGCGCCGCTACCTTGATGATGGTGTCCACACTGATTGTTACCTCCAATGCTTTCCCCCTCCCTTCTGACCATGGTGAGACATATAAAAAGGCGGGGCGCTCTTGGCGCCTCGCCTCTGAAATTCGTAACCGTTTGGGAATTTACCTTGCCCCGACCAAGCGGGCAATCTGCTGCAGGTCAACGACCGGAGCATTGAAAAAATCATGGTTCCATAACCAGAAATCTTCATGCTCCGGCCGCTTATACTTCTGGCATAGGGCACTGTCCCACACCTTATCCCACCGGGCTTGGTATCCGGCGTCCCTCTTTTCAAGGCGGGCCATGATTGCGGCCACCAGGCCACCGCGCACAAGGCCCTGCCCGTCGTCATCCTGGGAAAAGTAGTCATAGGCGTTCTGGCTTGTAGGCCGGCACAGTGGAACGCCGGCGAGGCAAATATAACCGTCCTGAACCTCCAGCGAGGTTCCGTAAGGGATGTTCTGTTGCTTTCCACCGGCCATGAACCGGGCCCGCTTTCTGGTGATATAACACTTATGCTCCATGGTTTACGCCTCCTTACCCGTATTCAGCAGGCCGGTCAGCTCGGTATACTCCGCCTCGGTGATCTTGTCGGCGGCGTAGAACACATCCAGCTTAGTCTCCATGCCGGCGGTCTGGCCCCGCTCGATCATGCGCTTCAAAGTCCGATACAGCATCTTACTTTTCCTCCCTTCAAATAGTCTCGTCGGTGATACCGAGTTCCAGAAGCGTCAGGCGATACTCCTGATCCACGTTCATGGCATCGGCGTCCTCGACGGCAATATTGGTAGCCGCCAGCTCTGCTCCGGCATCGGCGGCCTCCAGCATAACGCTTTCCGCGCCATCCAGAGGCTCCCGGTCCAGCAGGTGGTAGACGGTTCCCTCAAAAGAAATGCCCGAAGCCTCCGGCTCCGGGCACAGGATATAGCAGCCATTCGCGGCCTGTTTGATGTAGGTGGGTGCCTCGGTCATTCCGATGCACCTACTGTCTTTGATGATTCTGTACATACAGCACCTCCAAAAAAGATAGCATGATATAACCGCCGCAGACGGAGCAACCGCCCGTGGTCGTCATAGTTGCGGTAGTAGGCGGTCTGGCACTCCATGTACTGCTCAATGTCCTTGAAGTTCCGTTTCTCCGCCTTGAACTCCCGATAAAATAGTTTCAGCTTTCGTCGGGCGCGTTTTACTCCGTCCCGGCTGCCGTTGATCTTGACCTTCCCGGTTTCCGTCAGCGTGAACCGCGCCTTGCAGAATCGGAAGGGTTTTGTCAGGGGAATAATCTGGCACTTACGCTTGTTGACCCGGATGCCCATAGACTCGAACCGCCGCACCATTTCGCGGATCAGTCCTTTCAGCTGCTCCACATCCTCCATGATGATGTAGTAATCGTCCATGTAGTGGCCGAAACAATGGACACCCTTCTGGCACTTGACCCAGTTATCAACCGGGCTTGGCAGCGCCACCATTTCCTGTTGGCTTGGTTCTCTCCCCAGCGGCATACCCCGCCCCGGCGCGGATTCCGGTGAATTGCGGACTTCAATATCCGCGATCTCCCGCAGATCGGGGTTGGTAATATATCGTTGGTGCCGCTGGTAAATAGACCACCGCGGCGCATTGGGGAAGAAGCCCTTCAAATCCAAAAGGCCAACAGCCCCCGTCCTCCCGTGCCGCCGGAAGTGCCAGTGAAGATGTTCCTCAATGCGCCGGAACTGCCAGTGCAGCCCCTTTCCCTGCTGGCTGGCCCCGTTGTCGTAGATCATGTTCGGCGTATAGAGCGGAACAAGCACTTCATTACTCATGTTCTTCTCAATCTGCCGGTCCACGATAGGCGGCGGATCAATGTGCCGCACTTTTCCACGCTCTTTCAGCGTGAAGGGTTTTCCGTTCTTAGGGTTCCATTTCCTGTCCAGGAGATTTCTTCTCCGCCGGGCTGTCCCGGAAAACAGGTGGGCCTCGAAGTTTTGGGTGCTTTGTTTCCAGCGGACATTGTTGCAGCATTTCCGGCCATAGTAGAACATCCGGCGATAGCTGAACACCTTATCGACGGGACCGAGGGCGGCGCACCTTGCCTCCCTCCTGGCCTGCCGCTTTGCCTTGCGGCGCTGGTACCGGGCCTCCCTGCGTTCCTGACTGTTCATAATAAAAGTATTCGCCTTTCGTACAGATAAGTTGTAGGGTGTCTTCTAATCTGCTTTGCCCGTACACATGAAATAGGGTTAGACACATAGCCCCACCATGCAAGTAGCGTCCGTGTAAGGGCATCAAAAGAGAGGGTATCGGCTATTCATCATAGGTTATACCCTCTTCTGCTCTCCCGAACAGAGCAGTTTTAGGGATTCCCACCCAGGGAAGTATCTCTCCTTTTACGTCGGTCGTCTTTCACCTGGGCTTGTTTGCCCCGTTACTCCATTTGACCGCGTATCTTCGTAAAATCCGGCGAACACGCCCCCAGAATTGTTTGCGTTATTATTGTTGACGCCGCCGCCCGAACCAGAGCCAACCACCGAGAAATTGTTATTGTTGTTGTAATTAGCAGACCGGAGCCGCACCCACACGCCACGAGGCGAATTATCAGAGATACACCCAATGCTTAGTCAGGATTTCAGCCGTTGCCCGGTACTCTTGATCTGGCCCTTCAACAGTTCGTTTTCCTGGTCAATGAGATCCCCCAGGTTTTGAGCCATTCTGTCCAGCTTCTCCATTGCCTCGCTTGCCGGAACCGCTTTCCCTTTGGAGGTAGTAAAGCATCCCTCCGGGTTTTGGTTCATTATTAGGTAGCAATCGGTCAGCCGGGAATCCAAAGCCATCAAGGAAGCCCGCGCTTCCAGCAGGTGCGCCGTTCGCAGGTTCACCCGCTGGGCATCCGACGGAAAGATGCTGTTGGCCTTTTCGCAGAAGTCTTTGACCTCCCCGGCCAGCTTTGCCGTCGGTTCTGCGACTAGTCGGGAATACCGGGCGGAAAGCCGTGTCAGGAAATTCAGGGTTTCAATATAGATTTTATTGGCCGTGTTCACAAACTCGGCCTTGCTGGTGGTTCGTTTCTGCTTCAATACCGACATTTTCTCACTCCTTCCCATCGGCGTACCGGGCTGAGTATAGCACAAAAAGCGGGGTCTAAGGCCGCCGCTTTTCATGCCCTCCCGGTTTTTGATATAAAATATCTTTTCTCGCTACAAAATTACAATTATCCTAATTTCAAAAATCGCGTCGGGCGCTTTCGCGCCCGAACATATGCCGTCCCTTGCAGACCGATTTTTTTGCGGCCCCGGTGGTCCGCCCCCTTGCGGGGGCGGGATGGGGATGGGATAGCTCTGCGGAGGATTAGGTAGTAAAGCCGGCGAACACGCCCCCAGAACCGCTGGCGTAAAAATAGTTGACGCCGCCGCCCGAACCAGAGCCAACCACCGAGAAAAGGATAATGTTGAAGCAAAAAGCAGACCGGAGCCGCACCCACACGCGCGTGGTACGCGCGTCGTGCTTATACATATCCTTGGCATTGCCCGCCTTGAAGTAATCATACTGCGCCTGGTAGTTCTTCTCATAGTCGTTGGCGTAAGTCTTGGCCGCATAGACCTCGTATTCCGCCAAGTAGAAAAGATAATCCACCGAAGATGTTACTGCCGACGAAGTGTTATCATTCGCGTTGCCAGTATTGTCAGAATACTTGGTAACGGGCTTCATCACTTTGCGGAGGTCCTGCGGCAGCGCCGCCATTAGTGTATTAGCAACCGGGCTATTTACAATGTCATAGTCACTGGGGTCATACCCTACCCGGCTAGTCGTAGGTGCGCTGCCGTAACCGCTGGGGGCCACGTTGGTACTGCCCAGGATGTCATATCGGGCATCGCATCCCTTCCAGCCACCATAGTTGTAATTTCCCCAGTGGTTCATGTTGAAATACTTGGTGCCGTCCGTGTAGTAGTTGCCATAGCCATTGTCACAAAGGGCAATCTGCGTACCGCTGATTTTGCCAATGCCCCAGTGGATGCGGTTGCTGCCCTCCCTAGTGGCGTTGTGGTTAATGCCCAGGATAAAGGCGTCCACGGTCAGGTTGCTCAACGAGAGCGTCCCCACTGTGCCGTTGAGTGTCAGGCTCTTGGTATCGCCCACACTCCAGTTGTTGGCGGCCTCTCCGGCGTCGCTGGCGGCCCTGATGGCTTCCCATGTGTTGGAGTTCAGGGTAGCGTTGAACAGGTTCACGGTCACGCTGCACGTCTTGTTGGACGGTGCCGTGTGGTTGGTGCCTGCGGCTACCTTGACGGTGATGGTAGCGGTGCCATAGGCTACGCCGGTCACAGTGATTGTAGTACCGCTCACGCTCACGGTGGCCGCGCTGGTATTGCTGGAAGTAGCTGTGATCGCGCCGTTGCCCGCCCGCGTGACGGTGATCGTCCCCGTCTTGGCAGTAGAGTTCAAGGTAAGGGTGGTCTTATTCAGGCTCAAAGAACCTGTGGCCTTGGCGATGGTCCAGGCTACGGTCTTTGCCGTGGTGCTACCATCGCTCCACTGATAGTTGCTGGTGGGGGTAAATGTGGCGTTATAGCTGCCAGCGTTGGTGCCGCTGGTAGTGCCTCCGATGGTCAACTGCGTACTGTCATAGTCGCTCCAGGACGGAGTTTGGGCGCTGCCGGAGTACGTCAAACTGCCGCTCTGGGCGGGGGTGGTGGAGATCGTCGCCCGACCGATAGACCATGCGACTGTCTGGGCCGCAGTGGTTCCGTCCGCCCACTGATAATTGGCCCCAGGTGTGAAAGTGGCATTGTAGCTCCCGGCATTGGTGCCGGAAGTCGTACCGCCCAGGGTCATTTTGGTGCTGTCGTAGTTACTCCAAGATGGCGTCTGTGCGCTCCCGGAATAAGTCAGCGTCCCACTCTGGGAAGGGATCGCCGCAATGGTGGCCCGTCCGATTGTCCAGGTCACCTCTTTAGCCTCAGTGGTACCGTCATTCCACTGGTAGCCTTCCTTCGGCGTGAATGTGGCTGTGTAGCTGCCGGCATTGGTGCCGGTAGTGACGCCGCCGATCTCCAGCGTTTCGGGATTATAGCCGTTCCACGTCGGGGACTGTGCGCTGCCTGTGTAGGTCAGGCTGCCGCCCTGGGTGGGAACGGTGTCGATGGTGAGAGCAAACTTTTTGAGGGTATCAAAAACAACGTCGATTGCATCCTGGACGTTATCGGCCTCGATTTTGCTCGCGGTATTGTCATAGCTCACATTGGCCGCAGCGCCGCCGCTCCCGGTGGCAGCGTTGCCGCCCGTGTTAAAAGGGCCGTATGCCATTAGGTTGCCTCCTGTTCTTGCGCCGCATATTGCGCGGTGTTGATAATGCGATACTGCGCCTCAATAGCTTCGGTCGGCACATTCTTGGCGCGGAGCCGGACTCTCCCGGCATAGCTCTGGGTTTGCATGAAGTCCGCCGCCCTTGCCGCCTCCTCGCTCCCCGGCAGGGTATCAACCGCCACGATGTCCGTTTCCAGCAGCCCGTCAATGGCAATGTCGTAGCATTTGGGGTATTTGGGAAAGGCGTCGTCGGTCGCCCAGCCTGTCGTGAGAATCGTGATAGGCACCAGGGGGCTGATGTTCTGTTTACCAAGTTCCAGATTGTCCAACCGTTTATCGGCGCGGGTGGCGAGGTCCAAAAGCTGCTTTAATGTGACGTTCTGATCGTCTGCCAACTGGGTTCACCTCCTGATAGGCACAAGAAGGAGCGAGGGAAAACCCTCGCTCCTTCCCACGTAGTAGCTTTTTGTTGGCGCTTATTATTCGCCGGTGGCGGGCGTGAAGACCTCATCCAGCGCGGCGGTAACTTCCGCGTCGCTGGCCTGAGCCGCAGCGATCTGCTCCTGGGCGATGGTCGCGGCCTCGGTTTCGTCGGTGAACTTGGCCTCGGCCTCATCCTTGGTATAGTAATTGGCCAGGGAGGTTTCCAGCGTGGCGATACGGCCCAGGGCGGCGGTCAGGTCCACAGCCTTGGCGTAGTCGCCGATGCTCAGGGCCTCCACGGCGGCGGAAATGGCGGCGTTCATCTGCTCGGTGGTGGAGTAGGCGGACAGATCCACAGTGGTATCGTCCAGCAGCTCCACGCTCTCACCCACCAGGGCGTAAATGTCATAGTGGTTGGTGGTGGTATTCATCACCAGGTACAGAACATTTTCCTCAGCAGTTTCGGCCGTGGGAATGGTGTCAACCTTCTCGAAGTGGGCGTGGCCGCTGGCCGCGATAGCGGTCTGGATGGCAGTCTGCACCTGGGCGGAGGTCTGATAGCCCGCGTTCTGCAGGCTCTCGACATCGCCCTGGATTTCCTCAACCGCACCCTCCAGGGTAGTCACCCGGACGGTCAGGGCAGACAGGTCGGCGGCGGTGGCCTTGGCCGCGATAGAGGCCAGCAGAGCATCGTCCAGGTCGCTCTCAGAGATTTTGGCCTTGTACGCCAAGGCCTGCAGGCCGGTGATAGCAACGGCTGCGCCGTTGACGCTGATGGTGCCGTTCTCCTCGCCGGCGGCGATCAGCAGATCCACCATCTTGTCGGTGATGGCAAGGGCGGTGCCATTGACCTTGACACCGTTGAGTACGTTGGCCTCGCCGCCAGTGGCAACGATGCCCTCGACGGTAGACACAACGCCGTCGATACGTGCGCCCAGGGCGGCGTCCTCGGTCTTGACTTTGGTGGCCAGCAGCTTCAGCTGGTCGAGGGTAATGATTTTGTTGTTGGTAGGCATTTTTGTGTCCTCCTAAATAATTTATTTCATTTACGGCTCAGGGCCGGAAATGCTGTGATTAGTCCCGCCTATTTTAGAGGCGGAAGTCATTCTTGGCCGGCAAAAACATCTTCAATAGCGCCGGACGCCGTTTCATCGTCCGCAGTGTCCACGGCCAGAGCCCCCTCGTTGTCGATGGTTAAGCCATTACCAACAGCCACGCTCAGTTTTCCGCTGTCGGTGACGGTCAGGCCGTCGCCAAGCATATCTCGGGTAATGGCGTCACCGCCACTCTCCCCTCCCTGCTTGAGAAGGATAATGCAGGCGTTGATGTCCTGTGTCGGCACGCTTTTGGAATAAAATCTGACGTAACCATCAAAGGTTTCACACCCAGGGACAACGCCCGCTTTATTTGCAACGCCGAAGCTGCCGACGATAGGAGCGCCATTCGGGATTAGATCGCTCGTCACGCCTTCTGCCACGACATTACACACAAAATTGTGGTCTGCGCTTGGCTCTTCTGCGGCTACCCAGTCCTCGGCCGGGATTGTCAAGGGCAACACTCCGTAATAGGTACCAGCCGCAATAGCTTTCTGGATAGCAGCTGCAACGGCAGCGGAAATAATACCGGAATGGGCATCGGGATCTTCGTTGTGATCGGCAATCATCTGTGCCACACGGGCCACGGTGGCAATCGCCTCCGGGTCGATAGCAGCCGAAACCGTGTCAACATCTCCGACCGCCGCAATAATATCGAAAGTCGCCAGTTTGCCTACAATGGAACTGGAGGGCCGCACCCACTCGGGTTCGTTTTCCAGGCAGAGGTAGGTAAAAGCAATCTCTCCATCGTCAGGGTCGTTTGCATGAAGCACGAGTCCAGTAGCATAAAAGCCGTGTTCCACGTCCGCACTGTTGATTTGGACTGTCACCTGGCATTCGCCGTCAACCGGGTTCGTAATGCCCGCGATTTTGGCGTCCATCACATAATCGGCCGGCTCAGTCATTGTCTTGGGTGTCAAGTCCTCCGGGATAGTACCCTTGCCGACCGATACCCTTGTGTACTCCATCTTGCAACGGCCAGCGAGTACCTTGGCAATAAGAGCGATACCAGCGGCTGTTCCATAACAGCCGTCTTCAAATCTCGCCATATAGGGGTTCCTCCTTCTTAGTCAATTCGCTTGGGTTTGATGTGAGTATGGTAATAAACCCCGCCCGCGCCACTCTGGCGGCCCGTGAGAGCCTTTTCAGGGGTCGGGGGTATTCCCGTTAGGGTGGGCCACAAATCGGCCCCATGCGCCACCGTGACGCCGCTGACGAAGGTTTTTTCCTCTGTGACCGGCTGGACGACGAAGGTTGGGCGCTCAAACCCTCCGTAATTGATCTCGATGTCAATGGTACCCTGCCTGTCCTGGCCTGCAGGGAGCGCCCAATAGGCCGCTCCAACTGCTGCGCCGTGGTAAATGTTGAGATCGCCGCGGTAGGTTCGGTAAGTGCGCAAATAAAGCCGTAGGCCAATACCTGCGGCAAGAATGCGTTTGATCGCATAGGCGATCTGTTCAATCAGGTCGATGCGTTCCTGAGATAAAAGGCTCTGGTCAACAAAGAGGGCCACCTTTGCCGGGTGGACATCCTCCAGCAGAATATCGGAATATTCAACCCCAAGAAGCTCACCAGCAGCCCGGATAACAGTGTCACCGTCTCCACCGGATAGCTGGGCCATCATCTTGACCTGGATAAAAATACGGTAAAGGGCATCACTGGCCGCTCCACGGCTTACGCCGAAGTTGGCCCCATAGCGATCAAGCACCGCGCCCTCTGCGTTCTCCAGATCGTCCCAGAGCCGCACCAGCTCCGCATTTTCGTGAATAACCTCATACCCGTCTGCAATCAAGGAAAACAGGCGGCCTATGTTGGTTTCCAGGTCCCGCCCCTTCTGGACGTTCTGGAGGTCACGCCGGTTGTATGCTCCTGTGAGGAGGTCAAGCATTTTGAGCAGGTAGCCGTATTTCATGTCAAAGTCACCATCCCCTCAGAGGTAATGACCTTAGACCGGCTATCAACGGAAATGTTCTGCTCTTTTAGATCATCGGGGTCGGTTCCCAGAAGCACGTCGAAGTCCAACACACCAGGGATAGTGTAGAGAATAGCCGGGATACGCTGGTGGTACAAGGTTTCCCCGATGCCCACGCCGCCGCTCTCCTGGTCGCCGATATAGTCTACAATAGCCGCCTTGATGCGGTCTTCCCCGTCGTGCGGGAAATTACCGTTGGTGATAAGGCCCACGATCTTTACCCAAACCTGCACAGGGCGCGGCCGGTTGAAGCGAATTTCCTTGGTACTCCCGCTGGCGGTGATGACTTGAACAGCCACTTGGCCGAAAGTCTGGATGCCGGAGGCAACGCGATCATAAATCTGCTTTGCGATGTCGCCCTCGAGGCCGCCGTACACCACCACCTCAATACTGTGCGGGGGTAATCCGTGGTCATCTTCAACGTCAGTGTCGTTCTCAAATACCTTGGCCTCCATGATACCCTCCACGTTTTGGAGGAGGGCCGCCCGGATGGCGTCGGCGTTCACACCACCGGCAAAGTCTACCGAAACATAATACCTGTCGCGGAACTCCTCATCCGTCTCACGTTCCCGGCCACCGGTAAAGGCGGCGTCATTGGAGACAGACACCAGGCCGGAAACAGCGCCGGGGTTTGTGATCGTGGTTATTGTTCCGGCCGCAACATTTCCCTCCGGCCCGGTCGCTGTGCATCGGGCGGGGACCGTGGCCGTTCCTGCTTCTCCGATTTCGGTTTCCGATACCGCAAAGAATTGAATGCCGGCCGCCGTTTCTGCCAGCCAGCCCTCCGGGATGATTGTACCGGGTGGGCCGGTAACAGTGAGGTAGCCGGTTGCCTTCTGGGCGCTGAGGACACGCAGGCCGATTGCCCGCCCAAGATTGAGCAAGGACGCACCGACGGCCGTATCTACAAACCGGCTGTTATATACATCTTCCAGGACAGAAAACAGGATATTGAGCATCCAAGCGTAGATGCGGAGGAAAAGGCCGAGAGGGCTCCGAACCGTCAAATTTGCCGTTGCGCCAAAAAGCTCCCGGGCCTTGTATTCCAAAGCATCCAGAAGCTCCGTATATGTGGGGCGCCTAAATCCCAAAGAGGTCAGGCCCCAGCCATATTCATTCATTGGTCTTCACCTCCGTTCTGACTGTTGTACCGTCATATAGCGTCCCGGAGAATTCGGCGCCGAGGCTCCGCCCTTCCAGCTTCGGAGTGATCTCATCAATCTGCTTGACGTATGGTTCCTGGAAAATGGATTCCCGCAATATGTCGTCGGCCTCATCAACGGCTTCACTGGTGGGCCGGCCGACGATGCGGGGCCAGTCTGTCCCATGGTCTGTATTCAGCGGAAATTCCCCTTTCCAAGTCAGCAGGTTATTTTGGATATTTTGGGTTACTGCCTCGCCATCATATCGGCGGGCAAGCATTCCGTCAGCATCAAAATAGATGTCGCGCTCCTCATTAAGAGCCAACACCATTATGTTCTCCATATCTCATTGCACCCCCTAATTCGGCCCACTGGTGCCCCCGTGGGGGCAGGTGTGGGTGTGAGAGGCCAGGCTCTTGCCCTGGGCCGTCACGTCGCCTGTAACGTCTGTGCGGCCCTCCTGAGTGATGTTCCCAATGATGGTGATGTTGCCCTTGATCTCGATGCCACTCTGGGTAACAGCCAGATAGACGTTGCCGCCCTCTGGCGCCATAACGAGGGATTGAGCAGGCAGGCCGGTCAGCTTCTTATTGGCCGGGACAAAGGCCCCAATGAAAAGCGCATCTTCGCCACTGTGGTTCCGCTCCGTGTTCGGTTGGCACTCCTGGCCCGCCTCCACAATGCGGTCAATGTCGTGATCTAAGTAGACGATGACGCCAACATCACCAGCAGCATACCAGGGGCGCAGAACGAATCCGCCGCCACGGATGAGCGATACTGGCACGCCGATGACCTGGGGAGGTATCCGATAAACACCGCCGTCCAGAACTTTAGAAAGAGGCTGCACATCTACGGTCATTGCGTCCGGGTCGAATTTTTCAACCCGGCACATCGCCCCGACCTTTATGCTTGCCGCAAGGCTTTTCCGCTCCTGGTTCTCCAGATCATAAAAATTTTTGCTCATGCGGGCTTCACCTCAATTTCTGTCACCCAATCACCGTCAGGACTTCCTTTATGGGTTCCGGCTTTCAGCAGAAATTTCCCGTTCAGGCTGGCGCTGGAGATCTTGATGACATCTGCCGGCCCCAGATGGTAATTAAGCAGACAGCTCCGCTTATAAGTCGTTTCCTCGGCCTCCTCGCCGGTGTCAATGGTGGTCTGGTTGGTGGTTGTCTCGGTGTCCTCCGCCTCCTCAGTGGCCCGCAACAGCCCCGTAGAGGGGGAAAGAACATATCCCATATCCAGGCCCTTCGCGGGATCACTGATGGTCACAGTACCATTGCGGATAAGAAATCGGCTCTTGCAATCAAGGGTGACGATTTCTGTGAGTACGTCCTTGATCTTGCCTTGGCAGAGCTTTCCGCGGGGGTATTCCTTATCCACGACAAGCTCAATGGCGCCAACCTCCAAACCGAAAAGGTTCAGCAGATCCTTAATGATGGCGCTGGCCTTGCTCCCGGCGACATAGGTTTTATTTACCTGCTTGGAGAGCCATTCATCCAATGCCTCTGCGGCGGTAATGGTCGTTATCCACTCTGTACCATCTTGTTTGCTGACAACCCGGGAGACTTTACCCGTGAAGATAACGCCGATGTCGCCTTCATACCCAGCGTTCAGGATGATAACCGAGCCCTTTTTAATGCCTTTTCGCGTACTTTCTGACAGATTGTGTGCGGTAATCGTGGCCGTACCCAGCTCCTCACTGTCCTTAAATGGGACTTCAAAGGTAAAATACAGGCTAGCCATGTCATACCGCTTAGGGCCTATTTGCAGGGTGGCCGCCCGTTTCCAAAACTTCATGCCATCACCCGCTCATAAAGATAGAGCTTGACCTCTTTCCCGAAGTTGTCAAAGATCACTTCGGAAATGTTGTCGCCAGTGAGACACAGGGGAATAATAACAGGGATTGGAAAGCGTTCATCTTCCACGCTGTTGAACATTGGGCGGCCATATCGGATGATGTCGCCGTAGACCAGGGCCTCGCCGGTGCTGGTGATGGAAAGGTCGGCAGTGAAGAAACCGCCGACCTCGTTGTACCTGATACAGAAGGTAAATGTCCTGTCTCCCAGGCGCACAGAAAAATTGTAGGGAACTTTTGCGGTGTCGATCTCGATATAACTGACCTCATTTCCAAGGTCAATCAACTTCAAGCCTTCCATCATAGCACCCCCTATGCGCCACTAAAGGCTGTGGCGCTCCGGGCCGTCGGGCCGGGGCTACTGGCTGCCTTGCTGGAATAGCTATTGACATAGGCAGCATAGGCGCTGGAGGAAATAGCCTGTGTTGCGGTGGTTTTAAGGCCGTCGGCGCTGGTCGCCTTAGTCTGCGACGCGCTGACGGAGGTGGAGGCATCGGCATCCTGGGCGCTCATCATCTGTTCTCCGCTCTCGACATAATCGGACGATACCCGGTTGACGACTTGGAGCTGGATAGTGAAATTGCTGCCATTCAGGTTCTTCGCATTGCTGTCCGCCTTGTAACTGGTGATAACACAGTTCGCAATTCGGTTTCTGCCAACATAGGTCAGTACATCCTTCTGCTGCCACATCCGGCGAAGGATAGCGGCCTGCCCATCTCCATTGATGGTGACGCCGGTAATCGTGAATTTTAGCGGGTCGTTTACAACGTGGTCGTTGATGTCGGCCCCTTGCTCAACAGGGTTGGATGTGACCTTGCTACTGCGCTGAACGCTCTCGGTGATGATAACGCCCGTGGTGGCGGCGTCCAGGCGGACAGTGCCGCACTTTTCGCCTGTGAGGGTGTATGCCATGGGTGTCCCTCCTATCTTGCGTATGCACCCTGCATAGCGCGGTCGTGATACTCCTGCTCCTTTTTCTCGCGCCAGAACTTTTCCATGAGATCCTTGATCTTCTGGGCCAGATCGTCAGCAGTCTCCGGGGAGACATCATCGCCAAGAGAAATGCTGATCTGTGGGGCGAAGGTGGAGCTATCCACATATTCGCTGCTGGTGCTGTTGCTGATGATCTCGTCGGTTTTGTCCGCCGGGATGATCGCCGTCCCGGAAGGCAGGTAAGCAAGCTCGCCGCCCTCCTCGTTCATCCTCGTCCAACCACCGCGCCAGTTGTCCGTACCTTCGGCGTTTCCGGGAATACTTACCCCGCTGACGCTAATATTGGCCGAGTTGACCGTCAGGGCCGCCGATGCAATTTCCCCAAACGAGGCCACAATCTTTGCCGCCCCATCCTCTGCCGCCGTAGTCATACGATCCCAGGCGCTTTCAGCATCCAGGGTCATTCTTGCGTAGGCGGTTTCCGCATCATCGGCCATAAGGGTGTAATTTTCGTTGCTGATATTGCGGGCCGCCGTAGCTGCTTCCGTGACGGCATTTGTCGCCTCCTGGGAGGCCGTGGAAACGCTTGAAGAATATTCCGAGGTATCTACCGCCAAGGATGTTTCCTGCCCCGCAGCGCCGTCCAGATCGCTCACAGCGCCGGTCAATTCCTCGACCGCGCTGGTACTCTCTTTGGCTCCGCCGAACAGGCCGGCAAACCAGTCTACGACTTTGCTGACGCCATTTGCAAAGAAACCAATTAGATCAGCTACCCAGCCAACCACAGTACCCAAAACGTCCGCCACGAAGGACAGCACTGGGGACAGGGTTTCAAGCACAGGCACGATGACGCCGGAAAGGATGGTACCCACGGCCTCGATCAGAGGCGTTGCCGCTGGGAGTATGGCGTCTACGATCTGCAACGCCAGGTCGATAATTGGCTCCAGAGCTTGAATAACGACCTGCAAAACCTCTGTCAGAGGTGGAATAATCGAAGTAGCCAGTGTGGATATGAGGGATCCGAACACCGGTAAAATTTCTTCCAGCAAAGGCATAAACGCGGATGCCAGCGGCCCTACAAGGCTCGCCACAGAGGACAATGCCATACCCAGAACGGGGAGCAACTGCGAGGCCAGCTCCTCGACTACCGGCATAAGCGGCTGGATGACACTGATATTCAGTTCCTCGATGATACTCAGCAGAGGTGGCAGTGCATAGGTCGCAAGCTCACTGAAGATATTCGCCAGTGGCGGCAGCACACTTTCGGCAAGGCTCCCTATAATTCCGGCCAACGGTGCAGCTACCTCCATGAGTGTCCCCAAGGTGGAGGACACCACGGGGATGAGCTTCTGCCCCAGGGTAATCAAAACGGGTACAACGTCGGCCAAGCCGCTGGAAAGAACATCGACGAAAGATAGGAGCATAGGCTCCAGCGTGGGCCATTCGTTGATGATGGCGCCCGTGATACTCTCAACAGCGGGGGCAAATTTTTCGCCCGAATCAGACAGGAATTCGTTAAAAATACCTTTCAGTGACTTTGTGCTATTCACTAGGCCGCCAGTGCTATTGATCGCCGCCTGCTGGATGTCAGTGCTTTGCTCCAGGATGGCGTTAAGTCTGACCTGGGCCGCCGTCGCATCATCCAGCGCGTCGATGTTGGTACTCACGCCCAACGTTGCCGCGCTCTGTTTCAGCGCGGTTTCGTCAAGGACGATGCCGAACTCAGATAGGGCCGCCGTATCGCCCTGAATCGCACTCTGGACAAGGGAGAGGGCTTCGGCGTCCTCCATCTTAAAGGCGTTTCCGAAGTCATAGCCCAGGGATGTCGTGATCTCAGAAAGAGTCTCTGCCTGATCGGCAGTCATGCCCATTTCCCGGTACATGGCCTGGTTTTGCACCATAAAGCCCTTGACCTCGGTAGTGCTTCGGTGAACCGCATCGGCGTAGTTATCGACCCACCCAGCAGCTTCATCAGAAAATACCCGGTCGAATTTGGCGGCGATGGTTTCGGTAGCCCCAAAGGCTTCAAGCGCAGCGGCACCAAACTGTTTCATCAGATCGATGCCCTTTTTAATGACCTCGAACCCGACAAAGGCTTTGATCGCTCCGCTCATGGCCTCCTTGATAGCGTTGCCCGCGTTCTCGCCGGCATCACCCATATCATCAAGATCACGCTCGGCGTCTTCGGCCCCATCGCCGGTTTCGTCCTCGGCTGCCTTCGCCCTTTTCAGGGCGTCCACAAGGTTATTTCTTATCGTCTGAACCGGGTTTTTGAAGGCAGTTCCAATATTCTTGGCGCCCTTCAAAGTATCCGACACAAAGGTTTTTACTTTGTTCCGGGAAAAATCAATACTTCCAGTAATGCCGGTTCCGAAGCTCTTTGCGATGCTCTGTCCGGCCTCCAGACCGGCGGCCATGGTTTCACGGAAAGCAGCTCCCAAGTCTGCCGCTCCCTCTGCTGTTTCCCTGACCTGGTTTCGGAACCGTTCAGCCTCGTTTCTGGCATCATCCAGGTCATCCCTAAAACGGCGTGTTTCGGTAGAGGCGTTTTGCACCCCATCCCGGAAATTATCAACTCCATCACCAGCGGCCTCAGCCTCCCGGCCAAATTGCCGAGCAACGTCGGCCGCAGTTTTTATCTCAGGGTTGAACTCCTCGGCAGCATCCCCGGTGCCAGAGATACCCGCCCCAAACTGACGTGCCCCTTCTGCCGCCTCACCCGCTTGCTGCCCAAACGTATCAGCAGCGTCTCCCGCGTGGACAATAGCATCCCCTGCCATATCCAGACACGCAGAGAGTTCACGCGCCCCCTGTTGACCATTGTTACAGGCGGAAACGGCCCCGGCCCCAAACCTTTGCACGCCGGTTTCAGCGGAGTCGATATGGGCCTCCATACTCTCAATAGCCTGGTTTAACCTGTCTATCGATTCGCCAGCATCACCAGTATCGAAGTCAATACCGTATTGCAGTTCCCGCGCGTCAGCCATGTTCCCACCTCCTCGAACTCAAATTCCCAACCGTTTGCGAATTTGCCGTTTCATAAATAGAAGCAACCGCCCCGTTTTTATCAGGACGGCTGCTTTTTCGGTTTCCATTCAGTGAACCATAGGCGCTTTGCCTCACAGCACTCGGAATATTCAGCTAAATCCATCTGCGACAGTTCGGTATAGGTGACTCCATTTCCAGACCACACCATGCACCAAAACCCCTTCTTCGCCACGGCGCGGCGATGGGCGGCCTCCAGGGATTTTTCAGCTTCGAAGAAACTGCTCGATGGCCGTAATCAGCTTCTCAGCCGTGGACAGATCTTCGCTCTCATCGAAGTAGGCCATACCATCGGCCTTGACCTCGGCAGGGGCGATAACGCAGTTGCGGAACATACCATCCATATACTTGGCCGATTTACGCTTGCCGCCGCCGGTGTTGCCGCACTCATCGTTGAACTCGTAGTACCAGGTGGGGGAAACACTCTGGAGGGTGAACTTCTGACCATTGATGGTCACTTCTTTTGTCTTAGCCATATACTTTCTGTAACCCCTTTCGGATAAACTTTTTGGCCGCGTGGGCCATTTGCTGTTGCGCGCCATCCCTTAACGGTAGTTGAGGGATGGAACGAAGATGTTGACAGTTTCGGTGCCGACCTCCTTGGCCCGGGTGATGTCGGGCGGTTTCAAGATGCGGCACTGTTCCTCGGCCACGTTGACAGCGGTGGCGTCGTTGGCGTCGGAAATCATGACGGAAAGCGGAGTACGCTTGATCGCCAGGGTGCGCAGGTAGGGCAGCGAGGAGGACGTACCCATGAGGGTCACTGCGATGTTGCCGCTCTCGTTGGCATTCTCGCTGTATGCAACGTCTCCCTTGGCTCCCACCTGTGTGGTAACGATGTCCTCATTCCGGGTGACGGTGATTACCCCATCAGCAGAAAAGCCCGTAATAGCGACACCGTTGACAATGAAATTGACCTTTTTGGGGTCATAGCTGGCAATTTCGATACCATTAGCCATAACTGTTTACCTCCTCCTCAGCTATTCAGCGTGACGCTCAAAACGCCGCGCACTTTGACGCCATGGACGGCGCCTTCGAGCAGGGCCTCCCATTCGATGTCCGGCATCTGGCGGTTTCTGGCCTGCTCGTCAGTGGCATCCGCCCGCTTGGGAATCTGGACGGTGTAGATGCCGACCTGACTTTCGGGGTCCTTGGCGATGATATGAAGATCAACAGCCCTGTTCAGGGCGGAGAAAACGCCGGCGCCAACGATTGCAAAACCTTCGTCGGTGTAGCCGATCTTCTTGTTCGCCAGGAAGATCGCATACAGGTTTTCCCTGATCTGGTAGGTGATGTAGTCGGCGCCCAAAACATTGTCGATGAAATTACCGTCGCCGCAAATACCGTTCTTGATATACTCATGTTTGTACTCCGCCGTCATAAAGTTGACGAAGTTATTTTCCAGCGTATCGCGCTCGCTGTCGCGCAGATCGGCCACGGCAACACCGTCAGGCACCTTCCACTTCCATGTGACACTCTCGGGCCAGAAGGGGCCTACACAGCCGAGCATGGCGGCATCCACCCACTCAGTTGTCGGACTGTCGGTGTAGAAAACTGCGGAGCGGCCAAACTCATTGACGTATTCCTTGTTCGTGACCTGTCCCAGATAGAACTTGCGGTGATCTTCCACGCCTGCGCCGAGGGCCGCCTCCGTAGGCTCGGTACCCTCCGCCCATTCGCACAGGGCCTTCACACACTCCTCGTCGGTGACATCGGTGAGGATGAAATAGAAGTCGTCGTTTTCATCCCGCAATGCCTCAATGGCCGCGATAAGGTTTTGGGCTTTGGTCGTATTTGCGGTGCCAACAACGACCTCGACAGTTGCCCCAGACAGTTCCAGCCCCTCGAAGCAGTCGGCGTCCTTGTAGATGCCGATGTCCTCGGTGTAGCCGGAGGCCGGGGTGCGGGTGGTGCTGATAAAGGTAACGGCACTCCCGTCAACTGCCGCCTCGAAGGTGATTCCATCCTCCGTGAAGGTGGCCCCATCGAATAAGGCCGCAAACTCCGCTTCATCGGCCGGGATAGTTTCGCCGGTAGTAATCGCCACAACAACCTTTCCGCCAATCTTGACATAGTAGGTCGTGCCGGGCTGCAGTTCCTCGGCGGTCTGCAAGCCATCGAAGGTGATGGAAATAGTAGAGGCCGCCCCGCCCACATTCTGAGGGTTCTCAATGCCGGCAATCCGCGTTCTGCGGATCAGGGAATCAGCCAGGGTACTGTCCTGGTTGAACATCCTGTCGGCCATGGCGGCGACTTTCTTGCCTGCGAAGTCCTGCTTGATGATCTCCAGGTCGTTATAGACCTTCATGGGAGCTGCGCCCTCTGTGGAGAGGAGCAGGATGTCAAGCTCCTCGGCAGGCGTTACTTTGGCATCAAGGGCGGTGTATACCACAATATCTTTGCTCATTCGTTTCGCTCCTTTTCTATGATTTGTGTACGTTCAATGACGGACACCTTTCTGGTGTCCACACGGGTATATCTGATGCGGACGTCAAAGCCAACCCGCCGGGCCGCCTCGTCTACAATCAGTACCGTTCTGTCCTGGGTCTGGCCAACCTCGACAACAGCAATCCCCAGCCGCAGGAAGTCATCATACCCAGCATGGAGAAAATAGCCTGCCGCCTTTGAGGCCAGCATTTCAGCCTCGTCCGCCCCGGAAATGGCCTCCCCTTCGGGGCCTGTGCGGTTCTGGCTGCAAAATGTAAAGGAAATCGTAGCGGAGGGCATTTCCATCCGGGTAATCTCCACTCCATCCCCGATATCCCGCTCGGAGTAGTCCCCCAGGCCGCCGTCAGAAACATAGGAAGTTGTCACGGTATAAATTCCAAACGGCATTTCCGCCTCTGGCTGTACCTGGTTTGAGAGAAGAACCGGGCAGCCCATGTAGTCCCATAGGCGGGAAATAAGGTTGTTCCTGATTTCAACAAACGTCATTTCGGTTTACTCTCTCCTTTTCGCTCCACCATGTACCTTTTCATGCTGTGAATGGGGCCGTGGGTCAATTCCTGCTTGACGGTATACACCTGCCCATCGTAGCCGTCCCGGAACTCCGCCCCCACCTTCAGCTGGTGGCCGTTGGTGTAGACCTTCTGTGCGTTGAGGGTGTAAGTGCCGCTGTCAACGTACTGCAAGTCCTCATTGTTCAGCGGCATCACAACGCCTTGGAATTTAGTCTCAACGGGGTCGCCCGGTTTCCACTGTCCGCCGTTTTCCTTGTCGTAATAACCGCCCTCGGTATGAACCTCGTACATATCATGCAACAGGCTCTTGGGCAGTTTCGGCCCTCTCCAGACCCTCATGCTCCCCCGCCTCCTTCCACTCGGTAAGCGATGCTGCGGAATAACCGTCCCGTATCGAAAAGGGGCTGATATTGCGTACTTGTCAGTTTGGTTGTGGCCGACTTCGACGGAGTCAGTTTGCTGTTGAAGTATCCCCTGGTCATTTCCAGCGCCCACTTGCCAACAAAATCCATAGCCTCCTCAGCCGTCCACTGCTGGTGAATGATCCCATCCACGGCATCCTTGCATATCCCTTCCAGCGTTTTCCTCCCAGTATCGTAGCTGGCTCGGATGAAACTGCGTTCCGGAATTGTAACGCTTTCCACCAGCATATACATCCACTCGTAATCCTCGCTAGGCCGGGGATCCTTCTTCCCGCCTGTCCGTTGCGTCTTGGCTTTATGCTGGGCGGGTTTCTTCGCCTCGGGAGTTTTCTGCGGGTGTTTCTTATCCCGGACTAAAAAGCCATATCCGGGAGAAACAGGGATGAACCGCAAATCGTCAAACTTGCGGGGGCTCCCCGCTGCCTTGGCCTCATCCGTCAAGGGAATTGCAAGGTGCTTGACGTTCTTGGCATTGATGGTAGCCCCGTACTCATGGACGCGAGCAATCATCAGCAGATCATTCTCAGAATCCCCCATAATACCGATGTGAACGGATAACTTTTCAAGGGCTGCCAGTTCACGCTTGATACGGGCCAATTCCGGCCGGACGGTATCTTTCAAAATCCGCATATCTCACCACCGCCTGTAAAGCGAAATCACATCCTGCCATGTCTTGCTGATATTCTTATCGAATGTCCAGCTGACATCAGAGATAGAGAAAGCGGACAGTCCGGCGGCGTCATTCTCGGCAATAGCCCACTGCTGGGCTACCATGTTCCAGATGATAGCCTCCAGATCCGCGGGGAGCGTGGCGGGATTGTCGGCGGTAGCATCCTTGGGTAGAACATAGCCGGCAGTGTAAACCACCTGGAGATAGCGCCGGGGAGCGATAAAGTCATAGGACAGCCCCCCAATGTGCCCCCGGTATGTCCAGCCGTCCTCCCGAAACACAACCCCGATCTCCCCTTCATCGGAAAAGTCGTAGCCTTCCACCGCCGTCCCCGAGGTTGTGTCGGTAACGGAAGTAATGCTGATAATCGGGTACTGCTCCAGCGTGAGCCGCTGGGTACCGGGAGCGACCTTGTTCTCGGTGTAGCTCTGCCTTCCCAGCTTGCGCCCCAGCTTGGTTTCCAGCCACGCAGAGGCGGCATTGATAAGCTGAACCAGGGCGGCGTCCCGCTGGGCATCCTCCTCGGTCAAGTCAATCCCGATTGCGACCTTGACCGCCTCCAGCGTTGTCAAGGCATTTTCCCGCAACGTGGGAGTATTGGCCCTTTTCATTTTTCGCCCCATTTTGGCCCCTCCTGCTTTGTATACGGCGGGGGACGGGCCTTTCCCGTCCCCCAACACTATTTAGCCATGACGACCCTTCTGGCCCGTTTTAAGGGCCTTCTCCTCGGTTTCGCCCTGCTTGCTGCCCTTCTTCTCCTTCGGAGAAGTTTTCTTATTGTCAGACGGGCCAGCAGAACGAACGGGCTGAAACATCCTCGCCATATTTAGTCTCCCGTCTCAGGCGTTTCAGGCGTTGCAGGAGTGGCCGCAGGGGCGGTGACCACCACATCCCCCACGGGCTGGTCGGTAGCGTCGCCCAGGGCCAGGGCCCCCGCGGTGCCGCCCGTGACGGTGATCTGGACGAACTGCTTACAGCCGATCAGATCAATGTCCAAATTGGCAACGGCATCCGCCTCGGCCTCATTGGTGATAATTGCCTCCCCAGTGGTCTTGTCCACGGGATTATCGACAAAGAGGCGACTGTCGGGGACGGCGGCAAAAGTGCCGTCAACGGTGTCGCAATGCTCCACCTTGACCATGGCCTTACCGCCGGCGGCCACGGTGACCGCCAGTACTGCGCTCTCATAGCCCATGCGGTCAAAGCTGCTGCCGCTGGCAAAGGGAAGCACAGTCACAGTATCAAAAAGTGCGCGTTTCATAGTCTTTACCTACCTTTCCGGTCAAATGACCTTGATGTTCTTGACGTAGACAAAGCTCTCAACATGCCGCACGCCAATGTCGTCATACATCAGGGCGCGGGTACCGACCAGGTTCTCCTCAAAGGCGTTGTGCTGAACGCCGTTCTCGTCCGTCCAGGACCCCTCCATGGTAGTCAGGGTTTCCATACCCATCTGGTCACCGATCATCAGGTCGGCCCAGTTGCCGAAGAACAGGTCAGTCAGTCCGGCCTTGGAGGTGGGAATCTGGTTGGTGGTACCATAGGGGATGCCCAGGAACTTGCCCTGATTCATCTCGTCACGGTACAGGTAATCGCCGGTGGCAGTCTTCAGGTTCATCAGGTAGCCCTCCATGAAGCTGTTGAATGCCCAGCCCAGCGCCTGATCGTCCACATTCTTGGACATCACCAGGGCCTTGATGTAGACAGGGAAATCAGCGGTCAGGCGCCCGGTGTCGTCGGCATACTGGGCATCCATCTGGGAGGCGTCGATCACCTCAACACCCTTGGTGTTGGCGATGCCGGTGGGCTGGAACTCGCCGCCCTTGCCGTACAGGCCGCCCCAGTCAAGGCCCAACTGCATACGCCGGGCGAGGTCGTTGGCAAAAATCTCATCGGCGCTATACTTGGTGGACATGATAAGCTCCCGGGTCTGCGGCACGATGGCCTCCAGGCGCTTGGCGGACAGACGCAGGTTGCCGAAGGTGGGCTGCGTGGACTGGATCTTGCGAGCCTCACCGCCCCACATAGCGCGGGTGCCGGAGGTCATGCGGGGAATGTTAAGGTTGCCAGTCTCCAGGGGGATAGTCCGGGCGCCCAGCTCCTTGATGACCGTCTTGCTGTACAGCAGTTCAATGATCTCGTCCAGGTAGACTTCCGGGATCAGGAACCCGCCGTTGACGGGACTGGTGGCGCTCAGGGCCTTCAGCTCGCGGGCCATGCTCTCGTCACTGTAATACTTCTTGGCATAGAAAGCCGCTCGCTCGGGGTCCTGCCGCCCGAACACATCCAGGCACTTGATCGCACGTGCCAGCTGAACCATCGGAGGGATCTTCTTCTGGCTCTTGGCGGAACGTGCGCCGGGGTTGGGAAGGAACAGGCCAGAATACTTGCGCTGGGCGGGAGCAGCGGCGGACTTGCGGCTCCGCTGTCCGGGAGCGGACTTGCGGCGCTTGGCCTCCTCGTCATCGCCCTTGGTTTCGTCTTCGTCCTCACCCTTGGCCTCGTCCTCGGGATCGTCCTCCTTCTCCTCGTCCTCGGGATCACCCAAATCGTCAGCGGGGGCCATCTCTGCCAGCAGGGCGGCGGCCTCCTCGACAACCTCATCAGCGGTCAGGTCGCCTACCTCCTCGCCGGCATCCTTCCGGGCCTTGCGCTTCTCGTCAGCGGCGGCGATGGCCTGTTCCACCACGGCCAGAACATCACCCGCAGTCACGCCATCCAGGGGAGTGTCGGCGCTGGTGTCCTCTTCGTCGCCCATCGCCTCTTTGACGGCGGACTTGATGATGTCCTTCAGCTCATCGGTGCCCATCTTCATAGACTTACCGGCACCGGGAGTGGCTGCAGGATTCTTTCTTTTGGTCTTCACTGTTTTTCCTCCATTTCAGAATAAAATTTCTACGGTCTTGTTGGTCTGCTTTGCGGCCCGGCCCTTGGGAATGGCCTTTTTTGCCGCCTGCGCTGGTGTGGTTCCCTTGCTGTCCCCCTCAGCCTCTCGGATGATAGTGTCCAAGAGTTTGACTGCCGCTTTCATGGACGTGCTGGCATCCTTCAAGGACTTCATGCGGGAGGCACTGATTTTGCGGCCGGCCTTGATGTCGGCCGCATCCGTCTGCAGCTCCGCTTTCAGTTGGGCCTCCAGCTGGGCGGTCAAATCGCTGGCCTTAAAGCTGGTGATCGTGGCCTCCTCATTCATCGCCCATGTAACGACGCTGATCTCCCACAGCTTGACTTCCCGGAGGTGGCGGATGCCGTTCTCGTCATAGTCAAATACCACAGGGTCATAGCCGATGGAGAGTTCGCACAGCACACCATCGCCAATCAGGGTCTTTACATCCCTGCCAAGGGCGGTATCGCTGATTTTGGCCTCCAAATACAGGCCCTTTGCGTCCTCCCTCAGTTCCAGCGGCTTGCCGATAGGCAGCAGGCCCTCATTGTGGCCCGAAAGGATTTTCACGCGATCCGCACTCTCGGCGATTGTCTTCGTGAAAGCGCCCGGTTCGATGATGTCTCCTCCGCTGTCAATGTTAGAGAAAACCGCGCCATAGCCGGAGAAAATACCCTCAGCCTCGTCGTATTTCTCTAACTCAAATTCGATGGTCTTTTGCTCGGTCTTCCGACCTCTGCGCTGCACGCCCTTCATCAAGGAACGCTCCCAGGCGCTTCTCCCCACGCGCTGGGAATAATAAGACGGCGACACCCGCAGATTGTTGATTGCGAGTTTCGCCGTCATTGTGGGGTCATCGTGAGTGACGTCGGCCTCCTTGGCTGCCGTACCATGCCGGGCCTCCGCATTCATCCCGGCTAACAGATCGTCCAGCCTGAATTTCTCGTTGGCAATGTCAATGCCAATGGCCTTCACGGCCGTTTCTGCGTCTTTCTGCGTGAAAAACACTGCTCACGCCTCCTATCTCTCGTATGTCAAATAGCACCGGCATTTAATAGTTTCCTTTGCCGGCCCTGCGGGATCACACGGAAAACGGAGGCCGTTACTGAACACACCATCAATGGGTACGCGCTCGCCCTCCATCGCAACGTGGTTCGGCCCCTTATTGCGGCCATCCCTGGGGTTTTTCTGTGCCCGGTGGTGCCATACCTTCCACCGCGCACCACTGGCCTTCATCATGTCATAATGGCCTTGCTCCAGGCACATTGCCGTTTCCTGATCGGCAATCAGCCGAGCCCTGGTCTTGCTGTCGATTTCGTACTCCTGCAAAATCTCAGCGGCCATTTCCTCACGGCTGGTGCCCTGCTCAATGCACCTGGTTACAATATCCCGGATGTTGTCTTTCGTGGTCTGCGTGACCTTCGTAACCCGCTGACCGCCCCGGAGCTTGGCGGGACTGATAAGCTCCGGGCGCTTAACACCCCGGACGGCATACACCTGTTTGGCCGCCAGCGTCCCCGCATCGTAGGTCTGCTTCCATAAAGGCTTGAACACATTTTCCAGCGTGGTTTGTTCTGCGGGCCAGTTAAGGAGGCTGGCAACAAAACTGCCAACAAGCTCCTGCTGTCCCGCTTCACCCAGGGCGGCCCATGCCTCGGGGTTGGCCGCATGTTCTTCTCCGATATAGGGGAGTAGGGAATCCCATACACTCCAATCAGCCTTGCTCTGGCCACCCAAGCTATCCGCCAGGGCCTCCCGCTGCTTGCGGAAATATTTCATTGTGGCAACCTCGAACTTGGCACCCTGAGCCCGTTGCGCTGCCTCCATGAGCCGGGCCACATCGGAGGGGCGGACTTTGTACTCCTGGGGACTATGGCCGGCCTTGGCCTCATCCTCAATCGTGATGTCCTCGTCCGTTTCGTCCTCCCCCGGCTCCATGCTCAGGTCAAAGTCCATCCCCGCACCGGAGTCCCCCATTAGAGCGGAAGTCACTTCCGCGGGGTCTTCGTCTCCATGAACAAACACATCGGAGATCGTCACTTTGTAGATGTCGCCGCCCTCCTTGCAGGGCTCCATTCCCAGCAACTCCCGGGCCTCGTCCTTAGTGAGCAGGCCAGCGTTCCATCCGTCAATTCCCTTGGCCTTGTCAAACTCCTGGGAACGGGGAACAACATCATCAAACCGCCAGATAAGCCTTTCCCCGAAGAAAGGAAGGATTTGCAGGTTGATTGCGTCCTGCCGTTTGCGGAGCCGGGGCATGATGACATTCTGTGCATAGATGTACTGGGCCGCCTCGCTGGTGGCCCGGTTGCTGCTCTCGGTGATACCCATGATTTCACGGGGAACACCAAAATGCTCCAAGACGGCATTTCGGATGAACTCCCGCCCCTGCACCATGTCCATATCCCGCATATTCTCTGCCAGCTTATTGACGGTGATTTCACCGTCAACGGTGGCCACGCCATGGCTATTGTGCGGCCCCTGGAACTGCTCACGCCATTCCTCTCGGAACCGCCGCCGCTGCTCGGGCTTGGAGCCGGGCATGGTGATGATGGTGGTGGGGGTAGCGTCATTGAAGAAAAACCGCTTTTGGAATTTTGCGGCATACTCGTCAATCTCGATCTCGTCTGCCAGGGCCTCGGCAATCCCCAGCCCTCGCCGATAGGGGTCGAGGGGGTTGAGGTCTTTCATACAGAACACATCATCCACCGGAATCTGCCTTACCAGCCCGGCCGTCGTTCTGATCTCATAGAAAGGGTGGCCGATGTACGGGGTTTCCTGCACCCAGTTAGACGGGAGCGGCCACAGCTCAACGGGCCGTCCCAGGGTATCAAACTCATACAGAAAGTACCCTTCGCCTTTCAACTCCAGGTAAATTTGCAGGAGGCGCCAGCAGGCCGCCGGGGTCATTTCGTAGAGAGGGTTCGGATGGGCCATGAAGTCCAGGAACGGGTGTTCCAAGATTTCCGCCTCATCCCCCGTGTGGGGGTCAATCTTAAACAGCTTGCCGGTACAGGTGGACAAATCGGACGCGATGCGATCTACAACGGCCATCCGAGGGTTTTGCCCGAACATCCTGAACCACTCTCGCGTGTTGCGCTCCGGCGGATTCGTATAACGGGGGAGCATCACGCTGGTGTTTTCGCCCATATAGTTCCTTGCAACTTGCCGCCGCCTGCTGCCAAACAGGCCGTCAAATATGCCCATATCCTGCCACCTCCTTCATGTTTACTCGAACGACCATGTATAACGCCTTGGCTCATACATGGCGAGAGCCAGAGCGTCCCCCATGTCAGGGGAATGGAGGCCACGTTTTTTCATAGCCTCTTTGCGCTCCAGCTCAATTTTTCCTTTGCTATTCACGATGTACTTGCGGTTGGAAAGCTGGCTGATCTGCTGGTCATTCTCCCACAGTTTCAGCCGATGCTCATAAAGCGCCAATCGCACCGCCCCCCACATGAGGCCGGTACTGTTCTCATACTCTATCGGGTCATCCCCGACATCGCCTATCGTGCCGCCCTCACCGCCAAAATGGCACTCGTAAAGTTCCAGCACGAAAGGCACCTCAATTTCGGCGGACTCCCGCTCTTTGGTGAGTTCTTCCACGATGGCCTCTTGCTGCTCTTGGAGGATGTCGTACACGCCGACGCCCATACCATCGCAGTCAACCTTGACGTGGATCTCCGCACTGGTGTATTTCCGGGCCAGATTTTTTACCAGCGCCACCACATGACCAGCCAACTCGGTAATGTTGTTGTGGTGGTAAATATCCGGTTCGGCCTGCTGGGCCTTGTCATAGACCGGACAGACCACGGAACTATCGTCCCCGTACCGGGCCACATCCACGCCAATGTCAATTCGCCGGGGATCTTCCGGGATATGCACAGGGCCACTGGCCTTTTCCGCCCATTCCATGGGGATAAAGCTATCGGGGAGACTCTTGGGGAAGTCTCCGGCGACACGCACCCGAAACACGTCGCTATCCTCCCCGAACATATCAACGATTTTCTGGATGAAGGCCGTATCAACCCGGCTGCTCTCCCGCCCGTCAATATGCAGGGTGCTGTACTGCGCCCGGTTCTTGTGGTGACTGTCAAAGAAAAAGCCCGTCAACTTCGTGGGGTTCCCAGCCATGAACAGGCGGGATCCCTCCGTGGTGAGGGCGCCCAGGATCGGCTCAAATACCTTATCGTCAACGCCGCTGGCCTCGTCAATGATATACAGGACGTGGTCAGCATGAAAGCCTTGCAAAGCGTCCGGCTTGCTGGCCGTCCGGGCCACAGCAAACCATTCTTCGCGGTAGCCCCGCATGAATACTTTTTCCTGCGTCCAGATAATGTCCTTCTCCAACACAGGATTATTGCGGAGCCACTTGCTGATCTCCGCCCACAGGATGTCGTATAGCTGGTGCTTTGTCGGCGCCGTACAGGGCACCTTGGGATAGGGCCGGGTCGAAAGGAACCAAATCACAAGCCAGCTTTCCACAGCTGACTTCCCCACGCCATGGCCGCTCCGCACGCTGGTAAGAGGGTTATCAGCCACGCTCTGCAGCATATCTCTTTGCCGGGCATCAGGCTTTGCCTGGATGATGTCCTCCACAAACTCCACCGGGTGGCCGGCATAGTAGCGGATGGCCGCCGGGTCAAGGCTCATTTTCCTCGCTCCTCTTCTTCCATGCCTCATTGATTGCATCGGCCAGGGTATTCGGCCCATCCTCTTGCGACTTGCCAATTTCCTCGGTCACGGCTGTTACTTCGGCCTCCAGATTCTGCCGTTCCAATTCGGTGGCAAATTTGAGGATAGCGGCAAAATTCTTCGGGGTGACCATATCACTGCCCATCTCCTTCAGCGCCAGCATTGCCGCATTCTGAATTTGCTGGGCCATAGTGATATGCCGCCGGGTCATATTACGAACTTCTGTAATGGCGGCCCTTTTGGCCTCATGCTGGAGGTGATTGTCCCAAGCACGACACCGTTCTACCCAATGATGGGTGCTGCTCCACCGCCGTATCAGCGATATATTTTTGGTGCACTCCTGGGCCACCGCTCGGAGGCTTCTGTCGGCCCCCATTTCCAGGTAGAGGGAAAATGCCTCAAACGCCTGGGCGCTCTCGCCTTTCTGCCGCTCCCACGGCTGTTCGGTTCTTTTATTCGGCATTTCCTCCTCTCCTTACGTCTTGGGGTTGGGCCTATCTCTTATCCGCGTTTCTGGTGAAGAAATAGAAAAACGGCGTATCCAGCAGAGCAAGCCCCGCTTTCAGCAGGTATTGCCCGATGATAATGCCGACCAACTGCATCCGCCCCTCCGCCGTAAATAACCAGCCCAGCCCCAGGCCGAAACTGATTGTCGCATAGATAACAGTGTCCCAAATCTGGCTCGTCAGCGTAGATCCGTTATTCCATAGCCAACGGCCGCCCTTGGTGCTGCCATGTTTCCGAATGTACCGTCCTCGGATAAAGTGAAATACCAGCACATCCCAGGTCTGCGAAACCATGTAGGCGCTCAAGCTGCCGATAACAAAAATCCAGTTCTGGCCCAGCAGCGTGTGATATGCAGCGTCCATCGCTGGATCGGAGGCCGGGAATATCCCGGTAAGCATGATGCAGGCGGTAGCAAACAGCTGGCCGATAAAGCCGTATTTCACCACGCCCTTCGCTGTGTCCTTTCCCCAGATTTCACCGATGATGTCGGTACAGAGGAACGTCACGGCGTAGGTAATGGCCCCGCCGCTCAAGGACAGCGGGATACTGCCCAGGGACAGTCCCGTGGTGATGGTTCTGGCCCCGGTCACGTTGGCAATCACAATACTGATGACAAACAGGGTCACCAGAATAAACAAATTTGTGTTGGTTTTCTTCATGTTGTAAAATCCCCTATTCCTGCGGGCCCGCGGCCCGCTCATATTTTCGTTTACAGATGGTGGCGCATATACTGGCGTTCGTGCAATAGTCAAGGGTTTTGGCCCGCAAGGGGACTCCCCTGCTGTCAATGACCGCTTTGACCTCTGCCTGCCGCTGCTCGAAAATATCCCGCCGAAAATGGCGGATATGCGCCTTTTGTACTCCATCATCGAAGTAGCCGAACTTCACCCCGGCCAGCCATGAGGTACTATCCGCCGATGTGCAAAAGCGGTTCTGCTCGATCATCTTCACATCGGTACACCCCAGCAGATGGATGTCAATTTCCGGCTTGCGGTTCTTGATGTAGTGCGCCAGGTACCGGGTATCCTCTCGAAAGGTCTTCGGCTTGATGATCCTCAGCTCCGGGACGCTGATTGCGATATAGCTACTAAAATCAATCAGCCGGTCAAGCCCCCGTTTCCCGTCCTCGAAGTGAAAGACGTTGATCTGCGGGTTCTTTAACCGGCGCTGCATTCGTTCCCGGAAATACCAGGCGTCTTCTACGCCCAGCACCTTTTGACAGTCGATCTCAACACAGGTGGCCGTGATCCCGTTCTGCTCCACAAAAGCAATCAGCTTGTCTTGCCATTGGGTCAGGCTTTCTCGAGTTTGCCGCTGATTCTTGCCCTTGCCAAACATGAGGGTAAAAAGGCCGCTGTCCTGGATAACGTGGCGGTTTTCCTTGTCCTGCACCCGTATCACATGATTTGCCGGGAGCCGAAAATCGGCATCCGGGGACTTGTTCACGATGTACTTATAGCAGGAATACAAGCGATACCGGGTCTTTGCGGCGCACAGGGCGGCGTAAAAGATCTCTTCCCCATCACTGCCGGCGAAATGAACCTTGATGTTGCTATCGAACAATCTCGGCACCCCCGAAACCATCCTCCAGCACCGTACAAGACGATGCTCCGAATTGTTCCAGCAGTTCCTCCGCGATATGCTCACAGGCCATTCCGCCGAAGTCGCAGGCCCCATCCCCGTTTCCATATTGGGCCAGGAGATAGCGGCTGATCTCGTTCTGCTTCTGGTTGATCTCAATTTCCCTGTCGTTATCCTCGACCTGGAATTTAAGCCGAATTTTGAAAATATGCCGGTGCCTACTCCGCAAATACTCCAGACTTCCCGCCGGCGCTCCGGGCCAGCAGTGAAAGCCCTCCACGGCCACGGCGCAGAGAACATAGCGCCTCATGCCGCACCGCCGATCTGCTCTGTGCGATAGGTATAGCCCTCATCGTCCAGGAGTGCCGTCAAAGTTTCCATATTCTCAGCGGTCAGGTCGCTTATGATAACGCTCCATCGACTATCATCTGATGTGCCCTCCCCCTCTGCGGGATCAGGGGTCTCCTGGGGCTCTTTCGTCTGCACACCGCTCTCAAAGAATCCGTCCACATACGGATCAATGCCAGAGGGCGCGTCCCCTTGGGTTCTGCCCGCCAGCTCGGCCAGGAGATTATCAAGCTCCCCCCGGTCAAAGCCGGTCAGGGTTTCATCAATGCTGGAATCCGCCGAAAGCTCCCGAAGGAGTTCGGTCAGGGCCGTAGTATCCCATTCACCCGCAATCTTGTTGAGGGCGATGTTCAGCGCCTTTTCGTCTGCCTCGGAGAGATTGACCACACTGACATCCAGTTCAGTCTCTCCGGCGGCCAGCAGGATTTTCAGCCGCTGGTGACCGCCCACGACGTTGCCGGTACGCTCATTCCAAACCACCGGTTCCACACAGCCAAACTTATCCAGGGAACGGGCCAGTTTTTGATACTCGGGATCTCCCGGCTGAAGGTCTTTCCTGGGGTTGTAGGCAGCCGGATTCAGCTTGCTTACAGGTACCCTTCTGATTTCCATGTTGCTGCTCCTTTTCGTGATGTGTCCGCCGCTGCCGTCGTTGGCGACCGCCGCCAGCTCGAACCAGACCCCACGCAAAGGAGAAACGCAGGGCCAGAAACCTCCTTCCGAAAATAATGGCGACCCTCTCAAAGCGAGAGGGCCGCCTGGCTTAGTTGGGATTTTACATGGTAGCATTATAGCACCCTGTTTTCAAAAAATCGCCCGGTTTTTTTCCGCTCTTTTTCACTCGCTTTCCGTGACCCCATAAAGGGCGATGGTGAAGTGCCTCAGGGCCTTGTCCCGCCGGTCATAGACGGCGGTTTTTTCGAGATTCAGCCGTTCGCACAACTCTCCCACATTACCCTTTGCCTGGTGGATGTAAAACTTGTCCAGAACCAGCCGCTCCTCGTCGCTCAGAACGCCCAGGGCCTTGTCTACCATGGAGACCCATAGCCGGGCCTCCTTCAACCGCCGTTTCAGCTCGTCCCGGTGAACGATATTGGAGAGCATGACATCCTCCCGAGTACTCCCCCCGCCAGAAACGGGGGTGCTGTCAGTGGTGGCGCTGCGGATGCCGGCATAGGAGCTTTCCAGCCGCTTGATCTCCTTGGGAATGCTTTCCAGGGACTCTCGGTGGGCCTCATAGTTCTTCAGTTTTTCGATTGCCTCACGACGCCAGTTCATTGGTGAACCTCCTCCAGCAGTTCGGAGAGGCGGGCCTTCGCCCGGGTGAGTACGTCGATCTGGCGGCGGGCCCGTTCCTGTGCGGCCGGCATCGCCTTTTTCAGCACTGGGGAGATCGCGCCGAAAACACCCGCGGCATAGTCAGGCGGGTTGGCGGTCTTCTCTGCCTCGTCAATAAGCCCCTGAAGGTCTGCGAGGAGCTGGGCGTCTTTTGCGAAATTACTCATAGTGTTTTCCTCCTTACCTGTATGCAGGCATTTTATAAATTTTAGGTGCCTCGAACATCATAGGCTGAACATAAGCGTCCATCGTTGCCAACGGCCCACCGTCACACCGAAAGAATTTGCTGTATTCTGCGATGATCTCCTGCAAGACCTTTTCGGCCGCATCGCCGCTGCTGTATTCTCCCAAAATGTTCGTTACCCGGTTGGTGTCCACAGCGAGGATTTCCCCGCCCGTACTCTTGATGCGGGTGATATGGTCGAGGTTCAACAGCATAGTCTTGTCCTGCGATAAAATTAACATTTTCAAAACCTCCAAATTCGTAATCGGTTGGCAATTTGCCAGCCTGTCAGGCATCGCCGCTAGTAGGTGTCCAATGAGAGCAAACATCTTTCGTTTCCATAAAGGCCGCCCGATATTCGCTATCACCGTTGCAACAGACGCCTTGAAATGATTCGTACCACCCGCATGTACCGCAACACTGATTGGAAGTCGCCTCGATCTGCTCCAGGCAGACGTAAATTCCCGGCACCTCGGCCCAAAACTTTTCACAGATCTCCGAGGCCACCTGTGCATCGTCCTTCCAGAACCCCGCATCGGTCATGCAGTCCTTCAGCAGCTTTTGCAGGTTGTCGGTGTCCGGCTTGGTGATCCGGTACTCGCCGTCCTCATGTTTCCCGCGGGGAAAGCACCACTTCACCAGCAAACGCACTCCCCCTTGCAGGGGCCTCTCCGGCCTATGCCCGGCCAGGTGGGCGGTCAGTTTTGACCGGGCCGCCACAACTGCCGGGGGATCGTAGCTGACCGGCTTGCCGTTCACCACCCGCCATTTCTTTTCCTGTGATGTGGCGGTGGGCGGTTTCATCGGCATGAAAAATTCAATTCGCATTTGTAATCCTATTCGTCATCCCAATCAGCAGTTCGGGTAACCGATAGCCTTGGTTCTCATTATCGGTGGTAAGGTCGGAGGCCATCTCAGTCAAAGTTTCCTCCAGGCTGTTTACTGCATCAATGAGCCGATCCATTTTGCTCATCAGAGCCTCAAATTGCTGTTCGTCCATTTTAATTGCTCCTTTTTCCTCGCGGCTGTACTGGGCGGGTGTCCCTTCCCGTGTGTGGGGGTGCTTTATGCCCCCCACACGTAAGGGTGGGCACCCGTACAGAGGGCTTGCCCGACGAAGTTTTTTATACGTAGTATAAAGGGTGGCGGGCAGATACCTGCCCGGCGCATTTTTAAGGTAACGGGCAAATTCCCGCCACCTCAAAATTTAGGTAACGGGCGCTTGCCTGCCCGTCAATCTTTTTCAGGTGCAGGGCAAATTCTTCCCGAGTTTTTATCAATGACATAGCCGACACTCTTTAGGGAGTTTCGCACTGTTTTTTCTGCCGGATAATCTTCGCCAGCGGCTTCGGCGCTCTGCTTGATCTCCTCAAAAAGTTCCTTCACGGTAGGGTAAACATCATCGTGAGAAAAGCGGAAACTCTCAATAGCGATACTGTACTTCTGCTGCTTGGTTTTGCGCTGCTTCTCGGCCTGTTTCTTTCTGGCGTCCTTCCCCCGCTGGTAGGGCTTTACTTCTCCTTCGGGGTCAATGTCGGCCAGAACGCCACTCTCATCATTTCGGTGAATAGGGTAGTCAAACCACAGGTTGACCGGGGGAAATTTCGGGAACTCCCGGAGAGTGCCGTCAATGCGCCACGCAGAACGGGCCTCCGCGGCCTTTTTAGCGGCCTCTGCCGCCTTCACCGTGTCCTTGTACTCCTGCGGCCCCAAAACGCCCTCACAGGCGGCCAGGGCGGCCTTCTCGCTGCACAAATCATCTTGGCTGACTTCATCCAATTTGCCCGCCGCCTGGAGGGCCGCCGTACAGGCCCGGCCCACGGCGTTGTTGATCTCCTGCTTGCGGAGATCTTCGCCTATCGGCAGTTCAATGAGATCCAGCAGCGCATCCGGGTCACGGGCGAACACGCCGGAGCCGCTGGCCCGGTCCATGCTCCGCTTGTTCCCCTGACTGCCCTTGCTGTGATGGTGGCAGTAGATCACCGCACACCCCAGCTCGGTACATACCTTGTCAAACTGATTGCAAAAATCAGCCATCTGGTTTGCGCTGTTCTCGTCGCCGGTAATGACCTTGTAGATAGGGTCGATCACAATAGCGATGTAGTCCTTCTTCTTGGCCCGGCGGATCAGTTTCGGGGCCAGCTTATCCATAGGGACGGAGCGGCCGCGCAGGTTCCAGATGTCAATGCTCCCAAGGTGTTTCGGCGGCCGGCCCAGGGCCTCATATACGTCCCGGAAACGGTGCAGACAGGAAGCCCGGTCCAACTCCAGGTTGACGTACATCACCTTGCCCTGGGCGCAGGAAAAGCCCAACCAGGGCCATCCCTCGGCAATAGAGCAGCACAGTTCAATCAGGGCATAGGACTTGCCGGCTTTGCTTGGCCCGGCCAGGAGCAGCTTGTGCCCCTGACGCAGAACACCGTCGATCAGCGGCGGCGCCAGTGCGGGTAGGTTGTCCCAGGCGTCGGCCATGTTCTCGGGATCAGGCAGATCATCGCTGACGCTCTCAATCCACTCCCGCCACTCGTTCCAGGAGGCTTTGCCGATGTTGGTATCCACCAAGAACTGCTTGTGGCCATTCCGCACCGCTCCGGGGAGGCGGGACAGTCGAGAGGGGTTGCGGTTCTGCTTATCAACCTTCATCCCATTCTTTTCGCAGACGGTATACAGGTAGTCAACACGGGTGCGGTACTCCTCGTAGGAGGCCGCATCGATGCGGACAATGGCATGAAGGCTCTTGCCACCGGAGTAGACCAGGCAGGCCACGGGCAGTTCCAATTCCCGGATAATAGCGTTCTGCTCGCCCAGCTCCATACTGTCGGATTCAATCAGGGCAAACCGGAAAGCGGTCACGTTGTCGTTCTTCACACCCTTGCCATCCAGGGGGTTGAAACGTATCCAGGCCCCCGTGTCAGGGGCATAGTCTCCCAGCACAGCGCCCAGGTCATCCCCGCACTTTTTCAGCGCGTCAATCAGCTGGCCCGCTGTGCGGTCATAGTTTCCCCTGGTGGGTAAGCGTTTCCGCTCCTCGTCCTCAAAGGTTTCGGTTACATAGCCCACATAATCATCCGGGGAAAAGAGGGTACTCAGATACTCAATCAGGTCTTGGGCGGGGTGCCATTTGCTGTCAGGAGGCTCCTGGATTTCCTTGGACTCCAGCCACGCCGTGTTGACGATCACCTGCTCGTCCCGCACACTGATTTCATCATCCCAGCTTAATTCATGACCGGGCTGGGAGGCGGCGGGCCGCCATCCCATGTCCATTGCCATCTTGACCACAGTGCCCCCTGTGATGGGCTCCGCTGTCGTTCCTGTAAAGCTCTCCCATTTGCGCAGGCACTCGCCGGGGTGATACCGCTTGCCGTCGCTGCGGCTCCAATCTTCCCAGGCCGAGGCGGGATAACCCGCCTCCTTCAGCCCCATGCCAACGTTGATCCAATCCTGGTATGAGAGGCCCGCCGGGTCGATATGCTCCAACGCCTCCAATAGATCAAGGGTGTTTTCCATCGCATTTACTCTCCTACATATTCAGACGGGTTGATATTGCCGGGTACCCTCCAACCATTGGCGGCGATCCGATCAATCATGTGCTTTGCCGTTTCAAATTGCCACTGACCCACATGCTGGAACCCTTTGCCCTCCAGGAAACGGATTTGTTTCGGGGTGGTCAGGCCCTCCACCCGGCGCTTTGCCAAGCGATCCAGGAGCAGAGTAGCCTTGCCGGCGCTTTCAATCTCGTCCGGGAAAATACCCAGCTTTTCCAAGGTAGCCCGCTGGGCATCGCTGGGCGGCCCCATCTCCCAACCGAATGAAGGAACATAGCTGCTGAGATCTTCGGCCTGGATGCTCATTTCAAATTGCAGGGGATCCACCAGCTTGCGCTTACGGCTCCGCATTTCGGCCAGCTGCTTTGCCAGGGATTCTTCCCGCTGGGCCACAACGTCCTCACTGGCCTTCTTCTCGGCCTCCTCAATGTCTACCGGGCAACCGGCCGCCTCGATGTTCTCGGTCATCTTCCGGGCAACCTCGTCATTCTCACAAATCAGGTTGGCGGGGTGGCACAATTCATGCCGCTCCGTATGCCACAAGAAATCCAAGAGCAACAGGTCATCCTTCCCGGGAAACAGCCGGGTACCGCGCCCGACCATCTGGCTATACAGACTCCGTACCTTTGTGGGGCGCAGAACCACAATACAATCCACGCTGGGGCAGTCCCAGCCCTCGGTCAGCAACATGGAATTACACAGAACGTTGTACTTGCCTTCCTCGAAGTTCTTCAGCACCTCGGCCCGATCCTGGCTGTTGCCGTTGACCTCCGCCGCCTGAAACCCCTGTGCATTGAGCAATCGGCAGAATTTTTGAGAGGTACGAACCAGGGGGAGAAACACTACCGTTTTACGGTCTGCACAGTAGTTTTTCATCTCCTCGGCAATTTGGTGTAAGTAGGGATCAAGGGCCGTATCAATGTCGGAGTTTTTGAAGTCCCCCGCCTGCACCCCTACATGGGAGAGATCAAGGGTCAGGGGGATCGTAACGGCCTTGATCGGGCAGAGATAGCCGTCCTTGATTGCCCTGGGCAGCGTGTACTCATAGGCCAGATGCTCAAAATACTGGCCGAGGTTGCGCATATCCCCACGGTCAGGGGTGGCGGTGACGCCCAGTACCCGGGCTTCTTCAAAATGGGTCAGTACCCGTTGGTAGCCGTCGGACAGGGCATGGTGGGCTTCATCCACCACAATCACATCGAAGTAATCAGCCGGGAACTGCCCCAGCCGTTTCTCCCTCATAAGGCTCTGGATAGAACCAACCGTCACCCGGTACCAGCTGTCCAGGCACGTTTCCTCGGCCTTCTCCACGGAGCAGCGGAGGCCCGTAGCCTTGAGCAGCTTGTCGGCCGCCTGGTCCAGCAGCTCCCCACGATGCGCCAGAATCAGGCACCGGCGGCCAGAACGTACCATGTCCTCAACGATTTTGCTGAACACGATGGTCTTTCCGCAGCCGGTCGGCAATACCAGGAGCGTTCTAAGGAAGCCGGAGGCCCAGTCGCTTTTTACAGCCTCCCGGGCCTCCTGCTGATAGGGTCTGAGTTCCATTTAGAAACTGCCGTTGCTCCAGGGCGTGGGGGTACTCTGGGGCAGTTCAGACCAGCCCTGGGCCGTGGTCTGCGTGGGGGGCTGGGTGGCCTCGACCTGCGGGGCGCTCTCCGGGTCGTAGAACTCCGTGATTTCGTTGCTCTCGCGCTCCTTGCCGTCATTGCCCGACCATTTGCGGATGCCCACGTGGCACACACCGCCGGAGCCGGAAACAGCGCCCCAATTCATCCGCATCACCTCACCATGCTTGCGCTGGCCGATAGCCACGAAGAACTGGCACAGTTTCCACTCAAACTTGCTGTGGAGGAAAAGGTTGGTCTGCACATCGCCAGATGCCTCGCTGTTGAAAACGGTGATGGTCAGGATGGCCTTGTTGCAGGCCGGGATCTTCTCGCTGCCGCTGTGCCGGGCACGCTCGAACTTCTTGACGGTAAACCGGTAATCCCCCTCGGGGAGAATCTGGAACGGGCTGCCATCATTTTGGATTTCGTCGTCCCATCCAAATTCGCGGGGCATGGAATCATACTCGTTCATACTGGGTAACTCCTTTCAAATATCAAAAAATTTTCAGCTTGCATTTCCAAGGGATAGGGTCAAAACGGGAGGATAGGACGGTTGGCCTGAATCCAGCCGAAGACCTGTTTCCAGGCCCCCACCAAAACCCCCTGGATGAAATCAGCCGGCAGATTTTTCAGCGGCGTATCCTCCGGGAAATACCCGCGGGCGCCGATAGCGGCCTGTACCTCATACTCCGCAACACCATCCGCCTTCATCAAATCCTCCAGGGCCTTTAAGGCGGCGGTGTTATTCTGCGTTTTAGGGGCTTCCTGCGGCGAGGGAGCCGTGGCCGGACCCGGAGGCGGAGACTGAGGCTCGGGGGCCGCCTGCGGGGGCTGAGGCGGCGGAGGGGGGCTATTCTGCGCCGTAGAGGGGGGAGCCGTAGCAGGTGCATTGTTCTGCGGCAGGGCAGACGGGGGAGTAGGCGGGACAGGCGGCGAACTGACAGGGGGCGGCGGGGGCGTTGTGGGGGCCGAGGCCGCCGTAGGGGTTCCGATGTACTGTGCCAAGGCGGTAAAATCCAGGGGCAGCTCCCCAGGAAGGCCCAGCCGGTTCTTCGCGTCCCAACAGGGGTGATGGCTGGTATACATCACCCGGCGGCCGCCCTGGGCCTTGAACTTCTTGCCCTTGTCGTCCGTGGCCACCGACATGGTTTTGTAATTGGCAAAGAGCAGCAGATCAGACCATTCCTTCACCAGTGCGGAGGTCTTTTTCTGGAGCTTCAACTCCCAGCGGTCATACGCCCCCATTTCGTCGGGCTGCTCAAACTTCCGCATCATAGCGTGGGCGGTCAGAACAACATGCACGCCCTTTCCCACGATCTCCTCCAGCACATTCAACAGGCGGCCAAATTCCTCAGCCAGATAGACATAGCCTTTGCCGTATCCCATATCCTCGATGCCAGTCAGCTTCTTGCTGGCACAGATGCCATCCATGCACAGCTGCTCGGCCCAGTCTGCCGTGTCGATAATCAGGGAGGAACACACGCCGGGATCGCTGCGGATGTACTCCACCTGTTCCATGAGCATCGCCCAGCTGGTGGGCTTTTCCGTCCGGGCCACGTCCATGTGCCGGGTCGATCCCTCGGTGTCGATGAACACAGGCCGGGGGAAGTGTGCGGCCAGAGTAGACTTGCCGATGCCCTCCGGGCCATAGATAACCACCTTGAGGGCGCCGCCGGTCTTGCCGGTAATGATTTTCAGCTGGTTCATTAAAATTCACCTGCTTTCCAAGATGTGGGGGGCTGGGTAACCGCGGGGGCCGGGGTGGGGGCCTCGTTTCCCTTCGCATAACCGTCCTCAATGATAATGCTGCATTCTCCGCCCGTAGAAACACGGGTGGCAATCCCCTGCAGGCCCTCGGCCTCCATCCAGGCGGAGAACTCCCGCAGGGTTTCCAAGTCCATCTGCTCCAACTTGTCCAGAAGGACAAAACCACACTCGGGCTTCAAGGCCCGGACGATAGCGGTGGACACCTTCAGCTGGTCGCTGCCGCTCATGCAGTCCCAGGGCTTGCCCATGTAGATCAGTTCGCCGTTTTCTACGGAAAGGCCGGGGAGCGGCAAATTCGCTCCCTGAAGGAGATCCGTCTTCTGCTGGCGCACCGCCTCCAACTGGGCCGTCAGGCCGGCGTATTGGTCGTTGTACTCCTTGGCCTCCGTTTCCGCCCGAATCTTGTCCTGATTGGTGCGCACCTTGGCGTTGATGGCCTCGATGTCCCGGATGCTGGCCTCCAACTGCTCCGTGGATTCGTCAACCAGGTCAAGGGCCGACTTCTGGGCAATCTCGCAGTCATTGCACACGGCGGCATACCTTGCGTTCAATTCCTCCAACTGGCGGTAGAGTGCCTGTTTCTCCTGCTCCAGCTGGGCGGCCCGCTCCCGCTTGCGCTGGTTCTCGCCGTTCCGGGCAAGGATGTCCTGCTGGCGCTGGATCAGGTCATAAGCCGAAACCGGCTCAGACGGGGCCTCGGGATAGCTGGGTAATTCCTTGGCGTACTTGGCCTTTTGGTCGGCGATCTGGCCGATGGCGTGCCGCTGGTCGTACAGCGCCTTTTCCTGCCGTTCCAACTTATTTACCTGGTCCTCCAGGCCGATGATCCGCAGGAGTGTGGTAGCCTTCTCCTTACTGGTAGACTGCATGAAACGGGGCATATCAAGGGCCAGCTGCTCCACGAAGGAGTTGAGCAGCTGCTGGCCCGCTTTGCGGCCGGATGCGTCGGTCACCTTCAGGTCGCTGTTCTTGCCGGACCGCTCAACAACGATCCCGTTGGACAACTCCACACGGAGCCGGGGCGGGAGAACGGAGCCTTCCCGCTGGGCCTTGGAGGGGCGGTAGCGATCCCCGCCCAGTGCCCACACGATTGCGTCCAGGCCCGAGGTTTTGCCCTGGTTGTTGCGGCCCCCGATCACCGTCAGGCCATTGGGGGCCGGGGTAAGTGTCAAAGCCTTGATACGTTTGACATTCTCAGCCTCAAACTGAGTAATTTTGACAGACATATTAAACTCCTTTCCGACGCCCGATTACGCCATTCCTTCCACCACGGCCCGGATAGCTCCCTGCAGCTTCTCCGCCTTGCCGCTGTCAGTGGCCTTGATCCGCTCCAGGGCCTCCATCATCTTGCCGTAGGTTTCCTGCCAACTGATGAACAACACCTTGAAGGCGGCCGTATCGGGGTCAGCCTGGGCCAACTGCTTTTCAAGGGTCTGCATCCGCTCGGCATCAGCCGAACGGGCCTGCTCCACGGCACCAGCAACCAGGGCGTCCTTTTCCTCCTGGGTAAGTTCCCGAACCTCCGGCCCCTTGGCCTTTAACTCGTCCAGTTCCTTCTTAGCGGCGGCAAGGGAATCTTCGGCGGCCTTACGCTTTTCATCGGCTTTTTTCTTGGCATCCTTGGCCTTGCTCACCTTCTCCTCCATCTCCGCGATAGCGGCCTTGCGGGCAGCCTCTACGGCCTCCGTGTCGGCCTCGGCGGGACGGTTCTTCAAGTCCTCCAATTCCCGGAGCAACCGGGCGTGTTCCTCCTCGGTACTCTGAGCGGAAGTGTTAGCCTCGCTCAATGCCTGCTGTAGCTTGGCGGCCCTCTCAGCGGCTTTCTCCTCGGCCTCCTTTGCGGCCTGGGCCTCGGCCCTTGCCTGGTCGGCCTCCACACCGGCGCTGGTCAGCTTGGCCTCATAGACACGGGCCTGATCGGAAAGCTGCTCCTGAAGCCGTTCAGTCTGCTGCCGGAGAGAATCTGCCTCGGCCTGGGCGGCGCTGGCCGCCTCCAAAGCATCTTCCCGCTCCTTCAGGGCCTTATCCAATTCCCGGTTGCTCATGGCCTCCACATCATGCTCAGCCATGAATTGCTCCCGCTCCTCCTCATTGGGAATTGCCAGCAGCCGCAGGGCTTTGGTGTAGGTCAAATTCGCAAACGCTTGGGATTTTGCCTCTCCCCCGAAAAGGCTCTGCTGGGCGGCGCCGTACTCACGGTAAATACGCATGAAATTGTTTGCGGTGGACTGGGAGTAATCAACCTCGTTCTTCAAGTACTCCCCCCACTGCCCATGCGGCAGAATGGCCTTGACCTCTTCCAGCCGGCGGCCAATCTCGACGGCGTATCCCAACATGATCTGCTGGGCCTGCCTCTGCAGCGTGCGGATTTCCAGCGTTACCGTTTCCACGGTGCGGGGCGGCGCTGCGACTTCCGAAGGTGTCATCGGGACACTCAGGCCGAAGTCCTCGCTGAGATACCGGCCTTCTTCCCGCTCCATATCCAGTTCACTCATTTTGCTCATGCTGCTGCTCCTTTCTTCTTTTTAGGTAACTTGGGATTCCCCTGCTTGTCCCGCGGACTTCCTTTTTTCAGCCAGCCAAGCCAGCTATCCAAGAACTCTCGGTAGACCTCTCGTGGATCGGGCGCAAAGCGGCCTTCGGTAGTGTACATTCCTTCATTCCTAAACCCATGGATCTGTACCAGCGTGTTTCCGTTCATTTCAATGGTCAGCCAGGGCTCATTTGGCTTTTGGGCTTTCCGCATGAAAAGGATAGTTACTATTCCCTTTACATGGCGGGCGGCATAGCCACCCGCGCAATGCTTGAGCTTGCGCCCCTCGGCTAAAATCTCTTCTTCTCCGGTTGGAACTCTGATTACATAGCCATCTGCCGCAAAGCCGTACTTCTTCTCTAACTCAACCCTGCGCTCCTCGTAGGCCATTGCCATCAAACGGTCTTTTTCTGCCTGTGCCTTTTTCCGCTCCCGCTCCAGTTTCTCCCGGTGTTTTGCTGTGGCGGAATCGTGAGCGGAGTTCAGGGCCTTTGGCAAAAGAACATTCTCGCGGTGAAGCTGGTACGCCAAAGCCTCGGCGGCGGTCAGGTAGTCCTCCCAATACCGCTGAACAGAAGCCAAGCTGCTCATACCTCCATATCGTGCGCATCCAACAAAGCCGTTCAGGTACCGCAGCAGTTTTTCTGGAGCCAAATTCCATTTTTTTGCCGCACGGAATGTCATCTGGATATTTGCTCCGTTGGCTATCCACTCCGCGCACTCCGTCAGCGGTACCCGGCCCTTCAGCCGCTTGTACAGTTCCGCCGTCCGAATGTCGCGGCTTGTGCCGAGGAATGCTTTCAATTCCTGACGGTTCAGGCCAAAGACTTTCGCTGAGTTCTCTTCGCCCCAGTTGATAACTGTGGCGTGCTTCACACCCCGTTCAACCAGATCACAAACCACATCGCTCATACCGGCTTTCATCAACATCTCAATCTGCCGGGGGTAAAAACAGCAGGCGGTCAAGAATTCCAGAAATTTGGAGGTCTTTTCCTCCGCCTCCGCCGCCATGCAGTAACGGAAGTGGCTCTTTTGAATCTCATCCAGCCCGATCACATCATAGCCTCCGCCATACTCAGCGTTGGGATAGAATGGACTGTGGATGTGCCATTTACCCTTGTTGAGCGGCCCGTCCTGGCGCTCGATTGAAGTAAAGGGATAGTTCCCCCACCAATGCCTGGTCGTTGCCTCGGCTAGTCCCGGTTGGAAACGATATACGCCTATCAACTTGCAAGCAGGATTGCCGGCTAAGTCATATCCTGCGCCATAATGCTTGCCGCAATCATAGGCTCTGGCCCACAATGCGCCCTGATACCATCGAAGGACTACTGCCCGTCGATATCGGCTCAGATTGTCCCGTTTCCCGGTATAGCGCAGTTCCTTCACGATGGCCGGTTTACCGCAGAAAGGACACAATACAGTCTCCTTCGGAGGATCGTCCCAGCGGTTTCTCGGTTCCCGCTGGTGCGGTTCTGCCAGCACGTCATATTCCGCTTTACTCCACGTCAGTTGCGGCTGCAGCAATGTCTCATGCCGGTGGCAGCAACTTGTCCAAATCTCTCTGGTTTTGGAGCGTCGGAAGATGTAGGTTGGAAACAGGGCATTGATGGCATCCTGCTCCGCCTGGTTCAACGGCGGGGCCTTTTGGGCAAATTGCTTGGCTTTTTCCTGCCTTGTCACCTCTCGCGCCTCCTTACAGGAAATCCTCAAGATTCAAAATCTTGTGCGTGGCCGTCTGCGCTTCTGCTTGCGCCTCCACATCGGCACAGAGGTTGACCGTCATGTGGAATTTCACATCGGCACCAGGGAAATAAAACCGCACCGCCCGGCGGAACGCCTCCAGGTCGGAGATCGCGCTCCCGCAGCCCTTGGCCACTGCCTTCATGCAGTCCTCGAAGGTGCCGCCCTGAACAACCGCTTGGGCAAACTCCCCATCCTGCTGGCAGAAGCTATCCAGGGCTTCACACACGGCGTTTTTCATGACGCCGGCGTACCTGTCATACTTACCGGCCTTCTTCTCCGTTTCCAGCTTGTTTTTAGCCTGCTCATACCACTTGTTCATCCTGCGGCCGCCTCCTTCACAATCCATACCGGGGCGCTCTGGACGCCAAATTCGACGGCCTCCTGGTGGGTAGCAACGGCTATATCCACCGACAGGCCCTTCACGGCCCCACCGACATCTGCGGCGAGGTATCGCTGTCCATCAATAATCAATGTACTTCCCAAGGGAATAACAGAGGGATCAACGGCGGCAATGCCAGGTGTAACGGGGATCCCGGTGGCCGTCAGGCCGTCCCCAGTGCCGCAGATGTGGGCATAGGGTTCACAGCAGTAGGCGGTGATCTTACATTCCCCTATGTACTCCCAATCGCCCACGGCCGCATAGGCCTCCGCCTGGGCCGTCCGGGCCTGTTTCTCCTGGACCGCTGCCAGGGACATCGCCGCCAACTCCTGGATGGCGTCGTTTCTGCTCTCCTCGGCCCGCTGGATCATTTGTCTGCAAACAAGGCCCTGGGCCACGTTGCACAGCACAGCCAGTACCAACAGGGCCACAGCGGCCCGTTTCCAGGCCATCATCGAACGCCGCAGCGTCCGCTTGTCACGAAGTACTTGCGGGGCAGTATCGATGCCCCTCTTCTCATTCGTGGATTTCATACTTGACAATTCCTTTCAAATCCTTCAAAATAGAAGGGTAGTGTGGGTTTGACAGAGCCTATACGCTTACTCGCCGTCCTTGGTGTTCGTACCACCAGGGGCGGCCTTTTTCCGTCCATGGGGAGTCTCGATGGGGGTGCCCTTCTTCTTGGTCCGCAGGATGTAGATGCAGTTGTCCTTGCGATACAGGTCGAATACCTCCCGGAGATTGTGCTGGAGCCGGAAGTTCCGCACGGTGTCGTACCGGCGCTTGGCCTGTTTCTCGTCCTCATACTCGAAGCACATATTCTTCTGCTGGCCGGCCAGGAATGCCTTGATAGCGGTAACTTCTTCGCTCTCCCTTGCACCGTTGCGGCGCTCCGGCAAATGTTCCAGATCGTAGGTGATTTTCATTTAACATACTCCTCTCGCATAGATTGAATAATTTTGGTTATCCTCCGTGACGATGTCTCCCCATGTAAGTCCATCCGTACCGGGGATCGGATCATCAAGGCTGATGGTTTGGATTCTGCGACTTTGTTTTTGCCGTTCGTTGTGGACCGCAGAACTCATTGCTCTCCAAGCGATAGTGCTGAACTCGTACTTGTATAAATCCGGGCGCTTGAACCATTTTTTCACTGTAAGCAGATACCGGAAAACTACAACATCGAACCAGTCATCCATCGGGAGCCGCTGCGCCCGCAGGAACCGAAATACCAACGTAATGTTTTGCTCTGCTACGGCCTGCTCCGCTGGTGTGAGCGGGCTAAGTTTTTCCGACACAAACTATCTCCTCCTTCCGAAGTGGCCTCCTCACGCGCCAGTTTCTCCTCCAAGGCAATAACCGATAGTCTTACCGCCTCCACGTTTTCGGGGGTTGCCTTGGGGCCACAGCCTTCCAAATAGGCCAGACATCTGCGGCGGTTTTCCAGGGCCTCTTTGATGGTCATTCCGCACCTCCGCTCTGCGGCGCAATAGCCTTAATTCTCTTGGTCGCACGAATGGCATTGTCGGTCAACTGACGTTGCCAAGCCCCTTGCGACGGGGCCCATCTAAAGCCCTCGCTTTTGAGTTCGTCCCGGATATCTGCGTTTGGCTTTCCGTCGAAAATCACCTGGAGGCGGTTTTCGGCGCTGTTCATCACGACCTTGCCGCCATCAAACTCCCATCCATCGGGCGTAGGTACGGAAGCTCGCTTCTCTAATTCGTCGATACGGCCCTGGATGCGGCGAATGTTGGCGTTATTGTTAGAAAGTTCAAAGGCCGGGTAGCCGATGCGGCCGCAAAAGTCCGGTTCACGGAGCTGCTTGATTTCCTCCGGGGTGTAACCCAGATCGGCCAGTTTGGCGTCGCCCTTGGCCACGTCCTTCATGCGGATGGCCGCGTTGGCCGCCTTCATGAGCTCCTGGTGTTTCACAAGGCGCTCCAACTTGGCTTTCAGCTTTTCGAGGGCCTGCGGATCGTCGCTGCTGATGCCGCCGGTGCCGACACTCCTGATCTTCCCGAGGATGCCTTGAACCTCCTGATAGTCCTTGGCATTCCGCTCCCAGGCGGCAACCTGCTTTTCCTTCTTGCGAACAGGGAAGTTTGCCGGACCAGCGATCATAACAGACGGGCAACGCGTCCCGATTTCGTTCTCACGATTGATGTTTTCTGCCAGGCGGCGGCAATAGGCATCCAGCAGCCGGTCGATCTTCTCATGGTACATGGGGTCAACGCGTTTCTTCTGGCGCTCTGCAATCTCGACAGCCTCATTGACCATCCGGCGATATTCCGCCGTGGCGCTACCTTCTCGGTAGTCGGAAAAACTGCTCATTTCTTTGGCCCGACGGGCCGCACCTTCGTTGATGGGGTAATACTTAGGCATGATGCCCTCCTCTCAGGCCGGCTCCGGGTACGCCAGCTTGCACAGCCTGACGAACTCCGGGAACTCAATGTTTTCGTCCTGCTCCGCGCGGGCCAGGATGTTCTCACGGGTGCGAGGGCCGACGCCCTCCAGGGCCTCGCGGTAGTCCTCAAAGGTAAACTTGCTCTTGCTCATTGGTGCCTCCTTACTTGACGTTGACGCGCCTGATACCTCCCGTGGCGGGGGCCTCTGCCTTGACGGGAGCCGTCCCCAGCCGCATAAGGTTCAGAACATCATCCAGGTTGATAAGTGCCTTGCGCCCGGCCCATACGACGGGAATGGTGCCTTCCTTCGCCAACTGGCGGATGTAGAACTCCGTCACTTCCGTATCGGGATCCAGCGCCTTGATCTCCGCGACAATCTTTGCCGCAGTCCGCATCCGCGGGATATGCTCTTGTTCCATAAGCATCCTCCTCTTGTGGCTAAGTATGCTCGGCCTGGGTCGGTTCCTGTTCCAGCAGGTCGCTTGCGCTGCAACCGTAGACCGCAGCGGCCTTTTCCAGATTCCGCTTTGTCGGCGTGTTGGACCCCTTTTCCCACTGAATAATGGTGATAGGGTCAACCCCGATCCTCTCCGCCGCCTGGGTCTGGGTCATTTTCGCCGAGAGGCGTGCTTTGCGGAATCCGTTGATTTCAAAGATGGGCATGATATTCTCCTTTCTAACAAATCTAAGTTTTCTCTTGACATGAAACTTAAAACCGTTTATTATGTAAGAGCCAACAAACATAAGAAACGCCCGCATTTTTGGGGGCTCGGTTTTGTGTTGTCTCATGCTGTACCCAAACTATACCTTAGTTTTCTGATTTTTGCAACCCGATTTTTCTAAGTTTTCTTATTTTCATCATTTTGCACAATTCTTAGGGGTGAATAACTGTATGTTTTGGACTAGGTTCGTTGAGCTTTGCAACGAGGCAGGGAAATCTCCAAATCGTGTCGCTGCCGAATTGGGTTTTTCATCCTCAGTTTGTACGGTTTGGAAAAAGGGAGCCATGCCAAGAGATACCGCAATACAAAAATTGGCTGATTATTTTCACGTGTCCGCTGATTACCTGACCGGCAACGTCAATGACCCGTTTCACCACCTGGACAATGACCGCATTCTCCAGGAAATTAACAGTTACGAGGACGAGGACCCCGCAGCGCCTACCCTAACGGCTAGGGATAGACGCGATATTGCCCGTGACTTGGAGCGCATCATGGAGGCCCTGGACACCGCTGGGGATTTGCAGTTTGACGGCGATCCCATGAGCGACGAGGCCCGGGAAAGTATCAAGGCCGCCATGAAGCTGGGACTGGAGGCCGCTAAGGTCAAAAATAAAGAGCGGTTCACTCCCCGGAAGTATAGAAAGGAGTAAACCGCTATTGGATATTAAACGCCTTGCCGAAAGGCTGGTGAGGAGGTTTGGCACCCGTGATCCCTTTAAGATTGCGGAGGCGCTGGGCTATACCATCATCTACACTCCTCTTGTGGGGGTGCGGGGCTTTTATCAATATCTGAAACGGTGCCATATCATTTACCTGGACTCGGGGTTGGACGACAACACCGCTCGCTTTGTCTGTGCCCATGAATTGGGTCATTCCATCCTTCACCGGGGCCTAAATCGGATATTCATGGATACTCGCACCTTCATTGCGACAGGCCGCTATGAAACGGAGGCAAACCGTTTTGCACTCGAATTGATTTTTAGTGATGAGGAATTACAGCCTTTCCTTTCCCAGAGCATTGATTGGGCCGCCGCCTATATGGGTGTCGGCTATGAGCTGGCAAAATACCGTATGGAAGACGTTCAACCCATGATCTGGGGCGGGCGCTGGGATTAAAAAGGGGTATGATTATGAATACTGAATATGAACATCCTATTGATGTAACGGACATTCCAGAAAACCTTAACCCGCAAGAACTTTGGGAAAAGTACGGCATCTGCCTCCTAAAGTGGGAAACAACTAGCGATAATCCTTGCGAGGGGTGCCGTCAAATGGACGGAGCCATTTATGACCACTATACGGCTCTCTTGGTCGAAGTGCGAAAACATCCAGGTTGCTCTTGCCGTTGGACGCCGCTATGCGCAATGTATCGTCCTGGGCTGATAAGAACATCCTTGCCTGAACCCACAAAGGAGATGATGGAACCGACAGCAACAGATCTCCTCACTAAAATATATGAAGCGGAGAAACATTTCCCGGATGTTCCTTCTGATCCAAGAGAGCGAGGCAAACGAGCAGAGAACAACCGACGTAAAATGCTGGGCTTACCGCCCTTATAAACAAAAAAACCGCCCTTGGTGCTGGAACACCAAGGACGGCGTATAGGGGTGAAAGGTTTTGGCCGACGCTTTCACCCCTCCATTTTACTATACTTTGGAGGGAAAATCAATGGCAACCATAACAAAACAGGGGAAGGGGTATAAAATTACCGTATCCCAGGGATACGACTACAACGGCAAGCGTATCCGCAAATACATGACGTGGGTGCCGGCGCCGGGAATGTCAGAGCGGCAGATTAAGAAGGAACTGGACAGGCAGGCCGTTCTTTTTGAGGAAAAGGTCTTGGGTGGCACCACGGCCAACGGCAGTATGCGCTTTGCGGATTTTGCTGACAAGTTCATGCGGGAGTATGCCCAGCTCTACCTCAAACCTAAAACTGTCGCTACCTACACGGAGAACCTTCAGCGTATCAATCAGGCCATCGGGCATATCCGGCTTTGTGACCTCCGTACCGGCCACATCAACAGCTTTTATCAAAATCTCCAGGAGAAGGGGATCCGCAACCGCACCACTGGCGTCTGCAAAATCGACCTGAAGGAGCGGATCGGCACCCAACGCGGCGCCCTGACCGCCTTCTCCCGGAAAGCCGGGGTTAGCCGCTCCACCGTCAAGCAAGCCATGGAGGGCCAGCCCATCAACCAACAATCCGCTGACGCTATTGCTCAGGCCGTGGGGATGAAGACCACCCGGGCCTTTACCCTCACCACCCATTCCGACCCGTTGGCCCCGGCCAGCGTGATCTCCTATCACCGCACGCTTTCCTCTGTCCTTTCTCACGCGGTCAAGTGGGGCTATATCCAGATCAACCCCGCTGACGCCGCCGAAAAGCCCAGCCTGGGCACCCATGAGGCGGCCTATCTGGAGGAGGACGATGCCCGGAAGCTCCTGGAGCTACTGCAGGACGAGCCAATCAAATGGCGGGCGCCTGTCACCTTCGATTTGCTCTCCGGTATGCGCCGGGCGGAGCTGCTGGGCCTCCGCTGGCAGGACGTTGACCTGGACAAACACACCATCACGATCCGCCAGACTTCCAACTACCTCCCTGGCAAGGGAGTTTATGTTGGAACCCCGAAGACGGCCACCTCGGCCCGTCCCCTGCCCATCTCTACCGCGGCAATTATGATGCTTCTGGAATATAAGACTTGGCAGGATACCCAGCGGGAGCTTCTTGGCGATGCCTGGGAGGACCAGGACGGACGGATATTCACTACCGATACGGGAGCGCCCATGTTTCCCGACAGCCTGACACAGTGGTTCAGCGGCTTTATTGCCCGGTCAGGGATGCCGAAGGTCACTGTGCATAGCCTGCGGCACACTTACGCCTCCCTGATGATTGCCGACAATGTTCCCTTGATCGTTGTTTCCCGCCAACTGGGACACGCTCAGGCCAGCACCACGGCGAACATCTACGCCCACGCCATAGCGTCGGCCCAGGCAAAGGCCATGCAGACCTTTGACCGTTTCAATGATCTTGTCGGCCAGGAGCAGGCCGCAGCACAGCCCCATGAGGACATAAAAAAAGCGGCCGGGAGTTGACTTCCCGGCCGTTCAACTTTGTATTTCGGGGTGTACCTTTGCAGGATTGGACGCTAAATGGACGCTAAAACCGATTTTTCACCCCAACCAAAAGAAAAGCAAAAACCCGCTATCCCTTGTGGGACAACGGGTTTCGTGGAGCTGCTGGGCGGATTCGAACCGCCGACCTCATCCTTACCAAGGATGCGCTCTACCGACTGAGCTATAGCAGCGAATGGCGACGCGGAAGGGACTTGAACCCTCGACCTCCGGCGTGACAGGCCGGCGTTCTAACCAACTGAACTACCGCGCCATCTTTCATATATGAAATGACATTTGTCGTGATTCCTGGCAGGGGCAGAAGGACTTGAACCCTCGGCACGCGGTTTTGGAGACCGCTGCTCTACCAACTGAGCTATACCCCTATCTTGGTGGGCCTTCACGGGCTCGAACCGTGGACCGGCCGGTTATGAGCCGGCTGCTCTAACCAACTGAGCTAAAGGCCCATAATCGTTCGATAATAAAAAATTGGGCTTGCCGTCACGGCAGTGGCGGCAAGCCGCAAGTTTGGCTCCCCCTGTTGGACTCGAACCAACGACTCCGCGGTTAACAGCCGCGTGCTCTACCAACTGAGCTAAGGAGGAATATCAAAAGGGTCTGGTCTGGTCAGACCAGACCCTCTGTTTGTGTCGGCGCTACCTATCTTCCCGGGCCGTCTCCAGCCAAGTATTGTGGGCGCG